>Ga0181522_10000014_pt1 | contig 151338 bp, 142 predicted proteins | sample PEATcosm2014_Bin_27_FD_121103 | JGI IMG/M metagenome (GOLD analysis project Ga0181522, IMG submission 121103) | Peatland microbial communities from MTU Mesocosm Facility, Houghton, MI, USA - PEATcosm2014_Bin05_10_metaG | ecosystem: Environmental > Terrestrial > Soil > Wetlands > Peat | place...
CGGCTTCCAGGCGCGAAACAAAGAGAGGAAACCGCGGCAAAACCGGCCAAGAACGGCGAAAAATCCGCTCCAAGGGCAAAACAAAGTTGGAATCAGGGGTTTTTCCGCGGCCTGTTTAGCCCCTGAGGGAAGCCTCTTCTTTCATCGCATTCGCGGGCATCGGCAATTGACCCTATTTGCGGCGGACACCTCTACCCGAACAAAAACTCCTTCTCCCGCAGCTCCTTGATGCTGTCGCGCAACCGCGCGGCCTTCTCAAACTCGAACTTCTTCGCCGCCTCGCGCATTTCCGTCTCCAGCTTGCCGATGAATGCCTCCAGCTCGGCCTGCGAAGTCAGCGCAGGCAGCGCCGCCGTCTCTTCCTCGGCCACGTCGCCGTACTCGGCCTTCAATATCTCCGCCAGCCCCATGTCCATCTTGTTGATGATCGACTGCGGCGTAATCCCATGCTCCTCGTTGTAGGCCCGCTGCACCGTTCGCCGCCTATCCGTCTCGTCCATCGCCCTGCGCATCGAGTCCGTAATCTTGTCCGCGTAGAGGATCGCCTTGCCCTCAAGGTGCCGCGCCGCCCGCCCCATCGTCTGGATCAGCGACCCCGCCGAGCGCAGAAAGCCCTCCTTGTCCGCGTCCAGAATGGCCACCAGCGAAACCTCCGGCAAATCCAGCCCTTCCCTCAGCAGGTTGATGCCGATCAGCACGTCGAACTCGCCTTTGCGCAGCCCCGCCAGCAGCTTCACCCGCTCCAGCGTCTCGATCTCCGAGTGCATATACCGGCACTTCACGCCCACCTCGGTGTAATAGCCGGCCAGGTCCTCGCTCATCCGCTTCGTCAGCGTCGTCACCAGCACCCGCTCATTGCGCTTGGCCCTATCGCGAATCTCCGCCAGCAGGTCGTCGATCTGCCCCTTCACGGGCCGAATCTCCACCTCCGGATCCACAAGCCCCGTCGGCCGGATCACCTGCTCCACCACGACGCCCGCCGACTTGGTAAGCTCATACGGTCCCGGCGTGGCCGAAACATAAATCGTCTGATGAATCCGGTTCTCAAACTCCTCGAACTTCAGCGGCCGGTTGTCCATCGCCGAGGGCAGCCTGAAGCCGTAATCCACCAGGTTCTGCTTGCGGCTGCGGTCCCCGTGCCACATCCCATGCACCTGCGGAATCGTCGCGTGGCTCTCGTCGACAAACAGCAGAAAGTCGCGGGGAAAGTAATCCAGCAGCGTCGGCGGAGCCTCGCCCGGCAGCCGCCCCGAAAAGTGCCGCGAGTAGTTCTCGATCCCGTGGCAATAACCCATCGACTTGATCATCTCCAGATCGAACCGCGTCCGCTGATGAATCCTCTGCGACTCCACCATGCGCCCCTGCGACTCCAGTTCCGGCGCCCACGTATTCAGCTCCGCCACAATCGAATCGATGGCCTCGGCCTTCCGCTCTGGTTGGACCACGTAGTGGCTTTTGGGATAGATCGGCAGCCGCGCATACTTCTGCTTCACCGTCCCAAACAGCGGGTCGATTTGCGCCAGGCTCTCAATCTCGTCCCCAAACATCTCAATCCGGTAAGCCATCTCGTCGTAAGTCGGAAAGACCTCGATCACGTCACCGCGCACCCGGAACGTCCCGCGCCGAAAGTCCGTATCGTTGCGCTCGTAGAGAATCTCCACCAGCCGCCGCGTCACGTCCTTGCGGCTGATCCGCTGCCCTTTTTCCAGCAGCAGCAGCATCCCATAGTAAGCCTCCGGCGAGCCCAGCCCATAAATGCAGCTCACCGAGCTGACAATAATCGCGTCGCGCCGCTCAAACAAACTCCGCGTAGCCGAGAGCCGCAGCTTGTCCAGCTCCTCGTTGATCGTTGCTTCCTTTTCGATATATAAGTCGCCGGCGGGGATATACGCCTCCGGCTGGTAATAGTCGTAGTAACTCACAAAGTATTCGACCGCATTGCCGGGAAAGAACTGCTTGAACTCGTGATAGAGCTGCGCGGCGAGAGTCTTGTTATGCGCCAATATCAGCGCCGGCCGCTGCGACTGCTCAATGATCTTGGCCATGGTGAAGGTCTTGCCCGACCCCGTCACCCCCAGCAGCACCTGGTGCTTCTCCCCCGCCGCCAGCCCCTCCATCAGCTCCGCAATCGCCCGCGGCTGATCCCCCCTCGGCTTGTAACTAGTCACCAGTTGAAAGTCCATGCCAAGCAGTATATCAGAAAGGCGAATATTTGGCGAACAAATAGAGAATTGCGAGATTATGCACTTAACACAAGGAAAGGAGATGATCTAATGTTGTTGGCATATGGAATTGTTTACAGACGAGCAATCGAATGCGGTCGTAGCCGCGCTGGAGAAAAAGGCGAAGGACACCTGCCCGATCTGCGGTTCAAGGGAGATGAGCGTAGTTCACGGGATAGCAATGATTCCGGTGTTTGGCCCGCCCTTTTTCTTCCCCTCTCCTGATATTCTGCTTCCGAGCATTGCTGTTGTGTGCATCACTTGCGGATTCACAGGGCTATTCAACGTTCACGCATTGGGGCTTGCCGAAATATTGGGTCTTCCCAAAGGCGGAGAGCCGATGAGCAAGACAAGGGGGCCGAAGAATGGCTGACGGTCCTCCTATCAACCCGACGCAGAAGACAGCCCTTATCAGTACTTCGACTGCGTTTCAGAACCCTGCGCAAGGTGCAACAATTCGCCCTCAATACGTTGAGCGGAGACCCCCAATGTGGGCGATAGGCGAAACCGATCTGGATGCGTTGAGTCTGACGACAAATATTACAAATGCCAGTTTTGCAATTGGAAGTTTTTGCTTAGGCTTCGCAGTCAATATTTGGATCACGTATGGTGGCGCTGAGAAACTAACGGAAGTCGCTGCTTTCATGCTCTACAAATGCAGTTGGGGGGCAATTATAGGCTCAGTCTTTTTTTATGGCGCGGGAGTATTTCTGCACATGAAAAAAGGTTCTCTATGGGACAAGATAAAAGCTGAGTCGCGCCAAATCACGCCGCAGTGAGATTCTTCCACTCCAGCCGGATGGCGGCCGGGTGCCCATCCTTTCACAGTTCCATCGTGAAAGGATGGAATACCACGACCCTCGACCGTCCGTCTTCAGTTCCCCACAAATCTGAATGGGAACGGCCCGCGCCCCAGAGCCTGCACTGAGCGAAGTCGAAAGCCTGCCCTGAGCATGGTCGAAGGGTGTCCCGCTTTCACAACCTGCGAAACCACGACCCCACACCGCCGTCGCGTAGACCCCCTCCCAACTCCGAAAATCCGGACATGGCGCGCTCAGCGCTCGAAAAATTGGATATCCGGCAAGTTATGCCACCAGTGTGCCCATGTGAGCACGGTCACAATGGTTCCAAGTCGTGATTTACAGCCTGAGGGCTGTGTGATAAAGTTCGGTCCGAAATGAGGAATCATGAAGATCGGTGGCCTAATTGTGCGTAGCCTGTCACTCTGCCGCTCGCTGGCTCTGTGCACAGTCAGCTGTCTTTTGTTTTTCGGAACCCACGTAGCATATTCGCAGTCAAGCCTTGAGAGTGACGTTGACAATGCACGCATCATTGAAATGACCCACAAGGGCCTCGGGGATGACGTGATTATTGCGAGAATCAAAGCGAGTGCAACAAAGTTCAGCCTTTCGGATGACGATCTGGCAACCCTCAAAAAAGCAGGCGTGTCCGATTCCGTTGTGGCCGCTATGATTCAGTCGACGCAACTGACGAGCCCTAAAGTCACAATAGACGGGAATCCGGTCGAAGTGCGCACGATTGGCGAGCAGAAGGTCGGCGGACGGCTCGGGCACGCTGTTTCTTTAGGGATTATGTCCGTCAAGAACAAGGCATACCTGCAAGGACAACACGCTTCGCTAATCGCCTCTCGGACGCCTGTAGTCAACATTGAACTTCCGGCCAACGACAATATCGACAACTACATCATTGTCGAGATGGACGATAAAGGCGATCGGAGAGAAATCGAGATTGGCTCCGTTGGCGGAACCGTGGGAGAAAAGGTTGGCATTCGAGCCGATAGAATCGTCCGCACTTCTGCAACGCCACTTGGGGGTCGCCGTTTCAAGGTTTCACCCGTCAAGGAATTGAAAAAGGGCGAGTACATCCTGTATTCGGTTGGGTCTGCCGATTTCCCTCACGGCGTTTATGGGCAGGGCTATGATTTCACAGTTCAGTAAGTGACGGCCATGAGAACAATGCGAGTCTGTTCTACAACCCATTTTGGGCTGATTGCGGTAGCAGGCCTGATCGCTCTCATGCCGGTGTTGGCCTGCTCTCAGACGGCGGAAAACCAGAAATCAGATACGGTTCTATTGGCTGACGGGATGCCAATTCATCTTGTTCTGATGGATGATCTGCAAGGGAAGAAGCTCCAGATCAAGCAGACGGTTCATTTCAAGGTGCGAGAGGATCTCGTCGTAGACTCCAAGCTCATCGTGAGAACGGGCACCGAAGCAATTGGGCACATTGAATCAGTGTCAAAGAGCGGTCTCTTGGGAAAATCAGGACGGCTGGTGTTGCAGTTCGACTATGTGGGAACGGTCTCAGGTATGAAGATTATGTTGCGGGGTGGAGCAGGAGTTAGTGGCGGAAAGGGCGGCGCACTCACTGGCCTATCGGCTATGTGGTACGGTCCGAATGCAAACTTGCCTGTGGGAACCACAATTAATGCCTACGTCAACGGAGATCAAAGGCTATTGGCTCCATAGCGGCGGGTGGCGCAGCCTTGATCTCGCACCAATGAGGGTGCCCCATCCTTTCACAGTTCTATCGTGAAAGGATGGGATACCACGACCCTCGACCGTCCGTCTTCAGTTCCCCACAAACTTCGACGGGAACGGCCCGATGACGCACCCTGCGTGCCCCCAGACCGGGGTTTCCTCGGACAAGTCTTTGTCCGTGGCGTAGAGATCCGGCCATTCAGAACCTGGGATACAATAAGCCCGATGAGGCGATAACCGAGCAACCTGATAACTACTGTAGGCGGCGCGTTTGAAGACGAAGCCTCATGGCTGACACTCTCGGCAAATTCAAACGATCGGAGGGAAACTCATGACAAGGTTTGTGATAACAATGCTGCCCGCTGGCGCGATGTTTGCGGTGGTTCTCTTTGCGGCCTCGGCTCACGCGGCGACTGAACCGCCCGACCCCTGCTCACTGTTGACGCCGGCGCAAATAGGCGGCGTCATGCAAGCGCCTTATACCGCCCCGGCAAAGAGTGTGGCGCCGAAGCCCTATGCCAACTCGGGCCCCGGCACGGATTGCCGGTACAACGGAAGAAACACGCTATTGTTTCGCATCTATTACGATGGGTCGCCAGGCGTCGCGACAGCGCTGTTCACGAAGGTGATGCCGTTTTTCGGCCCGAACACTCCTGCCTCCGGCATTGGCGACGAGGCGTATTTCGACCATGAGGGCGCCTTGCATGCGAGAAAAGGCAACGTGCGCTTCTATCTCGACATAGGCACCGACAAGCAGCAAGCAAGGTTGACCAAGCTGGGCGAAATTGTGGCAGGCAAGCTGTGAGAATTAGCCCTGTAGCACACGCCCGATCTCGCGCCAATGGCGGGTGGCGCACCCTTAATTTTCCACAAATGTGGGTGCCCCATCCATTCACAGTTCTATCGTGAATGGGTGGGATACCACGACCCGCGACCGTCCGCCTTCACTTCCCCACAAACCTGAATGGGAACGGCCCTGCGCCCCGGAGCCTGCACGGAGCGAAGTCGAAAGCCTGCCCTGAGCATGGCCGAGGGGTATCCCGCCGTCACAACCCCGAAAACCACAATCCCGCGCCGCCTTCGGGTAGGCTATTCTCGACCTCCGAAAATCCTTCGTGCCGCCGGCCAAACCCATGCAATAATTGGCACAACTCAGCGAAGCGAAATTGACCATGAATCTAGAGTTAGCAAGCATAATCATCCGTGGATCAATCCCCAATTGGTACTGGATCCCGATTTTCGTCGCCGTATTGGGCATGTCAATCACGGCCCCGTACTGGAGGCTCTTTGCCCAATGGCTGCGGGGAATTCGCGGGCGCGATTGGACACCGGTCTCCGCTGTCATCGACGTCGTGACCGTCGTTGAGCAAACGGAGCAGGGACGTTACGGAAAGCGTACCATCGGCTACATTGCCACGCTCACCTACGTCTATCGCAATCCTGAACCGCAAACGGGCGACTACATCCGCCTCTTCGACGAAGAAACAGATGCTCGGGACTGGGCGGCTTCCTACAGGGGCGAGACTGTCATGGTTCATGTAGACCCGCGCGACCCATCGCACTCTGTGTTGCGAAAGGAAGAGCTTTAAGCGTCCAAAATCGTCGGCACGTGGCGCACCCTTGATCTCGCACCAATATGGGTGCCCCATCCATTCACAGTTTTATCGTGAATGGGTGGGATACTACGACCCTCGACCGTCCGTCTTCACTTCCCCACAAACCTGAACGGAAGCGGCGCCGGGTGCTACAGGTCTCGCTCAGGCGGCGTGCGGCCTGGCTCAGCCGCCAGTAGCGATGCGAGATTCAACAGAACTAAAGGGCTCCAGAACGAAGAACATAGCCGATTTATTTTCTTTCTAGTATCCTAAAGCGCAATGGCTATCGAACAATGGAACAATTTCTTCATTATGGTAGGAGGCGGAGCGGCAGCTCTCGCGGGCCTGGTGTTTATAGCCATGTCGATCAATCTTTCGATCATTACTCGGGATGCAACCCATAAGAATCGTGCCATAGCAACATTGACGGGCTTCACTGCCGTCTTCATGATCTGCGCATTCGCCCTCATTGGGAATCAAAACTATCAATGGATCGGCATTGAATGGTTGGTTGTTACGCTCGTTCCGACGGTTACTTACATACGAGTGTACTTCCGTGCCACAAAAATAGGCAGAAGCTCAGTGGGGCTCAGCATCGGTCGCTTCATCGTGGGCACATCTTGTTATGTAGCTCAGATCATAGGTGCGGTCTTGCTTATATCGGGATATGTTGCCGGACTTTACGTGGCCTCCGCAGCTATGGTGCTCTCCTTCGCCTTTTTCATTTCAGCCGCGTGGCTCCTCATCACTGGCATTCAAGAGAATCAGGATTAAGCCGGTTGGCTCACCCTTGATCTCCCACCAATGGGTGCCCCATCCATTCACGGTGCCATCGTGAAAGGGTGGGATACCGCAACCCTCGACCCTCCGCCTTCAGTTCCCCGTCAACGGCGCATTGAGCGCGGTTTCCGGAGTGGAATTCCCCACACATGCCCAATGCTTTTGCCCCATCGCATGGGTTTGAAGAATATATCCCTCCGCCGGCGCACAATGGGAATAAAGAGAAGCAGCGGAACCCATGAAAATCCTCGTTGAATTCGCGTCCGCGTACCCGCCGCCAACCCGGATTTCCCATCACCGCCCGGCCCCCCAAAAAATCGCGTTTTTTCGACTGTGCAACGGTGCAGCCAAATTTAACCCATGCGGAATCAATGATTTTCACAGGAAAACCGCACAGAAGCACATAAATTGCGCAACCGTCCAACCGTGCAGCCACCGACCTAACCATCCCGGAATCAATTGGTTACTGGGCCAGCCTACACAGAAACACATAAATTGCCTTCCTGTATAACTGTGCTCTGTTAGGCTGTGGGATTGTGATGAAGCCTTTGCTCTTTGCTCTCTGTGTTGTCTTTGTGTGCGGCGGTCTGAGCGCGCAGAAGTTTACCTGGCAGCCATCGCCGGGACATACGCAAATCCCGATATGGCCAGGCGCAGCGCCCGATCCGCAGCCCGTCGCGGGCCCGGAGTTCGCTAAGTCGTCGGGGAAGGACGATCTGATTGCCGGTAGGCAGATAGTGGAGGTGGACAACGTCTCGCGGCCTACGATGACCGTCTATTCGCCGCCGGGGAAGAATACGGACGCTGCGGTCGTCGTCTTCCCCGGCGGGGGCTATCAGATTCTGGCCATCGACCTTGAAGGCACGGAGGTCTGCGACTGGCTGACAACCAAAGGGATTACATGCGTGCTGTTGAAATACCGCGTGACGAACGTCGGGCCGTATCCAAAGTCGGGGCCCTATCCGGAATCGCCGATGGCCCTCGAAGATGCGCAGAGGACAGTGGGGCTGGTGCGCCTTCACGCCGCCGAGTGGCACATCGATCCGCACAAGATTGGGGTGCTCGGGTTTTCGGCGGGCGGGCATTTGTCGGCCGCGATCAGCACGCATTTTGAGAAGCGTCTGTACCCGGCTGTCGATGCCGCAGACAAAGAAAGCTGCCGGCCGGATTTTGCGGTGGCTCTTTATCCGGGACATCTATCGCTTGCCGCAGCGGAGTGGGATGCTCAGCAAGGCGTCAAAAAGTTTGCGGTTCCTCATCCGGCAACTGCCGATAAAGACCTTGCGTTGAATCCCGAAGTTCCTGTCACCCGCCAGGCCCCGCCAACGTTCTTGCTACAGAACGAGGATGACCATGTGGACAATGTCAATGACTCGCTGAGTTACTACATTGCCCTGAAAAACGCCGGGGTTCCCGTGGAGATGCATTTGTATGCGCAGGGCGGTCATGCCTTTGGCCTGCGGCGCACGAAGTTTCCGGTGACACGGTGGCCTCAATTGGTTGAGACGTGGCTGGGGACAATGGGTGTGATCCCGGAGTAGGCGCTTCAGGATCGCACACGACAAAGCGGGCTTTGCCGTGTGCCCCAGTCTTGTTACTCCTCATACATAGGCCCCCGTCAATCAGAGGGTCGGCAGGATTGCGCCCCTACCACGGCAGCGGCTGCCCCAGGTGGAAGTAGCCACCGGAAGGCCCGTCGTCCGGCAGTGTGGCCAGCGCGGCGCTTGTCTTGGCCCCCTCATTGAGTTCCATGGTGGCTTGCGGCCCGCCCATGTCGGTCTTTACCCAGCCGGGATGCGCCGAGTTGACCTTGATCTTGGTGTCGCGCAACTCCCAGGCAAGGTGGATGGTGAAGGCGTTGAGCGCCGTCTTCGAGGCATCGTAGGCAAAAGACTTGGCGTTGTAAATGGGAGATTTTGGGTCGGCTTGCAGGGTGAGCGAGCCAAGGATGCTGGATAGGTTGACGATGCGGCCGGCGGGGCTCTTCTTCAACAGCGGCAGCAGCGCGCCGGTCAGCGCCACCTGCGCAAAGAAGTTGGTTTCAAACACCTTGTGCAGCAGATCCAGCGGAACCTCGCCAGCGGAGTGTTCGGGCCCCGTGCCGGGGAACGTGCCGGCAGCGATGCCTGCGTTGTTGACCAGAATGTCGAGCCGGCCGTAGTGGTCGTGGAAGTAGTCGTAGGCGGCCTGGCGGTCGGCGGGCTTGGTGATGTCGAAGCGGAGAACGTCGGCGTCAACTCCTTCGGCGCGAAGTTTTCGGACGGCCTGCTCGCCTTCCGCGAGATCGCGGGAACCAAGGACAACTTTCACGCCGGCGCCCTTCAGTTCGAGTCCAGTCTGAAGTCCGAGTCCCCGGTTTCCGCCGGTAATGAATGCAATTTTCTGAGCCATGGTGCGGTGATTCTCCTGTGCTGCTTTGGATTCTCACGCAGCAAGGCAGGGTGCAGCAAGTTCATGAATCCTCTCTTGAACCAGTGCACTCTTTCTTGACGTATGGATCGTTCTGCCGGCCAATGCGGCCTGAATGCCGCCGCGATACAATGCAACCAATCGCTTCAAGGAGGCACAATGCGCAGGATTCTTCTTACTATTCTCGTCGTGGTCTTCACTGTTTCCCTGGCCGCTTCGCTCCAGGTCCCGCTCTGGGCGCAGGGCGCGCCGCCGCAGGTGAGCGCCGACCGGCCCTACACTGTCGAGTATTACTACAAGTGCCAGTGGGGCCATCAGGCGGAGTTCTTGCAGCTCTTCCTGAAGAACCACTACCCGCTGCTTCAGAAGATCCAGGCCACAGGGCGCATTCTCTCGTTGAAGATCGAATCGCCGGCCTACCATACCTCAGAGGAGCTGCGCTGGGACTTTCGCGTGACCATCCGCTACAAAAACTCAACCGTGGCAACGACAGCGAACCCCGACGAGGAGGCATTTATCAAGGAGCTATGGCCCGACCAGGAGACGTATAAGAAGGAAGAACAGCGGAGGTTCGAGATTCTGCTTGGACATATCGACTTGCCGGTGACGGACATTACTCCGAATAGGTGAGCCGGGGAGCACAAGGCCGAATAAACAGAGGCATTATCCAATTTGCGGCAGTGAGTTTTGAGTTCTCGCATGTGACAAGAGGCCTGTTTATGAATTCAATGAGATCGATTATGTGGCGAATTGGAGTATTCCCAGTCGCTCTCTGTTGGCTTCTCGTTATGCCTTTCTCATTGGGACAAGCCACAGAGGATTCAGCAGCATCCACGACGGAAATTCGAGTCCATGCCGTGGCTGCCGATCAGGGAGAGTTGGAGCGAAAAGTCAGAATCCTCGATACTCCCTGCGGCGGCCGCTACCAGTACTTGGATCATCCGACCACAGTCGGGCAGTTCCAAGAAGGGAAGGTTAGAGCCATTCAGGTTGTTTATTTCGCGGGCTGGAAAAATGCACCGAAGGAGGAGGAACTCCGCGACCTTGTGAGAAGGGTCTGGCAGGGGAAGTTCCGAAGCGTATCGTGCCAAATAAATTGGGCTGAAGGAAACCTTTGGACCATTGAGGCTGTTTTGGAATTTGACGATGGGGTACGTGGCGAGCTCATCACGGACGGGTCGCATGTTGCCATGCAGGGCCACGACGGCAAGAGCTATTTCTTTCGCCTGCTCCCTACCGCCCAGTAGGAATTTGGAGTGCGAAGCGACCTCTTCTGAACTCTCAATCGTTCCTATGCCGCCAACACCGCACCAAATCTTCCGCGGCTTCAGGCCAGTCGGGAAACTCAAACTGAAACCCTGCGTCGAGCAGGCGGCCAGGAACGGCGCGTCTGCTCTTGAGCACCAACTCCGACTCGGTGCGCAGAAAGAATGCGCCGATCTCGATCAGCGGAGCCGGCGCAGGCAGACCATTGGGCATATCCCACGCGTCGCGCAGCGCCGCCATGAACTCGCGGTTGGGCACTGGATTGGGCGCGGCAATATTGATCGGGCCGCTCAGCTCCTCGTGATCGATCAGGAACTCCACGGCCCGCGCAAAATCCGCCTCGTGAATCCAGGAGACGTACTGGCGTCCATTGCCCTGCGTGCCGCCCAGCCCCGTGCGCACCAGGTTGATGAAGACTTGAAAAGCGTTGCCGGGTGTGGGGCTGAAGGTAATCGCGCTGCGCAGAGCCACCTTGCGCGTGCGCGGCGTCTCCGTGTCGAAAAGCGCGGCCTCCCAATCCTTGGCCAGACCAACTGAGAAGTTCCAGGTCTCGGGCGCGCGCCGCTTTTTGCCAATGAGCTCGTTGCCGCCCAGTTCGCCGGTCGCTTCGTCCATGGGCCTGTCGAGCGCGTGGCGATAGATCGTCGCCGTAGAAGCATTGAGCCAGACCCGCGGAGGATTGGCGAGACCGGCAATCACGCGATTCAGCAGCCGCGTGGATCCGATGCGCGAGTCGTACATAGCCCGCCGATTGCTCTCATTGAGCCGGCAGTTCACGCTCCGCCCAGTCAGGTTGATACAGACGTCCGCGCTCTCCAGCGTTTCGGTCCAGGGTCCAGAATTCACCGCATCCCAGTGAACGGTCTGCCACGGCGCGGTATAGGGCCCGCGGGTCAGCACCGTTACTTGATGGCCGCGCTCCTGGAAGTAGCGTGCCAGCATCTGACCCACCTGCCCGCTCCCGCCTGGAATCACGATGCGCAGGGCATGATCGGCCATCGTCATGCCTCCCCGTAGATGGTTCTCAGCAGTTCTCCGGCGGGGCCATAGAGAGGGGTCAACAGCGGCAGACCCGCCAGTTTGAGCGCAAGAAGCATCATGCCGAGCGTCTTGTCGAAGAGCTGCGCGGTGTGGTTCTGGCGAGGGGACCGGTCATACACCCAAAAGAGCAGCAGACCCATCTGATAAAGCCAAAGCAGCCGTGGAAGATAGGGCTGGATCGAGGACGGCAATTTGATGCCGGACTCGGATACCGCGCGCTCAAAGAATGCTACGTCCCGATCACGAATCTTCGCCGTGGCCGGGCCGAAGGGAGAAAGCGGGTGGTCCGGATCGATATGCGTGGAGAGCGCGCCGACCAGGGCGCGGTTGGGAGCGAAGTACTCAAACTTTTGGCCTATGATGCCGCGTAGGCGGCTTTCGAAGGTCCTGCCGGAAGCGAGAATGCTGTCCAGCGCCGGCGCCATCTGCTCCTGCGACTGCTCGTAAAAGGCCATGACCAATGCATCCTTCGAGTCGAAGTAATAATACGCCGCGCCCACGGCCACGCCTGCCGCCGTGGCTATTTCCCGCATGGTAGCTGCGTTGAAGCCGCGCTCGCGAAAGACCAACAACGCGGCTTCAAGAATGTGCGCACGGGTTGCTTCCGATTTGCGGGTCGCTTGGTGGGTCATGGCGATCACGAAGCTGTCGGTGCAGCGGACACCACGGTGCGGCGGCGGAAAATGGCTAACAGCAACATGTTGAACAGGTGAACGAATCCGAGCAGAAGCAAAAATCCTCCAATTTCTCCCAATTCAAATCCCAACACTTGCGCAAGAGTTTCGTTTGGCCATATTTGCCAATTGACGCGAATGGAAAGCGCGACATAACCAAAGCTCAAGAGGTAAAAGCCAATATCCAGCAGGTGGGCGATGGAGCGGATCAGCACCTCCTTGTCGCCGAAGGAGTCGTGCAGGAAGATTGCGCCGGAGCGATTCAGGATGCGCGCGAGCCAGAAGATCAGAGCGGCGCAAATGCCAAGGTAGGAGATGTAATAGGTGATCTGGTACATGGATGGTCTCCTTTCGGTAAATAACTGAACGTGTTCAAAATAAGAGTACACCGAAAGTTGAACGTGTCAAGAATAAAATTGAACAGGTTCACAACTGCAATTGATTGGGAAAGCAACTCTGCCCGGATCATCCCCGAATGTCGAGATTCGCGGGGCCAAGCGCAGCCGTCCAGTCCGCAGGCGAATCCACCATCACGTCCGGCTGGGTGGCCGTCAGGGTTTCAGGGGCCAGACCGAAGGTGCAGCCGATCGACCATGCCCCGGCGTTCCGCGCCGTAAGCACGTCCACTTTGCTGTCGCCGATCATCACCGTCTCCTCCGGCCGCGCGTCGGCCTCGGCCATCAGAGCCAGCAGCCCTTCCGGGTCGGGCTTCTTGGTACTGAAGCTGTTGCCTCCATAAATACTGAGAAAGTACGGCGCAAGGCCCAGCGCAGTGCAGATGTCTCGCGCCGGCCGAACCGGTTTGTTGGTCAGCACGGCCATGCTCCTGGCGGTTCCGCCGGGCAGATCATGTAACGCCCGTAGCGCCGCCAGCGCCTCCAGAACCCCCTCGTAGGCGTAGGTAAAGTCCAGCTTATGTTCGCGATAGTAATCGAGAAACCAGGCGTGGGCCTTGCCGAGCGAGTCCTCATCGAGGGCAGCCTCGCCGAATGCCCTGCGCACCAGCACCATCGCCCCGTCCCCGATCATGCCGGCAATCGCCGTATCCTCAAGAGGTGCGCGCCCGAAGTGGTTCAAGGTCGCGTTGACGCTGTTGCAGAGATCCTGGGCAGAATCGATCAGCGTGCCATCCAGATCGAAAACCAGCAGTTTGAGTCGCTCAATGGGTAAATGACGAAGTTCTCGAACCATGCCTCCAGTTTAATCGGCAGCGGCGGAAGTCCCGGAAGAGGACAGGGAGCCTCTCGCTGTCAAAATGGGAAGGAATTCCCCCATTGAAGATCACATTTTCTTTCAGAATATTGCTTCCACGCTTACTACCTTAGTGGTAAACTGGTAACACGCGCGTCTCATCAGGCGAGATGAGGGTGGGATTGCATTCATTTCCCTCAAAGATTCATGCTGGGTGCGGACAGGTTGCAAAAGCCGTTCGAAAAGAGACGGCAAGGCGGGACTGAATACCACCTTTGTTCGGCCTCTCCGCCGAAAATGGTAGATGGTCCGACTGGATTATTTCGTGCCGAAGTGATTGACAGGCCGCATTTTGCCGATGAGTTCCGTGTAAGGACTGAACATGACACCGCCATTGTATCGCGATTCCGCTGTCCGGAAAGTCGACAACCAGGATCTGGTTGCCGAGCGCTTGCTTGGAGCGCCGGGCGGCATGGAAACACGCAAACAATGCGCATACAACCAGACCAAAGAGCGCTTTGCCGGGGTAGACATTGATGCCGGCGATTTCTCGGTCGCGAGCCTCGACAACCGGATACCGGCCCTCACGCCTAAATCCGGCGCAGGCCTCTGGCTGGTTCCGTTCAGGGGAATTCCAGCAACCAGCGCGCACATCCCGCTCGATCTGATTTATCTTGACCGGAATTGCACCGTCATTGACGTCGTCGAGTCTTTCCCCATCTATCGGGTCTCGTCTTCGAGCCCCCCGGCGGCCAGTGTCCTGGTTCTGCCGGCCCGCATGATCGAAGCCACCGGGACCGAACGGGGCGATCAGTTGATACTCTGCGCTCCCGAAGAGATGAAGTGGCGCTTGCAGAAGCTGACCGCTCCGAACGGCGCTACAACTGCCGTGCAGAGCAGCGCGCCCAAGAAGGAAGAGCCCGTTCGCGGCAGCGGTCCCACCCTGCTTCAGTGGGAAGATCGCAATAAGGTCAAGCGTCCCGATGAGGACCGCCCCAACGAGGACAAGCCCGTAGCGCAGCCACCGAATGGAAAGGTCGCTGTCGAACCGGCGTCCAAGGCTGTAAAAGCCCCGAAGAGCTGGTGGCAGAAATTGTTGGATCCCGATCCGCCCGAGCCAAGGAAAACCTTGCGGGAGTCGGTGCCTGGCCTCTCTGCCTATTTCTGGACCGGCGGCGTTTCTGTGCATCAGGACATCCAGGATATCAGTCCGACCGGTTTCTTCGTGATCACGGACGAGCGCTGGTATCCAGGCACGATCGTAAGGATGACCCTCACAGATCGCAACGAACCGACCGTCGAGCGTTCGATCACCGTCAATGCGGCTGTTGTCCGCTGGGGCAACAACGGCGTGGGCATGCAGTTTGTCATTCAAGATCCAAAGAATCCGCGCCGAGGTCAGGGTGCGGTGGTCGAGGGCGTTGACAAGAGAGAACTCGATCAATTCCTGCTGCGAATCAAGAGCGCCAAAGTATAGGCTGGGCGCACGCAATCCCCTCGGTTCTCTGCCGAGGCGTTCGCGTTCTCGATACAGGATTCCAAACCTTCCGGCCCTCTTTTCGTGCCCTCATGCCCCGAGGGCACGGAAGATATACTTTTATTGAAGCCTCAATAACTTCAATCCGCACATTCATCGAGAAAATATGAACCTCATCCATCGCACTCTTCTTGTAAGCGTCGTCCTGCTCGCCGCGCCGTTCCTCCATGCCCAGGCATCCGAGTCCGCCATCAACAAGCAGCTGGGAAACCTGCGCTCGCTTTCCGCTGACCAGCGCCCGGCGGCAACCATCAAGCTCGCCGGCGACGTACGCGCCCTCCCCGCCGGCCAGTCCAAGGTCAAGCTCGCTGACGGGCTCGCGCACCTCGTCACCGAGGGCGATCAGGGCGCCGAGGCTCTTCAGGCCGTTGGGGACTCCCTTTCGCAAGCCTTGGCGCAGTTTCCCGTGCCGGTGGGCAAAAACGGCCTGCCACCCATGCCCTACATGGACCTGGCGCGTCTCGTCCGCTACAAGGGCGTTACTGCAACTCTCGCCGACCCCCTCTTCGCAAAAGCCGACCAGATCCTCGCCGCTAACGACGACGATGTTCAAAAAGCCGACTTCACCCTCAGGGACCAGAACAACAAGAAGGTGACCCTCTCGCAGCTACGGGGAAAGATCGTGGTGGTCAACTTCTGGGCAACCTGGTGCGCGCCCTGCCGCGCTGAGATGGGCGATCTGGACATCATCTATACGCACTACCAGCCCCAGGGCCTGGTCGTCCTCTCGATCACGGACGAAGACGCCATGAAGGTCAATAGCTTCCTCAGTACCTGGAACTACCATCCGCCCGTGCTGTTCGACACTGGAGGCAAGGTTGCCAAGCAGTTCCACGTCGACGGCCTTCCCAAGACTTTTGTCTTCAACCGCGAAGGCAAATTGGTGGCCGAGGCCATCGACCAATGCACGCAGCGCCAATTTTTCCAACTGCTGGTCAAGACCGACCTCCATCCTTAGAGGATTTTCGGATTTACTATAAACTTCCGTGCCCCCATCCATTCCGCGTTTTTCTGCGGAATGGGTGGGATACCTACAATATTCCGGTCTGCACAATTCCCGAAAATGCTCTAAACGATTCCGAATCGAGGCCAGGATTTAACTCGGGCCCTGGCCCTCATCCATGAAGATCGCCTCAATGGTGGTCTCAAACAGCCGCGCCAGCTTGAAAGCCAAAGGAAGGCTGGGATCGAACTTGCCCGTCTCGATGGCGTTGACCGACTGACGTGAAACCTCCAGCCGCTGGGCAAGATCGGCCTGCGACCACTCCCGCTCTGCACGAAGTACACGCAGCCGGTTTTTCATCTGTACCTCGTTTTGACCAGATGGTAGGAGATGCCCGCGAAAACCCAGAAAAGAGGATAGACATATATCAGGTCCAAATGCGGGGCATTAGCAATATCCTCCATATTGCCCCATGCGGTTAGGACCGCCAATATCCCTCCAGTCCCGCCGAGCAACGACTGTACGAGGAGATAGCGCTGGAACTCATCCTTCTCTTCGGCCAGGTATACACCGGTGTAGACCAATGCCCCGATGACCGGAAGCGCTGGAAGGACAGCCGCCAGATAAGCGAGAGCGCCATGTGGATCGTGTGGAAGAAAAAATTGGAATACCAGAGCGGCCACGACAGATATTAGGAAGCACAGCGCTGTCATGATCGACACGCGAATCAAGTAGCGGCGAAGCGCAGGGCTCTTGATTGAACAGAACATGATTGGTCTCCTTTACCTTGCAACGACTGCCTTTTTAACGTTGGTCTGCGACCACTCCCGTTCAGCGCGCAGCACTCGCAACCGGTTTTTCATCTGAACCTCAACTGAAGCAGCCCGAAGGCGATGCCGCTCAACAAGCAGAAAAGCGGGTAAACCAGAATCAAATCCAGATGCCGGAGGTGGACGAAGTTCTCCAGAAACCCCCACGTCACCGTCACCGCAAGCGTTCCCCCAATGCCCCAAAGCATGGACTGAACCCCAACGGCAACCTGGAACTCGTCCTTCTCTTCGTCCAGGTACAACCCGAAGGCCGCAATCTGCCCAATAATGGCCAGCGCCGGAAGAACCGCCAGGATCCAGGCCATGGGGCCGACCGGGCGATAGTGCACGAAAATCCAGACAGCCAGAAAGAGAAACAGGATGTAGAGCAGCATGGCGACGAGAAAACGCCTCATGTAGCGGCGTTGCGCAGGATTGCTGGTCGAACAGAGCATGATTAGTCTCCTTTACTTTGTGACAATTACACTTTACATATTCGAACAAGATGTGTCAAGTGTCCTTGTCAATATTTCTCGATTGGTCGGTGTGTTTTGGGTTCATACGACCCGGCTGGAAGACTTGGGGTTCCCAATCATCGCTCCCCAATTGAGCCGGCAAATGCCTTAGACTCAATCCGTGGGCTTTCAGGACTTTCTCGGCAACGCACAGACCGTCACCCATCTCCGCGAGAGCATTCGCGCGGAGCGTTTTCCGCACTCGCTCATCCTCACTGGCCCCCGAGGGGCAGGAAAATACACGCTGGCCCTGATGCTGGCCAAAGCCGTCAACTGTCTGCAACCCACGGAAACAGACGGCCTGCCCGATTTCTGCGGCATCTGCCGCAACTGCACCCGCATAGGCCTCTCCGCCAACCTGGAGACCCTCGTTGACGAGGCCGTCGAATCCCGCGACGCCCTGCGCGAAACCGACAAGCGCGAGACGCGCATCCTCATCCAGACCCACCCGGACGTGCTCATCGTCCCGCCCGACCCGCCGCAACTGCTCATCAAGCTGGGACAGGTCCGCCAGGTCATCCACGCCGCCTACTACCGTCCGCCGGTCGAGGCGCACCGCGCCTTTACCATCTTCACGTCTTCGGCGTTTATGAAGGAGGCGGCCAACTCTCTTCTCAAGGTGCTGGAGGAGCCTCCGGAGCACACATCGCTGATCCTGCTGACAGAGAACCCGCAGGAGATGCTCCCCACCATCCGCTCGCGCGCCGTCATCCACCGCCTTGGCGCGATCCCCAGGGCCGACCTCGAATCCCTGTTGGCCCTGCGCCGCCCCGAGCTCAAGCCCGCCGACCGGGCCCTCGCCGCCCGCCTTGCCGAAGGCGCAGTGGGCCGCGCGCTCACCATCGATCTTGGCGTCTACCTCGCCAGCCGCCAAGACGCCCTCGTCCTGCTCCGCACCGCCCTTCGGGAGCCTGACTACTCGCAGCTCTTCCACACCACTGAGAGCTACCGCGCCGGCGCTGACGGCCAGGAAAAGACCATCAATCTCCTCCGCGCCCTCGGCAGCCTCATCGAGGATCTACTCCTGATCGTCGCTGGAACGCCCCGCCTCATCCGCAACCTCGACCTCGCCGCGGAGCTTGACCGCCTGTCCAAGGGGCTCTCCGTCGATTGGATCGACAGCGCCGCGCGCTCCCTCGTCCAGGTCGAGCAGGGGATGCGCCGCAACCTGCTCCGCTCCCTCTCCCTGGACGCCATGGCCACCAGCCTGGATCGCAACTAGTGTCCTGAGTCCGAAATTCGCATCACAAAACTGGCTGTCATTCTGAGCGAACGGGACCCCGAACGTCTTTCAGTTCCGGGGCCCCCAAAGAGCGGTCTTTGCTCTTTGGGGTGGAGTTCGGGGGTGGTGAATCGAAGAATCTGCGGTTGTTCTTCGATGAACTTCAGACTCACCACACTAGACTGCGCTAGTGTCCGAGTCTAAAGTTCGTTTCATCAAGGCTGTCATCCTGAGCGACCGCAGCGAAGGGAGTCGAAGGATCTGCGTTTTCTCCGTCGGATGTATGCAATGAGCTTCTGATTAGCCGCGCCAGGCCCGCAACCGGCCTCAGCCTCCCGATCCAAAATTAAGTGCAACCTGTGCCCCGCCTCGGGCATCTCTCTTAGCAAGCAATCCCAGCTATCGCACCAGCGCCGGTTCACGACGGGCCCTCCCAGCCTTCGCGGTCTTCAAGCCGGCGGTTCCTCAACCGGCGGCCGCTCGCGGCATCTTCAAGTTCCATCGCTTTCCCCAGGAGGGTTGATTTCCATGAGCAGTCGAGCCATTCTGCCCAACGAGCGCAATAAAGGCGGCGCGGTCTCGGGCCGCTCACTGTCCCGCAACCGCAAAACCGCGCCCGCGCCGCTTCCCTTCCGCTTCCCCGCGCACTCGGGGATTGAGGATGCCCCGCTCCGCCAGGCCGAGCTCTTTTACCTGCAAAAACAGATCCAGTCGCAAACTCCGATGGTCATCGTCCTTGAGGACGGTGAGCGCATCGAAGGCTGCATCGAGTGGTACGATCGCAACGCCCTCAAGGTCCGTGGCCGCCAAAAAACCCTCGTCTACAAGTCCGCCATTAAATACATGTACAAAGTAGGAGACGCCGACCAGTGAGAGGGCAGGGACTAGGGACTAAGGGGGGACTAAGGAGTAGACAATAGATTGGCAGTGAGTCAGCAAGATGGCGGCCCGGGGGCTCCAGGCAGCTTTTCGGGCTGAGGGCTTTTCTGTTCCCTATTCCCTTAGTCCCTAGTCCCTCAGTCCCTTAGTCCCTAGTCCCTCAGTCCCTTAGTCCCTAGTCCCTTAGTCCCCTAGTCCCTAGCCCCCGCCTTGAACAGCCGATCCCGAATCGCCATCCCAATCCCCTCAGCCGGCGGCAGTGGGCAAAGAATCACACTGCATCCCTCCGCATCGAGTTTCCGCAGCCCCGCGTAGAGTTCCCTCGCCATCCACTCCGGCGCAACCCACCGCCCCCACGCGAATACCGCCGCCCCCGCAGGCGCGGTAACCTCCGCAGGCAGCATGACCCCTACCCGCTCCCCCAAACAGCCTCGCGCCGCCTCTGCAAGCAACGCGCCCAACTCATCCAGCGATCCCTCCACCAGCACTAGCCGCGCCCGCGGAGCATAATGCCGCAGCCCCAATCCTGGTGAAGGCAGAGCCTCCCGCGGAGTCTCCGCCAACTGGCCACCATCTCTGAAAACCTCGACAGCCCCGGCCACAGCCTCGATCTGCTCCGCTGTCACCGCCCCAGGCCTAAATATCGTCATCGGTTTCTGGCAAGGGTCCAGCACTGTCGACTCGACCCCGTGCATCGTAGGCCCGGCGTCCACCACCGCATCGATCCGCCCGTCGAGATCTGCCAGCACATGCGCGGCCGTGGTCGGGCTGATCCGTCCGAAGGTGTTCGCGCTCGGCGCAGCCACCGGAACCCCCGCCCGCCGGATCAGCTCCAGCGCCACCGGATGCGCCGGCATGCGCACCCCCACCAGCGCCCGTCCCGCGGTCACCGCGTCTGGAACCGCTCCAGTCCGCGGCAAGAGCAGCGTCAGCGGTCCTGGCCAGAAGGCCTCCATCAGCTGCCGCGCCGCTGCGGGAACCCTTTCGACCAGCCCCTCCAGCATGGCCAAGTCCGAGATATGCACAATCACCGGATCCCATGCCGGACGCCGCTTGGCCTCAAAGATCCGCCCCACCGCTTCCGCATCCAGCGCATTCGCCCCCAGTCCATAGACGGTCTCCGTAGGCAGCGCCACCAGCCCGCCAGCGCGCAAAATCTCCGCTCCGCGCTCCAGCGCCTCCTGAGCGTTAGCGGTATCCAAATGCGCCGGGTCCACAATCAATCGCAGCGTCTTCACGCTTTCATTGTCGCCTTTCTCACTTAGGCATCGCCACCTGCCGTATACTCACTGCAACCGATGCCCGTCGAAACCGAAATCAAATTCCGCGTGGACGATCTCGCTGGCCTCACCCAGCGCCTCCAAGCCGCCGGGTTCACCCTGCAAACCCCGCGCAGCTTCGAGAGCAACGTCCTCTACGACACTCCCGACCGCCAGATGCGCGTCCGCACGGAGATCCTGCGCATCCGCAACTACGCAGGCCGCTGCCTCCTCACCCACAAGCGCCTGCCGGACATCGGCCCCGGCGAAGACATCCACAAGCACCGCATCGAAACCGAGACCGAAGTCTCAGACGGCGAAGCCCTGGCTCAGGTCTTTCGCTCCATTGGCCTCGTCCCCGCCTTCCGCTACGAGAAATGGCGCGCCGAGTGGACCGACGGCCAAGGCCATTGCGTCGTGGACGAGACCCCCATCGGCAACTACGCCGAACTCGAAGGCTCTGCCGCCTGGATCGACGCAGCCGCCGCCCGCCTCGGCATCGATCCCTCCCAGTACATCACCCTCAGCTACGGCCGCCTCTTCGACCTCTGGCGTCAGCAGCACAACTCCGCCGCCGAAGACCTCACCTTCGACGCCGTTGCGCAGGCCGCCGCGCAGCGGTAAGCGCGCCATTCCCTTTGTAATCAGAACCTGAGAATCCGCTCACGCCCCCTCCCCCGCCGCCGATAACCCGTATGAGCAGCTTTAAGAGCATTTTCACTGATAGCGTAAGGAAACTCCGTGCCCCATCCTTTTCACGTTTTTCGTGAAAAGGGTGGGAAACCACGAAATCAACCTTACAGGAACCGGGAAAATGCTCCAATCTCTAGGAGGGCGAATGAACCCACTTCGCTTCAAATTCGGTTCCTGCCGGTTGCGGCGCGCTGGCAGCCGTTTGTTTCAGGCAGCCGCGCTGGCGCTGCTGGCGTCCATGGCCTTGCCGGCGAGGGCGGCTGACGATCGCGCCATCAGATCCCGCGTGCCCCCCGTTTACCCAGAAATCGCCAAGCGCATGAGAATCTCCGGCGTCGTAAAAGTCGAGGCCACCGTGGACCCCGACGGCAAAGTAACCGACGTCAAGACCGTCAGCGGCAGCCGCATGTTGTCTCCCGCTGCCGAGGAAGCGGTCCGCAAATGGACGTTTGCTCCAGCAGCCGAAAAGTCGACGGTCAGCGTTGAGATCAACTTCGCTCAGTAGCGAGTTGCCGTCGCCTTGGCTTTGGAAGTCGTTGGTAACGCTTCGCCCGCCCTCGTGCTTCGAACCCGTTGGCAAGAGCAAACCGCAAAACATAACCCCGGAGGGCCGCGAGAGCATAATCCCTCACTGTCGAGAATGGGCTCGGGCAACTCACCCTACTCAGCTCGAACCTGGCAGTGTTGCACGCAAGTGGGAGCGGCAACTGCGCTATGTCGGCCTTACCACAGATTCCCGACGCTCTGGGCGTCAGCACAATGTCCATTGCGCTGATCGGCCCCAACGAGCAGCACCGCAAGGCCGTTGCCGGCGCTCTTTCCTGGTGCCAGCTTGGGGTGGGTCAGCCGAAGCTGGCCGTCGTCGAAGCCGAGGAAGGCCTGGGCGTCAAGCGGCAGAGTCCCCACTCCGAGGTTTCCATTCGAGAGTTCGCTTCCTACCCTCCGAACGACATCGACGATATACCCAAGGCCCTGGGGCTGGATTACGACCTAGTCATCATCGAACTGGACGCCGACCCGGCGCTCGCCCTCAACATGGTGAGGAGCATCTGCGCCCTTGGCCTCGCAACCGTGATGGTCTATTCGGCGAACCCCGATCTGGAACTGGCCATCAAAAGCATGAGGGCGGGCGCCCGCGAGTTCCTCAAACTGCCTCTGGCCACCGCCGACATGGCCGACGCTCTCGCCCGGGTTGCGGTCCGCCCGCCGCCCCCCGCGCGCCAGGCAAAAAAAGCCGCCAGGAAATTCTTCGTGTTTCTCGGCGCAAAAGGCGGTTGCGGAGTTACCACCCTTGCCTCCAATTTTGCGGTATCGCTCGCCCAGGAATCGGGACAATCCACGCTCTTGATCGACCTCGGTCTCCCCCTTGGCGACGTCGCTATCAACCTCGGCATCGTCCCCAAGTACTCCACAGCCAACGCGCTTCAGGATGCAAACCGCCTCGACGCCAACTTCCTCTCATCCCTGATGTCGGAACACACTTCGGGCTTGCAAGTGCTCGCGGCTCCAGGCGAATTCAACAAGAACCAGCCGCCGCCCGGCGCCATCGACAAGCTGCTCTCCGTAGCCCGCCAAAACTACGATTACGTCGTCGTCGACGCCGGTTCCAGGATTGACTTGAGAGGTTCGGCGCTCTTTGAAGACTCCGCCATTGTCTATCTCGTCACGCAGATTGGCGTCTCGGAGCTCAGAAACGCCAATCGCATGATCTCCCATTTTTTCGCACACCGAATCCACACGCTCCAGATCGTGCTCAACCGCTATGCGCCGCGTGCTCTGGGATTCGACGAGTCGCATATCGCCAAGGCCCTCACCAGGCCCGCCGAGTGGAAGATTCCCGACGACTACGCCACCGCCCGCCGCACCCAGAACACGGCCACTCCCATCGCCCTTGAAGACTCGCCCATCTCCAGGGCCATCCGCCAGATGGCCAGAGCCGCCTGCGGAATGCCCGAAACCCAGGAAAAGAAAAAGCGCTTCAGCTTCTTCGGATGACCGCCCGTGGCTGCGTGGGCCGGCGGGCGCTTCGTCTTTCGCCCAACCGCAAACGAGAGTCTCTTTCGTCACCCCCAGGCCGCGCTTTCCACGCGCATTCGCTCCGCCGGTGGCTGTAAACTCGTGGTACGCCATGAAGTTGAGCCTGCCTGAATTTATCCGCCGCTGGAAAGACAGCGAGTTGACCGAGCGCGCGGGCTCGCAGTCGCATTTCATCGACCTGTGCCAGATCCTCAACGAGCCGCATCCGGCCGCCGCCGACCCCACGGGCGGCGATTACGCCTTCGAGAAGCACGTCAACAAGACCGGCGACGACAAGGGCTTCGCCGACGTCTGGAGGCGCAACTTCTTCGGCTGGGAGTACAAGGGAAAGCACAAGGATCTCAAGGCCGCCTACCTGCAACTGCTCAAGTACCGCGAGGATCTCGACAATCCTCCCCTCCTGGTTGTCTGCGACTTTCTCCGTTTCGAGGTTCACACCAACTTCACCAATACGCCGCCGCTGGTCTACAAGTTCACCCTTGACGACCTGATGCTGGCCTCGCCCGTCTCCGGCTCTGACCTTTCCGCGCTGGATATTTTTGCGAGCCGTCTTCCAGGAGCCGGATAAGCTCAAGCCCGGCGCGCTTGAAGTCCGCGTTACGGTCAAGGCCGCGGACGAGTTCACCAAGCTGAAGAACAACCTGCGGAAGCCTCAGACCGATAACGAGGCATTGGCCCGTTTCATCATGCGGCTGCTCTTCTGCCTCTTCGCCGACAGCGTGGGTCTGTTGCCGGACAACATATTTCGCAAGATGATCCAGGCGGATCGCCTGGAGCCCCGAAAATTCGTTCGCAAGCTCAAGAATCTCTTCAAAGCCATGGCGATCGGAGACGAAACCTTTGGGTTTGTCAGCATCCACCACTTCAACGGCGGACTCTTTCGCCCGGACGACGATACCGTCTTCGACCTGACCCACGAGGATCTGGGCATTCTTCGCCAGGCCTCGCTGTTGCAGTGGGGCCGCGTGGAGCCGGCCATCTTCGGCACGCTCTTCGAGCGCATTCTCGACGACGGCAAGCGCGCCCAGCTTGGCGCGCACTACACCAGCCGCGAAGACATCCTGCTGATTCTGGAGCCGGTGGTTATGGCTCCGCTGCGGAGGCGCTGGGACCAGGTCAAGGCCGGCGCGGAAGAGATTGTTGCAGCGATGGAGACGGCCAGCACAAGCACCCGGTTCAAGCTGCGCGCTCAACTGGAATCGAAGCTGCTGGATTGGATGGACGAGCTTGCGCGTGTCCGCATTCTGGACCCCGCCTGCGGCAGCGGCAACTTCCTCTATATCGCGCTCAGGCTGCTGCTCGACCTGTGGCGAGAGGCGCAGGTCTTCTCCATCGACCACCATCTGCCTTACCTGCCCTGCAAGGTCGGCCCATCGCAGCTATACGGAATCGAGACCAACGTCTACGCGCACGAGCTGGCCTCGGTCGTGGTCTGGATCGGCTACCTGCAATGGCGCAACGACAACGCCATGGGCGAACCGGAGGAGCCGATTCTGCGCGTGCTTGAAAATATCCAGCACCGCGACGCCATTCTGGAACTCGACGCCGATGGAAAGCCCAAGTTGGACGCGGAGGGCAACCCCAGCGAGCCTTCATGGCCCGAGGCTGACTTCATCGTCAGCAATCCGCCGTTTCTGGGTGGCAAGCTGCTGCGCCGCAATCTCGGCGACACATATGTCGATAACCTGCTCAAGCTCTACAACGATCGTGTCCCTGCCGAGGCCGATCTTGTGACCTACTGGTTTGAAAAGGCGCGAGCGATGGTCGAGCGCAAACAAGTTCGCGCCGCCGGATTGGTGGCCACGCAGGGCATCCGCGGCGGCGTCAACCGCGAAGTGCTCAAACGCATTGGCGACACCGGCTGCATATTCATGGCGTGGAGCGACCGCCCGTGGATCAATGAAGGCGCTGCGGTTCACATCTCCATTGTCGGCTTCGACGACGGAGAAAAAGTTGAGCGCACGCTGAACGGAGTTGCCGTCGATAGGATCCACGCCGATCTGACCTCGGGCGTTGACACAACCGTGGCGGCCAAGCTCAGCGAGAACGCTAGTCTTTGTTTCCGAGCCGATGAGAAAGGAGGACCGTTTGATATCGAAGCGGATGACGCGTCAAGGATGCTCTCGTCTCCGACAAATGTGAACGGCCGCCTAAACTCCGATGTACTCCGTGGATGGGTCAATGCGGATGACATAACCGGTCGCCCACGCGGGAAGTGGATCATTGATTTCTTTGGGTTGGAGGAATCGGAAGCCGCCGCATACGAATTGCCCTTCGAGACACTGAGGGATCGCATTAAGGCAGAGCGAGACTCACCGGACGAAGAGAAAAGGATCGCCAAACCCAGGGCTCGCTGGTGGCTTCATCGTCGGCCTGGCTCGGAGATGCGCGCCGCCGTCGCCGAACTGAAAAGATATATAGCTACGATCGCGACCGGCAAGTACCGGCTCTTCGTGTGGCTCGACCACAGCGTTCTGCCCGATCATCAACTTTACATTTTTGCCCGCTCCGACGATTACTTCTTCGGCGTGCTGCACTCCCGCCCGCACGAGGTCTGGGGCCTGCACATGGGAACTCAATTGGAAGACAGGCCGCGTTACACGCCCACCTCGACCTTCGAGACCTTTCCCTTCCCCTGGCCGCCGGGCCGGGAGCCGCAGGATTCGCCGCAAGTCGAAGCCATTGCCGAGGCCGCGCGTGAGCTCGTGCGCCAGCGCGACAACTGGCTCAACCCGCCCGACGCCGCTTCGGAAGACCTGGCCAGGCTGACCCTGACCAACCTCTACAACAAGCGCCCCAAGTGGCTTGAGAATGCCCACCGCAGGCTGGACGAGGCCGTCTTCGCCGCCTACGGCTGGCCCCCCACGCTCACAGATGACGAGCTTCTGCGCCGCCTGCTGGCCCTGAACCAGGCCCGCGCGGCCCAAGCTCCAGCCTGCGCTGAATAAGCAGCATTGCCAATCAAACCAGCGGCCCCGGCCGGAGGGCCGAGGAAACTGACTGCCCCAAGCCTCGGTTTTGAATCGAGACCTGGGGCATAGGGTACCGGTCATCACCCAGCGCGTTGACGAAGGGCGCTATCTTCGCCGCAGAATCCAGATCGTTCCTGTGCCAGGCCGGTAGAACGCCAAATCATTCTGCTTGGCTACGCTCGAGTAATCGAACGCGAATCCCCGATCCGCGGCGGACGCCAGGTCGTATCCGCCTATTCCGCGTCCCGGATCGCCTTGTGCGTACACTGCCGAAAATGCGCCGGCGGTATTCTTTAGAATCCACACAGTGCCAGTCCCTGGGCGGTAGAGCACCAGATGGTCGAGCTTGCCGCTGCCGTCGTAATCGTAAGCAAATACCTGGTCGGCGGCGGACCTGAGATCGTATCCTCCGATCCCGTTTCCCGGATCGCCCTGCGCATAGACGGCGGAGAACGCGCCGCCGTTGTTCTTCAGTATCCAGATGGTGCCCGTGGCTGGCCGATAGAGAGCCATGTGGTCCAGTTTGCCGCTGCTGTCGTAGTCGAAAGCAAATGCCCTGTCGGCGGGGGACTTGAGATCGTAGCCTCCGATGCCATTCCCTGGGTCTCCTTGCGCGTAGACCGCCGAGAAGACGCCGCCAGTGTTCTTGAGTATCCACATCGTGCCCGTCCCAGGCCGGTAGAGGGCCAGGTGGTCCAGCTTCCCGCTGTGGTCGTAATCGAACGCAAACGCCCGGTCCATTGACGACTTGAGGTCGTATCCGCCTATGCCGTTTCCAGGGTCGCCCTGAGCATAGACCGCGGAAAACACTCCGGCTGCATTCTTGAGAATCCACATCGTGCCAGTCCCCGGCCGGTAAAGGCAGATGTGGTCCTGCTTGCCGCTATGGTCATAGTCAAATGCGAAGGACCGGTCAGCTGCGGACTTGAGATCGTAGCCGCCGATTCCGCTGCCGGGGTCGCCCTGGGCATAGACCGCTGAGAACGCGCCGGCAGTATTCTTCAAGATCCAGAACGTGCCGGTACCGGGGCGATAGAGGGCCAAATGGTCAAGCTTTCCGCTGTGGTCGTAATCCAGCGGATAAACCTGGTCGGCCCCGGAGCGTAGGTCGTAGCCGCCGATTCCGCTGCCAGGATCTCCCTGCGCGTAGACGGGGATGAACGCGTTGGTGGGGAAGCCAGTGTAGTAAAGGTCCACCTCGCCGCCTGGGTTGGCGTTGCTCACCACGATGGTGTGCTGCCCGCAATCGGCGTGGTCGGTCTGGGGCGTCCAAACAACGGCCGGAGTGACCGCCCCGGTTTGAATGGCGATCGAGCGAAACGCGGTCAGGTCGGCATTCGGGTAGTCTGAGCACTGCGTCAGGTTGTAGGCTTCAAGTGTCTCGGCGCACCACGTCAGCTCTTGCTGATTCGAGATGGGCAATGAGGTATTGGCGATGCCCTGGAACTGGCAGTTGTAGCTGAACTGCGTTCCTGCCTGCCCGGTCAGCGTCATGATCCCCACCAGAACCTGGCCTGGGTTCACCTGAACAGGAGTAGAGTGCGTAGCCTGCCCCGTCTGGCCGTCGGCATACCAGCTTGCGACGCACCAGTAGTTCCCGCCGAACGCGCCGTTCGATCCCCATTGCAAGACGGGCTGATAGATCATCGACGAGTTCTGAATGCCGTTGAACAAGTAAATCAACTGTCCAGATTGCGTTCGCGGCGCGGGAGGAACAACCCACGTCGTGGCAAACGAGCTGATTGGATGCCCTGTCGCATTCTGCCAAAATGCGTATGTGATCCATCCGCTCGCTAATGCCGGGACTTGCGGAAGCAGCACTGCCCCCGGCCTGATACTGGTAACATTTCGCGGCATCAACGGCTCGTACCCAGGGTGTGGAATCAGCGGACCCAAATCCGCAGCCACGTTGCCCAGGAAATCGATCTTCCTCAGACGTCCGCCTTCGCCGCTGACTTGAAATCCCGGCTCTATCAAGTGGACGCGCGACATTGGGCGGTAACCGCCAGGTGTAATGACATACTGCTCGGCCATACGCATCTCCTTTTCGAGGTGAATTTCTTCCTCAGAAGTCAGACTGATCGTGCCATCGTCATTTCGTCTGACGGCTTGACCCATCCTGACCAGGCGTACGTTTTCTTTCGGCCGGGGACCCGCCGGAGTCAAAACCATATCTTTTTGATCTGCACTCATTTACAGACGCTTGAATCGCAGGAGGCGTCCCCGGTCTTCCATTACATACAGGGAACACATGACGGCCTCCACGCACTTCGCGGTGATTTCAACCACAGAGTCTTCCATCTATCGCCGCTCTGCCGCGGCATCTAACGGTCTTTCGACACCGAGGTGAAACCTACATCGATTCGACAGACTCTTCTTTGCGGAAGATCAAATTGAAGGCGAAATATTCCGGAGTCGGAAATCCCTGCCTCATTCCACGAAGCCGCAAGTCTACCCTCTGCGGTTGCATAACCGGCAAGGGACTGGAACCAGCGTCAACTCCTAAAGCCCATTTCAACCAAGAGCTGCACGGGTTTGGAGAGCTTCTACTTCTCCGCCCCATGGCACTTCTTGTACTTCTTGCCGCTGCCGCAGGGGCAGGGGTCGTTGCGGCCCACCTTTTCGCCGGTTCGGCGCTGCGCCGGCTGGCTTGCGCCTACGGCTCCAGCCATGCTGGCCACCGCCAACTCCCGCTGCTTTTTGCGCTGGAACTCCTTCTCCAGCGCGTCGATGGTCGTGGAGGGCTGGCGCGTATTGATCGAAATCTCGCGTGGCTCCGCATCCAGTGCCCTCGGCTTGTCAGCGCTGGCCACGGGCGGCGCGGCCGGAACCGGACCCCTCGGACGCGGCACCTCCGGCGCGGCGTTCACCGGCTGCCCATCCGCTCCCAGAATCTGCATCCGGAAAAGGAACCGGACCGTGTCCTCCTGGAACTTGAGCATCATGGCCTCGAACATGTCGTAGGACTCGCGCTTGTAGGCCACCAGGGGATCCTGCTGCGCATACCCGCGCAGCCCGATTCCCTCCTTCAGGTGATCCATCGAGAGCAGATGGTCCTTCCATAGCCCATCGATGACACTCAGCATCACCATCCGCTCGTGATAGCGCATGGTCGCCGAGCTCAGAATCTTCTCCTTGCCCTCGTAGTCCTCTTTGAGCTTCTCGAAGATGGCGTCGCCCAATTCGTGCCGGGCCAGCTCCAGCGGCTTGATTCCTGCACGTGCGAGGCTCAGCCCGAACTGGTCGACCAGTTTTTCATCCAGCCCCTTCAGGTTCCATTGGTCGGGATGCAGCTTCTCGCCCGCAAACTCGTCCAGCGCCGAGCTCAGAATCCCGCCGACATAATCCTCCAGAATCAGCTCGCGCTGGTCCACGCCTTCCAGCAGTTGACGCCGCACGCCATACACGGCCTCGCGCTGCTTGTTCATCACGTCGTCGTACTCGAGCAGATGCTTGCGCGATTCGAAGTTCTGCGCTTCCACCGTCTTCTGCGCATTCTCGATCTGCTTGGTGAACATCCGCGACTCAATGGCCTCGCCCTCATTCATCGTTCGCTGGATCAGGGCGCTCGCCCATGCCTTGGCGAAGATGCGCATCAGATCGTCTTCAAGCGAAAGATAAAACCGCGACTCGCCCGGATCTCCCTGGCGTCCCGCGCGCCCGCGCAACTGGTTATCGACCCGCCGCGACTCGTGCCGCTCGGTGCCCAGAATGAAGAGCCCGCCTGCCGCGATTACCTGTTCGTGATCGAGGTGCGCCGCTTCGGCATGAACCTTGAAGACCTCATCCCAGTCGGGCTCGGCAACTTCGAACTCCTGCCCCTGGTAGTAGAAGCGCAGAAATCCCGCCGGAGCCATGGGGTTGATGGCGCCCTCCGCCACGCTGATGGCCCGCGCCCGGCTTTTCTTCACCAGCTCTTGCCGGGCCATGAAGTCGGGATTGCCGCCCAGCAGAATATCCGTTCCGCGACCGGCCATATTGGTCGAGATGGTCACCATCCCCAGCCGGCCTGCCTGCGCCACAATCTCCGCTTCGCGCTCGTGGAACTTCGCGTTCAGCACCACGTGCCGCACACCCTTGCGCTGCAGGATGCCAGACAGCCGCTCGCTCTTTTCAATCGATGTGGTGCCCACCAGCACCGGCTGCTTCCGCTCGTGCAACTGCGCAATGTCGTCGGCCACCGCCTTGTACTTTTCCGTCTCCGACCGGTACATCACGTCGGGATTCTCAAGCCGCAGCATCGGCTTGTTGGTCGGAATCACGACGATCTCCAGCTTGTAGATCTTTTCGAACTCGGCGGCTTCGGTCTCTGCCGTGCCCGTCATGCCGCTCAGTTTTTTGTAGAGGCGAAAGTAGTTCTGGAATGTGATGGTGGCCAGCGTCTGGTCTTCCTTGCGGATCGCCACGCCCTCTTTGGCCTCGATCGACTGATGCAGCCCATCGCTCCAGCGGCGTCCCGGCATCAGCCGCCCGGTGAAGGTGTCCACAATGATCACCTCACCGTCCTTGACTACGTACTCCACGTCGCGCTTGTACAGCGCGTGCGCTTTGATGCCGGTCTCCACGTAGTGCTTCAGTTCCCAGTTCTCCGCGTCGGCAATGTTCCCGATCCCCAGCAGCTTTTCGATCGTCTCCCAGCCCTCGTCGGTGACGCCGATAGTCCGCTGTTTTTCGTCCACAATGTAGTCGCCGGTCAGAAACTTCTCGCCCTCACCCAGTCGGATACCCAGCTCCTCCTGGCGTTTGGTGTCCCTGTATTCAATCTCCTCGCCCAGCACCAGGTCCGGTATGATCTTCCGCACCCGCGCGTACTTGTCCGTCGTCTGGTCCGTCGGCCCGGAGATGATCAGCGGCGTCCGCGCCTCATCGATCAGGATTGAGTCCACCTCGTCGACGATTGCGTAATAATGCCCGCGCTGCACGCAATCTTTTAATTCAAACTTCATGTTGTCGCGCAGGTAGTCGAATCCAAACTCGTTATTCGTTCCATAGGTGATATCCGCGGCATACGCCGCCCGGCGCTCGGCGTCGTCCAGGTCGTGGACAATTACCCCCACCGTGAGCCCCAGGAACTCGTAAATCTTGCCCATCCACTCGGCATCGCGCTTGGCCAGGTAGTCGTTCACTGTGACCACGTGAACCCCGTGCCCTGCGAGAGCGTTCAGATAGCAGCTCAGCGTGGCCACCAGGGTCTTGCCCTCGCCGGTCCTCATCTCGCTGATCCTGCCCTGATGCAGCACCATCCCGCCGATCAATTGCACATCGAAGTGCCGCATCTCGACCGCGCGCCAGCCCGCCTCGCGCACCACCGCGAAGGCCTCGGGTAATATCTCATCCAGCGCCTCATTCTCGGCGGTCCTCACGGCATCCTCGTCCGTAATCCCTTCGAGCTTGGCAGCAATCCGCGCCCGGAACTCCGCCGTCTTGGCCCGCAACTCCTCATCGCTGAGTTGCTTCGTGGCCGGCTCCAGTTCGTTAATCGCAGCCACTACAGGCATCAACCGCTTGATGATCCGCTCGTTCGAGGTGCCAAAAACCTTGGTAAGAACTTTATCGAAAAACACAGTATTCTCCGTCTACCAGTGTAAATGGCGAGGCTGATTCCAACTTTTCAGGCGACTATTCTTCGCTTAGGATGGGCAAGGCACGCAGCCGGTTGCCACGATCGTCGATTGTCACGATCATCCCGCTCGCAGCCTGCGCGGCAATCGCGTTGTAAGCCGCGATAACCCGTACCCCAGGCCCCTGCGGATTTCGCTCATTGGTTCGGAGGTATATGACGCTCGGACGGCTCAACCGGCGCAAAGCAATCAATTGAGAGAAATCGCCGTCACCTGTGAGAATGACCGAATCGCGCTCAACCGCCCATTCCAGCAACTCCGCATCGGGAGCGTCGCCCTTGCCCACGCTCCACCAATGCACTGCTTCGATGCCTCCGGATTTAAGGAAATCAACCCAAAACGGCGTAAGATTTGCATCGACCAGGATTTTCATGGCGTCCGGCGCTCAAGCGCTGAGCTCAACTTCCTCTTCCTGCGCCCGCCAAGCGGCATATTGCAGTGCCTCAAGCACATCTTCCCGATGTATATAGGGATAATCCCGCAGAACCTCATCGACGGTATGCCCCACCGCAAGCTGGCCAAGAATCGCGCCCACAGTTACACGCGTCCCCTTGATGCGCGGCTTACCGCTCACCACCCCTGGAGTACAAACGATCCGGTCCAGCGTGTACATAGCGCTCCAGTCTCGAAAAATCCCGGCCTTCATCCCATATTGTGCCACAAATGCTAATTCGAGGAGGCCGTCACGCAGTTCTGGCTCTTGAACGTTGGCACAATCCGCGCTCAAATTCTCGTTCTTGAACCGTGAATGTCAAATTAAATGTCGAAAACAACGCAACTATCTCCGCGCCGCAAGGTTGATACCGTCGTACGCCAGTTCCTCCCCGTCGTTTCGGAGCTGGCTTCCGGCATCCCGGAGGTCCATCTTGAAGCTTTCGCGGCTCCCCTACCTGCGAAGTGCCTTGCCGTCTGTGCTCGGCGTCGTCTTCCTTCTCAACGGCTGCAATTCGACTGGAACTAACAGCACTCCACCTCCTCAACAACCATCGGTCACGGTCACCGGCGCTGGCCAGGTACGCCTGGGGAGCACAACCAGTTTCACTGCAACCGTCGCCAACCTCGCAAATCCCGCGGTAACGTGGCAGGTGGGCGGCGTTACGGGCGGCAACAGCAGCCTGGGCACCATCAGCGGAGCGGGAGTCTATACGCCGCCGGCGAGCATCCCCGCGACCAACCCCGTCACCATAACGGCCGTGAGCGTCGCCTCGCCAACAACATCCGGATCGGCCATGGTCAGCGTATTCAATCCCATCCCCGCGGTCAGCTCAGCCACGGCAACCCTTGCCTCCGGCACAAGTTATGCGCTCGATGTGATCGGCACAAGCTTCGTCTCCGGCGCGCAGATCCAGGCCGGGGCAGCCAGCCCTGCCACGACATTCGTTTCTGCAACGGAACTCCAGGCTACCGTGACCATTCCCGCCGGCACATCCTCCTTGAGCGTCAGCGTCTCCAATCCGAACCCCGGAAGCGCGTCCTCGAACACAGCCAGCGCCGCCATCTACCTCGCCTCGATCACGGCGGCGGCGCGCCTGCTCGACCAGGCCACCTTCGGACCCACGCTGGCTCAGATTCAAAGCGTGCAAACCACTGGAATCGACAGTTACATCACCAGCCAGTTCAACACTGCGTACACGCCGCTCCCTAACATTCCATCGCCGCTGCCCGCCGTCTGCCTGGCTGCGAATACGGCGACAGTCTGCGAAGAATCCGAGTGGTGGCAGACCGTGCTCACCGGCAACGACCAACTGCGGCAGCGCGTCGCCTTCGCCTTGAGCGAAATGTTCGTCATCTCCAGCGACAGCCTAAATGCCACGACGATCACCTATTACCACAACACGCTCGCGCAAGACGCATTCACCAACTTCTCCACCATCATGCACGATGTAACACTTTCGCCGGGAATGGGCGCGTATCTCAACATGCTCAACAGCGCCAAGGCCCCCGTCGGCCAGATTGCCAATGAAAACTACGCCCGCGAGCTGATGCAGCTCTTCACCATCGGCCTCGACCAGCTCAATCAGGATGGGTCGCTGCAACTGGATACAAGCGGCAATCCCATCCCCACCTACACGGAGGCACAGGTGCAGGCCTTCGCCCGCGCGTACACCGGATGGACCTACGCCAACTCCACCGGCGGTTCTCCAACCAACTTCCCCAACAACACCGCAAACTATTTCGCGCCCATGGCCCCGGTCGAGACCGATCACGACACGACAGCGAAGACGCTTCTGAACGGAACGGTGCTCCCAGCCGGCCAGACCGCTGAGGAGGACCTCACCGGAGCGCTCGCCAATATCTTCGCCCACTCGAACGTTGGCCCCTTCGTCTGCAAGCAGTTGATCCAGCATCTGGTCACCAGCAACCCGAGCCCGGCCTACGTCTCCCGCATCGCCGCTGTCTTCGCCAACAACGGCAGCGGCGTCCGCGGGGACATGCAGGCCGTCATCCGAGCCATTCTCGAAGACACCGAAGCCCGCGCCGGTGACACGAACCCCCTCTACGATGGCGGCCACCTGCGCGAACCGATGCTCTGGATGACGAACTACCTCCGCGCCATCGGCTTCACCAATACCGATGTCAACGGCTCCTATTACTCCCTCTCCAACTACTCCAACAATCTGAACGAACGGCCCTACCGCTCCGGCAGCGTCTTCAACTTCTTCCCGCCCAGCTACGTCATCCCCCAGACCACGCTCAATGCGCCCGAGTTCGATCTTGAGAACACCGCCTCGGCCATCCTGCGCCTCTCTCTGGCCGACACCATGGTCTACAACAAGATCACCGGCTTCAGCGTGGACCTCAGCGCCACCGGCACCCTTGGCCAGATTGCCGCCGCCAGCCCCGCGAACCTCGTCGATACGCTTAGCACCATGTTCATGCATGGCCAGATGCCCACCGACATGCGCACGCAGATCCTCTCGACCATCACCGGCCTGAGCACCGCGCAGCAGGTACGCGTGGCCGTCTACCTCGTCATCTCGTCCTCGCAATACAAAATCATGCACTAAGGAACCTCTAACAAGTGCGCGCTTTGAAAGGGCACGACTTTAGTCGTGCCGCAACGGCAGAAAAATCAACGTGGGCTTTAGCCCCTGAGGGAATGCTTTCTAACAGCAAGGACTTGTTCAGAGGTTCCCCAAGCGTGGGCATCCAAGCCGTAGCCAAGACCGTTATCCAAGGGAGATTCGAATGAATGCCAACCGGAGAACCTTCATCAGGTACGCAAGCCTCGCCGCCGCCGGCAATGCCCTCGGCCTTCGCCCCTTTGGCGCGCTCAACGCTCTCGCTCAAAGCGCCTCCGGCTACAAGGCGCTGGTCTGCGTCTTTCTCTTCGGCGGCAACGATGCCAACAACACGCTCATTCCCTTCGACACCACCGGCTACGGCAACTACGCATCCCTCCGCGGCGACCTGGCGCTTGCGCAGAACACCCTGCTCCCGCTCACCCCTGCGCCCAACTTCGCGCTCAATCCCAACCTGCCCGATATTCAAACGCTCTTCAATAGCAAGAACGCCGCCTTCGTCGCCAATGTAGGCACGCTCATTCAGCCTCTGACTCGCGCCCAATATCTAGCTGGCGCGACTGTGCCCACCAATCTCTTCTCCCATCCCGACCAGCAGCTTGAATGGCAGAATGCCGCGCAGAGCGCCGCCACGCCTACCGGCTGGGCCGGCCGCATCGCCGACTCGCTCGGAGCCTCCTACAACCAGGGCGCTTCCATCCCCATGATTACCTCCGTCGCCGGCGACACGCTCTTCTGCAACGGCACCGCCACCTCGCCCGTCTCCATCTCGCCCGGCAACGTCGGCGCGGCCAGTTGCTCAGAGGGTTCCGAATGCACCGCGCGCCAGGCCTCCGCACAGGCGCTGCTCACGCTCGACTCGGGCCTCTCCCTCATCCAGGCAGACGACTCCATCACCTCCAACGCCTATGCCTATGCCAAGACCCTCTCTGACGCGGTTCAGTCCATCGCCCCGCTGCAAACCGTCTTCCCCGCCAACAACGGCCTCGCCGCGCAGCTCAAGCAGATCGCGCAGATCATCCAGGTCCGCGCCGCTCTCGGTGTGCAGCGTCAGATTTTCTTTGCCAGCCTCGGCAACTTCGACACTCACGCCGACCAACTCACGCTGCAAAGCACGCTTCTCGCTGAGATCTCCCCAGCGCTCGCCGCGTTCTATAACGCGACAATCGAACTGAATGTCGCCAGCGAAGTCACCACGTTCACGATGTCCGACTTCAGCCGCACCTTTCAGCCGAACTCCAACAAGGGCAGCGACCATGCCTGGGGTTCGCACCACATCGTCATTGGCGGCGCGGTCAACGGCGGCCAGATCTACGGCACCTATCCCACCCTCGCCCTCGCCGGCCCCGACGACTCCGGCTCCAACGGCCGCTGGGTTCCATCCACTTCCAGTTCGCAATATGCAGCCACGCTGGCGCAATGGTTCGGCGTCCCCGCCGCCAGCCTGCCCACTGTGCTCCCGTCGATCGGCAACTTCGCCACCAACAATCTGGGCTTCGTGTAGGGCTCGCTCCCAGGGCAATCGCATGAACGCAGATTGTTGACAAAACCGGCTCCATTTCTCACCCTCGCCGTTCAATCGCCGCACTTCCTCCCGGAGGGAGGGGACGAAAATAGCCAAGGATGGAGCAAAGCGCAATCCTGGGAAGCGTTCCAACCAGAATCTTCCGCCCCGTCGGGGCGGAACTAAACTAGATCAGGCCTGCATCGACATTCATGCGATTGCCCTAGGCTCGCTCCGAGCCGATGCGGACTCCATCCCAGCCTGCCGGTACAATGGGAGTGGAAGCCCGAACCCCGGAAAAACATGGCGGAAGAAGAGCGCGACAAGCCCGGCAAACTGGACAAGCCCGAATCGAAGAAACGAGATGAAGACCCCGTCGGCAAGGTCTACGACTCCCGGCTGGTCCGCCGCCTCGGCCAATATCTGCGCCCTTACTGGGTTCAAGCAACCATCTCCGCCCTTTCTATCAGCCTCAAATCCCTGTGCGACGCAACCGGCCCCTACCTGGTCAAGGTCGCCATCGACCGCTACCTCACCGGCGCGGCAGGCCCCGCCACCAACTGGCTCACCCGCCGCCTCCCCGCCGACCCCTATCAGGGAATCACGCGCCTGGCCGCCATTTACATGGCCGCGCTTTGTTGCGCCTATATCCTTCAATTTATCCAGACATATCTCATGCAGTGGACCGGCCAGAAGATCATGTTCGATCTGCGCCGCGACATCTTCCGCCACATGCAGCGCATGCACATCGCCTTCTTTGATAACCACGCCGTGGGCCGGCTGGTCACCCGCCTCACCTCCGACGTGGACGCGATCAACGACATGTTCACCGCGGGCGTATTGGCCATTGTGGACGACTTCTTCAACCTCACCATCATGGCCGTCGTGATGATCTCGATCAACTGGTGGCTGGCGCTCACCGCGTTCGCCGTGCTCCCGTTGATTCTGCTTGTCACGCGGCTCTTCCAAGCAAGCGTGCGCGAGAGCTACCGCCGTGTCCGCGCCGCCATTGCCCGCATCAACAGCTTCACCCAGGAACACATCTCGGGAATGAGCGTGGTGCAATTATTCAACCGCGAGCAGCGCGCCTACAACGACTTCGAGGCCGTCAATCGCCTGCACATGATCGCCTTCAAAGACACCATCTTCGCCTACGCGCTGTATTACCCCGCAGTGGAGCTTCTTTCCGCTGTGGCGATTGCGATGATCATCTGGCGCGGCGGCTTCGGCGTGCTCCAGGGAACGGTGCTCATCGGCACGCTGGCTATGTTCATTCAGTACTCGCAGCGCTTTTGGCGGCCCATCCAGGATTTGAGCGATAAGTTCAATATCTTGCAAGCCGCCATGGCGGCCTGCGAGCGCATCTTCAAGCTGCTCGACACGCCGTCGGAGATCGTCAACCCGGCCCATCCCATCGAAGGCGACGGAAGCAATCGCATCGAGTTTCACCACGTCTGGTTTACCTACCAGACGCTCACCGAAACACAACAGGCCGCTGTTCAGGCTGCCACATTCTCCGCTTTGAAAGGGCACGACTTCAGTCGTGCCGCGGAATTGCCGCGGAAGGATGCGGCTTTATCCCCCGAAGGAATGGAAACTCCCGACGCCGCAAAGCTAGCCGCTATCCCCGGCATCGAATGGATTCTCAAAGATGTTTCCTTCACCGTCGAGCCGGGCCAGACCGTGGCCATTGTGGGCCATACCGGCGCGGGCAAAACCACCCTCATCAGCCTCATGATGCGCTTCTACGATGTAACCGCCGGCGAAATTCTGCTCGACGGCATTGACCTGCGCCGGCAGGATCTGACCGCGCTCCGCCAGCACTTCGCCGTCGTCTTGCAGGATCCATTCCTTTTTTCCGGCACCCTCGCCGAGAACATCCGCCTCGGCAATGAGAAGATCACCGAGGCCGGCCTGCGCCAGGCCGCGCGCGATGTCAACGTGCTGGACTTCATCGAGAGCCTGCCCAAAGGCTTTGACGAGCCGGTGCGGGAGCGCGGCAACTCGCTCTCGACGGGCCAGAAGCAGCTCGTCAACTTTGCCCGCGCCCTGGCCTACAATCCGCGCATTCTGATTCTGGATGAGGCTACATCGAGCGTGGACACCGACACCGAGCTGCGCATCCGCGGCGCGCTGGAGCGTATGGTCGAGGGCCGCACCAGCGTGCTGATCGCCCACCGCCTCTCCACCGTGCAGCGCGCCGATACCATTCTGGTCATGCACAAAGGCCAGTTGCGCGAGATGGGCACCCATCAGCAGCTCCTCGCCAACCGCGGCCTCTACTGGAAGCTCTATCAGCTCCAGTACAAGGACCAGGAACAAGGATTGGGCCCCCCGCCAGTTGTCCGAGATCAGTTGTCAGTGGCGAGCGGTCAGTAAAAGTACAGGTCATTCCTGGCCCATTGGGACGCCTCTTTAACGGGTCTGCGCACATCGTCCAAGCCGATGGAGGAATTGGCGGACTGGTGAAAGTCGAGGAAGGCCGCGCGGGGCAAATCGGGCTGGTCAAAGCAACGGCGTTCAGGGGTACTAATCCCCGTCGAGACCTATTTCCGTTGTAAGCGCCGTGGCTTTTGCCGATAGCTATGGCCAGCGAGTCTACGCCGGTATGCTCGGCAAACTCGACTGCTTATCGGGGTCGGTGATGTTTTCGAGGCCGCTGCCGCCCGCGAGCCGTCCGTCGCTCCAGTGCAACTCAACTCAATCTGACACCGAGGTGAATCAGCGGTAGCGGCTCAGGGTCAGTTGGAATACGCCTTGATCGATGCCCGGATTAATCGTTCCCATGTTGGCATTTGAGATATGGCGATAAACATATTCCAAGCGCACAGCTGTGTTTCGCGAGGCAAACACTTGCACACCCGGCCCAAACGAAAACTGATAATTGAAAAGAGCAGAGTTATCCGCAGGAATATCCCGCGAAGAAATCACAACTCCCAGATTTGTCGCAAATGTTGGCTGCACACGGTGACGCGGCAGGAATATTGCTCTCGCCCCGATTGGGGAAACTGTAACCGCGTAGGTGATCTCGTCCTTGCCGTAGACCGGATAAATTGGGGCGCAGGTGCTGACGCATTCGCCGCCAATGGGTGTATGGCTCACCGAGATCACGCGCTGAGGCGTCACGGGCGTCACGACGGTGTAACCAAGAAGGGTAGTTTCAGTGGCCACCATCGTCGGGTCGCTCTCTCTATAGAAAGGGCTGAACTCGCCGCTGTAATCTAGCCGCGCCCACTCGCTCCCCCAAAGGCGGCGATTGTATTCCGCGCCCGCCGTGAATATACGCCTCTGCTGTGAGATGCCTATCAGAACGTGACTCGATGTGGGGGAATAGCTCGCTATCACCCCTAGGCTTTGCTTGGTTCCGAAGACCTGGTTTTCTTGTCCGCACACAGAACTGCACACGGCGCAACCAGCGAGGAACAATCCAAACACAGTCTTGATCATTGTTCATGCCTCGGGACGCGGGAGATGGATGCCCGCGTCCCCGTCTTTCCGCATTATTGCAACTGCATCGGAAGGGTTACCAGCGAGTTACTTTCAGGCATTGTGAAGTAGAGCATTGTTGGAGTCAGTGCCACACCCCTGATTGGATGCGGCAGCGTCCCGCTAATCAGCACCTTCCCGGTCGCTAAGACTGAAACCGTGAACGACGTTCCGTTAGCAGTAGCAACCACGTCTCCGCTCGATGATGTGTAAATTGGTGGATTGAATGCCGTCTGCGCTGGATGGGCGAGATTGGAAGCCAAACTTGACAATGCATAGGGAGCGGAATCCGCGGCAATGGACGACATGGTTGAGTTCCCCGTAGCCACATTGACAAGACTCCTGGTCGAATATGAAACGCCTCCCGACCCACTGAAAGCGATGGCACGGCTCATTGTCTGTCCGTCGCTGCGCGAGGAGGCTGTGCCGTTTTGCAGTACTGTGCTGACAAACGCGCCTTGGGCCATATCATAGCTCATCCCTGTTATGGTCCCGTCGATAGGAAACGTCGTCCAAATAGACCAATTCGTTCTATTAATCAGTTGCAAGTTTCCCTGCCCTCCCACCCAAAGATTTCCGTTAGAATCGAAAGACACGGCGGTGGGATGCACCATCACGCTTAGTGTACGCGTTACCTGAACATTACTGAGATTGATCTCAGATATCGTACCGTCCACATAGTTAGCGACATAGGCAAAGGACTCACTTGGGTCGATCACGGCCGCGACGGGCGATGCTCCTACAGAAACCGTCCCCGATGGATAGCCATAGAAGCCAATGTCTAAAAGCGAGACAGTGTTGCTTCCAGTGTCGACCACGAGTGCCGACTGGGCCCCGCTATAAACGTCGTCTTCGTTATTGCATTGATCGCGTTGATCGCGAGAGCTTGAATTATCAAAGGTTACGTCGTTGTACGGTATCACGACCGTTGGATTCGATCCCACAGAGATCGTATTTGACGCGCTTCCCAGGGCAAGCCTGCCCAGTGTCGGCAGGGTAACTAAGGGGATTTGGTTTCCCCCAGAAACGTAGGTATAAGAATAGGGCGTGCCTGCGCATGTCCCGTCCCCGTATTTGTCCGCCGCCCCATACAGAGTAATCGTCTCCGAAGGATTCACAACAGCAACTCCAAATGCTGAGGTGTATGACGTGTCGTCGTGAGCGATGTAGATCGGCTCCATCCCATTCGTCGTCTGACTCGCTCCGGGTGGGTCAGTCGTAATGGTTGTGATGTACGGTCCAGCCGGGAGAGTAGTGCCATCGGGAGCCGTGGGATAGGGAAAAACCGCGCTGCTGCCATCAGAAGCAACAGACTGAGCTGTAACATTCGCAGGATTCGTCAGGGACATCGAGAAAAGGTGCAGATTGGTGATGCCAGCAGCTGCATATATCGGTGAGAACGCCTGAACTTGAAGAGTAGAAGGCAAGGCATCGTCGAGAACAAGTTGGGGGCTGACTTCACTTGGGACAAAATCCGGGTTAGCTGGGCTGTTGATAAAACAGTTGAAGGTTCGCTGGGGGTTTGTATAGGCACTCAGGGAGGGCAACTCGACCAAATCCGTGTAGACGGCGGGGTTAGGCAACAACGGATACGGCGGTGTGTCGGTGTCAACGCAATACGAGGGATGTTCCCATGCAAAATTCCAATGTGACGGCATCCGCACATTGTTTTCTACAAATTGTGTCGGCCACTGGCCTACTTCAGCGTATATGCCCAAACAGCAAGCCAGAGTGACCCCTTCAAAGGAATATGCGGATCCAAAAGGCGCGACTCCGACTGTGTTTGCCGAGGACGAAGTGGGTATGACTGCAACCCATTGGCCAGCTACGGGCTGTGAGCCGAGAGGAGAAAGGACGCTACCGCCGGTAACGACTTTACCGAGAGTAGTATTCACTTGAAGATTGTTGTTATACACTGGGCCGCAGCCGACTAGAAGGACCGTCAAGAAGACCAGTCCAAGGGCCAACTTTCCAAGGTGCCGGGGGGGGGACGTTTGTTTGGCGCATAATTCCTCCTGATTCTGAACGGGTTAATCCAGCGGTTCAGGTTTCGCGCAAGATTGCGCTTCGTCATGATATGCAGAGAAATAATACGCTCAATTCATTAACTGTCCATAAAAATAAAGGGCGAACTCTGCGCAGATTTCTTGATTGTGGTGAGACTTAGCGTCATTCAGGGGGTAATTTTCTTGTTCAATTTGTTGATATTAAACTACCTATATTTTCAAACTAGGACGGATACTAGGAGAGCAAAGGGCCGCTCCGCGAATGCGGAGCGGCCCCCTTCTGTTTGACGCGCACAGCCAAAGTTACTTGGCGGCGACCAGGGGCTGGGTGGTGAGGGTGCCGTTGGCGTAACCCTTGGCAATCTCTGTGATGGCGATGGGGGAGTAGTCGCCTGCGTGGCCGGCCTGGCCAAACTGGGTCATGCGCGTGGAAACCACCTTCTGCATGGCCTCGCGGGCAGGCTTCATGTAGTCGCGGGGATCGAACTTGTCGGGCTGCGTCCACAAAACCTTCCGAATGGCCCCGGTAATGGCCAAACGGTTGTCCGTGTCCACGTTGATCTTGCGCACGCCGTTCTTGATGCCGAGCTGAATCTCCTCGACCGGCACGCCCCATGTCTCCTTGAGCTGGCCGCCGTACTGGTTGATTACGTCTTGCAGATCCTTGGGCACCGAAGAGCTGCCGTGCATGACCAGATGGGTGTTGGGCAGGCGCTTGTGGATGGCAAGCAGCACGTCCATCTTGAGCACCGAGCCGTCAGGCTTCTTCGTAAATTTGTAGGCGCCGTGGCTGGTGCCGATAGCGATGGCCAGCGCGTCCACGCCGGTAAGCTCGGCAAACTCGACTGCCTGGTCGGGGTCCGTGATGTGATCTAGGCCGCTGCCGCCCGCGCCGTGGCCGTCTTCGACGCCGCCCAGCACGCCGATCTCGCCCTCGACGGTTACGCCGCGCTCGTGCGCGTAATCGACTACCCTGCGCGTGACTTCGACGTTCTCTTCGAAGCTGGCCGGGGTCTTGCCGTCGGCCTTCAGGGAGCCGTCCATCATCACCGAGGTGTAGCCCAGCTCGATGGCGCTCTTGCATGTCTCGAAGCTGTTGCCGTGATCCTGGTGCATGGCGATGGGAATCTCGGGATAGAGCTCGCTGGCAGCCAGAATGAGATGGAAGAGATAGCGGTCCTGCGCGAAGGCGCGGGCGCCGCGGCTGGCCTGGATGATGACCGGCGAATTGGTTTCCTTCGCCGCTCCCATGATGGCCTGAATCTGTTCCATATCGTTGACGTTGAATGCGCCGACGCCGTAACCGCCCTTGGCGGCCTCGTCGAGGAGTTGCCGCATGGAGACTAGAGGCATAGAGGGTTCTCCTTTGTGGGTTTGGTCCGGCCGCCGGTGCATTCGGCCTTTGATGGCCGGAAATCAGCCTGTCGGGCGGCAGGAACTGCAATCGTCCTTATGGTAGCAGAGATGCGCAAGGAAAAAGTGTGCGTGTGAACACAAGCGGGTAACGGCGGGTCCGATGGAGATTCGGGAAACGCGTGTATGGATACCCTATGCTCCCAGCACCGCCCGCTGCGCGGCAAAAACGTCCTTCAGTCCCGCTTCGGCCAGGTCGATGAGGCCGTCCAACTGGCTGCGCGAGAAGCTGCCCTTCTCGGCGGTGGCCTGCGTCTCGATCAGGCCGCCGTCAGCCGTCATCACGATGTTCATGTCCACCTCGGCCTGGGAGTCCTCCTCATAGCAGAGGTCGAGAAGAGGCGTTCCGCCCACGATGCCAACGGAAGTGGCGGCCACCAGCTGCTTGAGAGGCGAGGCTTTGAGCGTTCCGGCTTCCACGAGCGCGTTCAACGCCAGCGCCAGGGCCACCGCCGCGCCGGTAATAGCCGCCGTGCGCGTGCCGCCGTCGGCCTGGATCACGTCGCAGTCGAGAATCACTGTCCGTTCCCCCAAGGCCTTCATATCGACAACCGAGCGCAGGCTGCGGCCGATCAATCGCTGAATCTCGTGCGTGCGCCCGCCGATCTTGCCCTTCTCACTCTCGCGCGGGGTGCGTGTCACCGTCGAGCGGGGCAGCATCGAGTACTCCGCCGTAACCCAGCCGCGGCCGGAGTTGCGCAGCCAGCCCGGCACTCCCTGCTCGATGGTGGCGTTGGTCAGGACGCGGGTGTTGCCCAGCGAGACCAGCACCGAGCCTTCGGCGGTCTGAACGAAACCGGGGGTAAGGGTGAGGGGGCGAAGCTGGGCAGGAGTCCTGCCGCCAGGACGGAAGAAGGTCGAAGAAGGTGGGGCGTGCATAGGGGGATTGTACGGGAGCGGGCGTGGTGCTGGGGGAACGGACCGCGCCGGGAAGGCCAGTCCCAAAGCGGGACGCGGGATTTTCAAAGCCCCGGAACAGGAATGACAAGCCAACCGCTTGAAACTGAATGGATTAGCGAGAGCCTGCCCACATGTCTTGTTCCATTTTGGGACATGCGATCCAGTACCGGTTCTTCCTGACTGTCCGGGAAATGGACAGTAAGCCCTTCCCTTATCAGGAACTTAGCGGAGCCGTCCTAGTTTGGCACGCCACGTGTATTAGAAGTGGGCAAACCCAAGGACAGGGACCGGGGATCAGGGAACGGAGATCAGGGAAAGCCAGTGCGGCTGGAAAGGGAACGAACCATGCAACAGATGCAACAGACAGAGCAGTCGACAGGATTGCGCGGAACCGAGCGCAAGCGTGTGGAAGCGGTGGTGGAGACGCTGGCCACGGCGCGCACCAAGGGAGAGAATCTGGCCGAGGTGGCGCATGACACCCGCAACATGGTCACCGCGCTGGCTCTATATTGCGACCTGCTCGATGAACCTGGTGTCCTTGCGAAGCCATACGTTCACTACGGAAACGAGTTGCGACTGGTAGCCGCGGCCAGCCGCCGCTTAGTGGAGAGACTGGTGGCGCTGGATACGCGGCAGGGTTGGGGAACGGCCAGCCAGCCTGGCGGCGTGATCGGGCAGGAAGGATTGCCTGAGAAAAATACGCAGCCCACTCATGCTTCCACCGCCGACCGGACGGGTCAGCCCATGCACTGGGATCCGTTGCCGTCCGCGCCGATCGCCAGCCTGGCCAGTGAGTTGCTGGCCAACCGGAACCTGCTGGCCGCTCTTGCCGCTCCTTCGATTGCGGTGACGGTGGACGCCGAGGGGGGCTCGCTGCCGGTGTGGCTGACGGGTGAAGACCTGACCAGGATTCTGGTGAATCTGGTGAAGAACGCCGTCGATGCGATGCCAGGTGGCGGGCAGATCCAGATCGGCCTGCACGAGTTCCATGCAGGAACAGAGACCTCGGCCTGGCTGGTCCTTACCATTGAAGACAATGGGCCTGGAATCCCAGGCAAGGAGCTGGAAAAGATCTTCGAGTCCGGCTACACCTCCCGCTCGACCGGCGATTCCACGAACGAGGGTTGTCCGGGAGGGCATCGCGGGCTGGGCCTGGCCATTGCCCGTTCGATCGTCGAGGGCGCAGGTGGGCGGATTCACGCTACGAACCGGACCCCGTCCGGGGCGCGCTTCAAGATCGAGCTGCCCGTCCGAAGCCGCTAAATCGGGCATCCGCACAGGCGCGAGATCGGCAGCTTCCTGTCCCAATCAATCAACTCCCAATTACCCAAGCTCGTGTGAGGCGAATACAATGCTCGAAGCAGTTCTAAACTCGAGAAGCATGGAGTTTATCCCCCAACTTGCGGAGCCGGCGGTGCGGCTGCATCTGCTGGTAGTGGACGCTGACGCGGCCATCCGCTCGGCCTGCGCCGAGATCGCCGCCAGCCTTGGATACGCGGTGGAGAGCACCGGTGACCTGGGCCAGGCGCGGAGCCAGTTGCGCGGCCGCGCGGCCGACATTCTGCTGGTCAACCTACCGGCGGGGAACAGCCAGGGGCTCGAGCTGGTCTCCGAGGTGAAGCTGCTCTACCCCGCCACCTCGGTCATCGCCATGACCGCCTCGGGATCGGTGAACGCGGCCGTTGAAGCGATGCGCTGCGGCGCCTCCGACTACCTGACCAAACCCTTTGCCATGGATGAGCTTTCGACGGTTCTCGACCGCGCCGCCGCGAGCCACCTGACAGACACGGCTACCCGCCAGTTGCGGGAGCAGCTGCGGCTCTCGCAGGGCCTGGGCGCGATGATCGGCCGCTCGGCTGAGATGGAGAAGCTCTACCGGATCCTCTCCAAAGTAGCCCAGAGCTCGCATCCGGTCTTGGTGCTGGGCGAGAGCGGCACCGGCAAGGAGCTGGTGGCCAGGACCATCCACGCCTATGGGCCCAACTCTCAAAAACCCTTTCTGCCGGTGGACTGCGGCTCTCTGGTGCCCACGCTGATCGAGAGCGAGCTCTTCGGCTACGTCAAGGGCGCTTTCACCGGAGCGAACCGCTCCAAGGACGGGCTGCTGGTCTCCGCTGAGGGCGGCACGGTCTTTCTCGACGAGATTGGCGAGCTGTCGCTGGACCTTCAGGCCAAGCTGCTGCGCGCGCTTCAGGAGAAAGAAGTGCGGCCGGTCGGGGCAACCCACCGCGTGCCGATCAAGGCGCGCATCGTGGCCGCAACCAACCGCGACCTGGCGGCGATGGTGGAGAAGGGGGCCTTCCGCAAGGATCTCTTCTACAGGCTCAATGTGGTCAACCTGCGGCTGCCGTCGCTGCGCGATCGGCGCGAGGATATTCCGCTGCTGACAGCGCACTTCCTTGACCGCATCAGCCGAGAGCACGGCGCCAAATTTACGCTCAGCGACGAGGCTCTGCGCACCATGATGAGGCACGATTGGCCGGGCAACGTGCGCGAGCTCGAAAACGCAGTAGAGAGGGCCTGCGCACTCTCTTCCGGCCCGGTGCTGCACCTGGGCGACCTGCCCACGCAGTTGCAGCAACAGGGGCTTGAGGCCCGGCGAGCCGCTGCGATTGTCAGCGAATCTTCCGGGAATCAGTGTGAGCCGAATGTCAAGCCGCTCGCCGATCTCGAGCGCGAAGCCATTCTGGGCGCGATACAAACTCTCCATGGCGACAAGCTGCAAGCCGCCAAACTGCTGGGTATCGGCAAGACCACGCTCTATCGCAAGCTGAAGGAATACGGCATCGCCGACTCGCTACGGGAAGAGTAACCCAGAAATAGCCGCGAGCGTCCAGCTCCTGGCTTGTCTTGCAGGGGCCTGCTTTGCCGGCCGATCCCTGCAGTACGCGAAATCAAGCAAGAGCTGAGAGCTGCAAGCTAGTCGCTGGTGGCTAGCACCAGAAACAAGGAGCTGCAAATGAGCATTCTGATCGTGACCGGAATCGAGGGAGCCCGGAATTGCGCAGAGGTTGTGGGTGCGCAGTTAGGCATGGAGGTTGAAGTGGCGCAAGGACGCAAAGCCGCGCTGGCCGCTCTCCGCCGCCGGGAGTTTTCCGCAGTGGTGGTGGATGAAACCATGGCCGAGTGCGATCCGTCAGCAGCCGAGGCGGTGTGGGAGCGGGCCGGCCTCGCGATTCCCTTGCAGATCAACTTCGCGCTCTCTGGAGCGGCACGTCTGATCCGGGAGATTCGCGCAGCCTTGCACCGCCGCGAGCGGGAGCAGATGCTGGCCCGCCGGGCCGCAGCCGCCGCCATCGAGAGCGAGCTGAAGACCACGGTCGCGGGCCTGCTGCTGCACTCGCAACTGGCTCTCTCCGGCAGCGAGGCCTCCTCGCCCATCGCCGACAAGCTGCGCGTGGTGGCCGATCTTGCCGGCAGCCTCCGCCAGCAGTTGAACGCACCCTTGCCGGCTCGCTGAGATTGGACCGCCTGAACCCCTGCGATGCGCCCCCTGCGATGGGACCAACTGCCTTCGGCTCGTTCCGCGCCGAAAAGTGCCGGGCGCGCATCCGGCCTGGCTCCTGGCGCGCCGGGGCCGGCAAAGAAAATTCATTGCGTTGCACGCGCATCGCGGGGGCGGAATTGCCCCGGCGATTTTTTCTTACCGCATCCAGATCCCGCATGAATCCGCCAACTTGCTAACTCGCTACCCCCGCGCAGCGGGGCTAACTTGCTGCTTTGTCGAAGACTCCAAGAATCGCCTGTCCCGTTCATCCTCATCCGCTGAATCGCCGCGTCGAGTTAATGCCAGAGAGGAGCGGGGCGGAAGCGCGGTAAATTGCAGGTGCCCCACGCTCGCCTGTTCCCCATTCCGCTGCAAGCTCGACCGTTCCCAAATTGTGCGCGCGCAATCATTTGGCTTTGCAGAATATTTCCTTGCTTCGGCGCACACTGGCAATAGAGGACCAGCGAAACTCCTTTAGCTCTCCGAATGCGAGACCATGCGAACCGTCAGAAACATCGCCGTAGCCGTTTCTCCCGAACTCTACCGTCAGACGCGGATGCTCGCGGCCTAGTTTGACACCACCGTAACCGCCTTGGTCGCCTATCTGCTCGATAGATTGCCCAGAGCCTTAAAGGCTGCCCGCCCTTTCCCCGAACAAATCGCGCCTTTAGCAGTGCTGCCGTGAACCCCAACCTAAACGGCTCCTTTTCAAACACTTGAAAAGGAAGACTTCAAGGAGATACAGCGCCAGTACCGCAGTACGCCGATACCAATCAACACATTTCGCAAGAGTTGCAGACAGAATTCGCACCACGCTGTATCGCTGTAAACCCGTGAAACTGGCCCCCGAGCGGCTGCTGCCCGGGTCCGCGGAAGAGGGTGATTTAAGCTGAGGGAAGCATGAAAGATTCGGCCGTACTGCTCATCGATTGCCCGGACCGCAAGGGTCTGATCGCTCGCGTCTCTTCGCTGCTCTACGAGCGGGGCGCCAACATTCTGCACGCCGACCAGCATCAGGACCACGATCTGGGGCTCTTTTTCATGCGCGTTGAGTGGGCTCTGAACGGCCACGGCGGCGAAGCGGCATTCGACCTGGAAGGATTCAAGACTGCCTTTGCGCCGCTGGCTGCGGAACTGGGAATGCGCTGGAAGCTAAGCTCAAGCGAACGTCTGCCCAAAGTTGCTTTGTTCTGCTCGCAATACCTGCATTGCATGGCCGATCTGCTGCACCGCTGGCGCACCGGGGAACTGCTATGCGAGATTCCCTTGATCGTCTCCAATCATCGCGACGTAGAGAGGCTGGCGGGCTTCTATGGAATTCCGTTTGAGTTTATGCAGGTCTCGGCGGCAACACGCGCCGATGCCGAGGCGCGGCAACTGGCGCTGCTTGAATCGAATGGGATTGAGCTGGTGGTGCTGGCGCGTTACATGCAGATTCTGACAACTGGCTTTGTCAGCCACTATCCTGCGGCGATCATCAATGTTCATCACTCGTTTTTGCCGGCCTTTACCGGAGCCAAACCTTATCATGCGGCCCATGCGCGGGGCGTCAAGCTGATCGGAGCCACCAGCCACTATGTAACGGAAGTACTCGACGATGGGCCGATTATCGAGCAAGATGTGGCGCGCATCTCGCACCGCGATCAGGTGGAAGACTTAGTAGCACGAGGGCGGGACCTGGAACGTGTTGTTCTATCCCGCGCTGTGCGCTGGCACCTTGACCGGCGGATTCTCTGCTATGGCAACAAGACTGTCATCTTCGATTGATGAAGCAGCGACCATGGGTCAGAGATCGAAGTTGACCGATCTCCGAGCGGAATCTTCCGCAGCCGTATCAACTCTAACTGGCCACCGTGCCGCGCAGAGTTTTGAAGCAAGACGCGCAACCGTGTTGGATAACATTCAGGATGGTGCGCAGTCATTTTGGCGGGAGCGCCCCGAGCACGGGGGGCGCAATGGAAAAGCGCGGCTGGCTATTGAATACGAGGGCGCCATCTCCGCATCCACCTGCGCATAACCCCGACCCATCGACAAGCGAAGCTGCCGCGAAGACTGCTTCGCCGGCGTCCTCTAATCCAACGTCAAGTAACTGAATATCTCCACCTGCTTTCGATCGTACGCACACGCACTTCGTCAGAAGGCAATTTCGTGTGAAGAAAGGAGACAACGATTGGGGGTCTTCAAAGTGTACTTTTCGCGGCCTGCATTATCCAGACCTTCGAATACCGGGGGCCTTTTTTCTTTTGGCGTGGCAGAGCCTCCGGCTAAGTCCAGGGGCCGCGTTCTCGTTTTCTTCGGGCTAAAGCTCGCACCCAGACTGCCGCGAACGCGGTGTCGATTCTGCGGGGATTAAAACCCGTGAATAGCCTCCATGCACAAACAATTGAAACTGGTTTATTACGATCTATATGCGCCGGCTCAAGAAAATAGACTTCGTTATTTGTCAAAGAGACAACAGGCGAGTATCTTAAGTTAAGGCAAATGGCCGACCCTGCGTGCGTTGCTATCTGGACACATGGGGATTGGACCACTTAGCGGCATGAATCAGGGAGGAACAATGGGAGTATCGGAGATTCTGGCATCGGTCGATCGTGAGATCGCACTTTTGCAGCAGGCACGTGCATTGCTGGGCGGCAGCGCCGCACCGGCGCCGAAGAAGGCAGTAGGCAGGCCCAGGAAGATTGTAGCTGCACCCAAGAAGGCAGCGGCGGTTGCGCCGGTGGCCGCAAAACCCGCAAAAAAGAAGAAGAGAAATCTCTCTCCTGAGGGACGGAAACGCATCGCAGAAGCCGTGAAGCGGCGCTGGGCTGCGCAAAAAGCCGCAACTGCTAAGTAGGCGGCGCTCCGATGGAAATGGAGGCAGAGCATCCCTCTAACTCACCGAATCGTCCAGCCTCCGTGGTGGCCTCCGCATAAGGCCGCAACGGAGGCTGGATGATTTGTACCCACTCTTTCTGTGTCTTCCAGGTTCGGGTTCAGTCGAGGATGAGACGTTCCCGCCGTCCCTGCCGCCATTGGATTTCGCGGAGCTTTTGTTAGCGCGACGCCATGGCCGAGTTCACGCCAAGGTCAGTTGTGCCTTCACGGAATCTCCGTTGAAGGGTTTTCAGGAACATCAACGAAGCTAACTTCCAAGCGAATTCATCGTCGAATGTGACGGCAAATTCGCCTTGGCCAGTTAGAAATGATCCGGCCGCCTGCCAGGCGGTTTGGCGTTAAATTGAAATGGATTTCCGCTTCAATTCTGAAAAACTCAAGTAATGCCCCTTTGAATCAAGAACATAAAGCCACAGTCAATGTGCCATTGCAATAGGTCTCCATGTGTTCTTTTCTTGAGGAGAAACGTACTTAGGACCTTGTATATGGGACACAGCATCGCTGGTTTTCTATCGGGCACTTCTATCTCCAACGGAAGATCCGCAGAGAGACTGTGAACGGCACGACGAACCACGCCAGCAATATCCCCACCGGCGCAATAAGTTGCCCCATGTTCATGCCTTGCAGCATGTTTCCGCGCATTGCATCGATGGCAGCGGTAAGGGGCAGCGCCCGCACGAGAGGCTGAATCGCCGCCGGAAAGCGTGAAGCCGAAAAGAACACTCCGGAGAGAATCCACATGGGCAGCATCACCAGATTCATCAGTCCGGACGCGGCTTCCATCGTCTTGGCCCGCGAAGATACCAGCAGCCCCAGCGCTGAGAATGCCAGCGAAGTAAGTACGCACAGCAAGCCAAGTTGCGACAGCGACCCGCGAAAAGGCACTCCAAAGGCCAGCCGAGCAAAACCAAGAAACGCCGCAACCTCAATCACCAGCATGGCCAGCCGCGACAGCAGGAACGAGGCCAGATATTGCCAGCGCGGCATCGGCGAAGCCACCATCCTCTTGAGCAGCTTCTTCTGTCTGGCCTCAACAATGGAAAAGCCCAGTCCCCACATCGCAGACCCCATCAGATTCATACCCAGCAGGCCCGGCACCACAAAGTCGATATACCGCGAGCCGGTCTCATGCACCAGTTCATTCTGTGCGTGCACAGCCTCATTCCGGCCTGCTGCTGTTTGAATTGCCCGATCCACCAGCAACCGCGCCGTCCGCGCATCGGGATTAGTATCGTCGAACTTATACGCCACCCCGTCCGGCCGCTGGATGGCCAGGACCAGAATGTTTCCAGTCGCCAATGCATGAGTACCGGAGGCCTCATCCATCGTCGCTACCGACAATCCCTTGTCCGCCGCCAGCGCGCGCGTCAATTGCATCGTTGTCGCGCCCACTTGCAGCACATCCGCCGGCCGGTTACGGAAAGCAATGCCTAGGCCCGCCGCCAGCAGAATGGGAAATATGAAGATCCAGAAGATTGCCTCCGGCTCGCGCAGAATCAGCTTGAAGCGCACCATCGTCAATTGATAAAGGCTGCTCAACTCAAGGCTATTCATCGCGCAGATTCCTTCCCGTCAACCGCACAAACACGTCTTCGAGGGTTGCCGAGTGGGTGCGAAACTCGCTCAGATGCAGCCCCTGGCCAGTGAGCACGGTAAAGATGCGCGGCACAGCGGTGTGGAGCTCGCTCACTGAGAGCCGATGCAGCCCTTGATCTACCGAGAGCGACTGTACGCCTGGAATGGCCCTCAGCATATCCGCATTCACAATGGTGTGCTCGACGCCCGGTTCACCGCTGCCAACTGCAAACTCCACAATGTCTTCGCCGCCCACGGTCGCTATCAGTTGCTGCGGAGTCCCGAGCGCGATCACGCGCCCGTGATCCATGATCGCTACTCTGTCGCACAGCCGCTCCGCTTCGTCCATGTAGTGCGTGGTCAGGATAATCGTCCTCCCCGCCTGCTTCAGCCGGTCCACCAAGTCCCACAAATGCCGTCGCGCCTGCGGATCGAGCCCGGTCGTCGGTTCATCCATGAACAGCAGTTCAGGGTCGCCTACTAACGCGCATGCCATTGCCAGCCGCTGCTTCTGCCCGCCCGACAGGCCACCCACGCGGGAGCTGCGCTTCTCCTCCAGTTGCGCGGTTTCAATTGATTCATTTACAGAAATTCCGCGTCTGAAAAAACTGCGGAAGAGCCGCAAAGTCTCTTCCACGGTCAGCTTGTCTGGAAACTGAGTCTCCTGCAGTTGAATCCCGATGCGTTGGCGTAACTCGCTCGCCCCCGTGCGCCAGTTCAGGCCAAGCAATTCAACCGTCCCCGCATCGGGCGCAGTCAGCCCTTCGCAGATCTCGATGGTCGTGGTCTTCCCTGCCCCGTTCGGCCCGAGCAATCCGAAGCACTCGCCCCGCGCCACCTCGAGGTCAAGGCCATCCACCGCCCGCACATCCACAAAGGCCTTTCGAAGGCCGCGCAGCAGCAGCGAAGGGCCGCTTCCGGGCGCTCCTGCTTTTGGGCCGGCAGCTAACTGCGCTGCACTTCGTCGATCGATCGTCGCTCCCGTCATGGCCCCAGACTATCGCATTTCTATTTCAGTTTCATAAGTGCCCACGGCAGGTCTTAACAAGGCAACAACACCCCGGGGCCGCACGAAGGAGTTTCCCTCACGCCGCACTCCGCGTAAACTAGACATATGGCGGAGATTCAGCGCAGGAAAACACCCACGGTCAACATCGGACAGGTTCGCGTCGGCTGGGAGGTTCCGGTCGTCGTCCAGTCGATGACCAACACCGATACGGCGGACATTGCAGGCACCATCGAACAGGTTTCGGCCTTGGCCTTGGCGGGCTCTGAGATCGTTCGCGTCACGGTCAACAACGAGGATGCCGCAGCAGCCGTCCCGTACATCGTCGAGGGACTGGAGAAGCGCGGCCTCCGCGTGCCCATCGTGGGCGACTTCCACTACAACGGCCATCTGCTGCTCAAGAAGTTCCCGGCCACGGCGCGCGCGCTGGCCAAGTACAGAATCAATCCCGGAAACGCGTCGATTGGCAAGAAAGATAACGACAATTTTCAGGTCATGGTGGAGTGCGCCGTCGAAAATCAGAAGCCCGTGCGCATCGGCGTCAACTGGGGCTCGCTCGATCAAGCTCTTTTGACCCGCATGATGGACGCAAACAGCCGCCAGCTCAACCCGTTGCCTGCACGCGAAGTGATGATGGAAGCCATGGTGGTGAGCGCGCTTGACTCGGCCAAAGCCGCCGAGCACTACGGCCTGCGCCGCGACCAGATCATTCTCTCAGCCAAGGTCAGCGGCGTCCGCGACCTGATCGACGTCTACACGAACCTGGCCGCCCGCTGCGACTACGCCCTGCACCTGGGTCTTACCGAAGCAGGGATGGGCGCCAAAGGACTGATTGCCTCCACCGCCGGACTTGCGCCGCTGCTTCTGGCAGGCATTGGCGACACCATACGAGTCAGCCTCACGCCCAAGCCCGGCGGCGACAGGACCGAGGAGGTGCTGGCCGCGCAGCAGGTCTTGCAGTCGCTCTCCATCCGCAGCTTCATGCCTCAGGTGACCAGTTGCCCCGGCTGCGGCCGCACCACCAGCACATATTTTCAGGAGTTAGCCGAGCAGATTCAAAGCTACCTGCGCACCTCGATGCCCGAGTGGCGCAAGCGGTACCCAGGCGTGGAAGAACTGAAATTGGCCGTCATGGGCTGCATTGTTAATGGGCCAGGCGAATCGAAGCACGCTAATCTCGGCATCAGCTTGCCCGGCACCTTCGAGGATCCCAAAGCCCCCGTTTACATCGACGGCAAGCTTGCGACCACGCTGCGCGGCGACACGATTGTGGACGAGTTCAAGCAGATACTCGACAAGTATGTTGAGAGCCACTATGGGCAGGGGGCAAAAAGCGAGGAGTTGGTGGGAGCGAGGTGAATCTTTCCTCATCTACCTCGGTGGCGGAGAATCGCTAGATATGAAGACCGCAGTTTGTCTCATTCTACCTTTAGCAATTTTCGCACTTGGCTTGCATGCACAGAAGCAGGTATCTTCACCCTCAACAACACAGCCGTACGAGATTAAGTACGAGATTAATATTTCCCCTGGGGTCGCAGAGAAGCTGCTCATTCACAAGGTTGATCCAGACGCTTGTCCACACATCGCAATGGCCGCTCATGTCATTGGTACAGTAGTTGTAGCCTTTGGCATTGATAAGAATGGGAATGTTCTTCGTCCCTCTGTTGTCTCTGGCCCTGCGACGTTACAGAAGCCGACCCTGGATGCTGTTCGGAAGTACAAATACAAGCCCTATCTCCTGAACGGCCAGACAGTCGTAGTGGGCACAACGGTTTCGGTCCAAATCGACACAGTTCGCGATTGCCGCGCCGAGTAGTTGTTTTGCAAGGTACCCCAAGTCTCGCCCGCCGCGGCGGAAGACCTTGGAGTCCACAAAACTTTGATAACCGCAATACTCACGGTGCTGCAAGCCCTAGAAACGGATTCTCGATCCGCACACCCTCCACGACCTGTCCATGCTGCATATCTTCGGTATAAACAGTAGTACACCCAGCCCGCTTGGCAGCGGCGAGAATTAACGAATCGTAGATGTTAAACCCATACCGCCTGGAGAGTTCTACGGCGGCCTCATGGGTTTCTACAGTGATTGGAATTGCTGGGCCACACAACTCTTTGATCACCTGCAACGATCCAACTATCCGATCCCAATCCAGATGAGCCTTGCGGTGACATACCTGCGCAAATTCATTCAATACTTGAACGCTTATTGCGCCTCCAAGTATCAAGATTTTCTCGGCAGCCTCAACGCGTGGGTCCGGAATGGCAGACTTTTTCGCACCGAATGCATATATCAGCACGTTTGTATCGACGAAGACCTTATCGCTCATGAATTTCTTCGCGATTGAAAACGTAATCGTCAGGAAGCACAAACCGCATCTTACGCAGCTTCTCAATCGCTTCCTGGCGTCTGCGATCGCGGGTGATCTCAAAGGAGTATTCTCCGGTCACTCTGATCTGAGCTTCCTCGTCAAGAGAAATCCCCAGTTTGGCGACCACATCGGCAGGAATGCGGATCGCTAGGCTATTGCCCCATTTCGCGAACTTCAAGACGCACCTCCGGATATACTTTTTTATTGTATATCATTATTCTTTGGATAGGGTAAAGAAGTTTCCTTCTTGCAACTCAGCTCGTCGAACGCGATCTCGAACTTGTGGCCGAAAACTTTGGAATTGTCGATGTAGCGGAAGAAAACAGGCCGCAGCGCATAAAGGCTGCACCGGCTGATAGCTGCCTTGAAGATCGCGCCCAACTGGAATCGTTCGCTGTAGGCTTTGATCAATGCTCGGCGACGCGCGGGGTCGGCAATTACGGTCACGCGCCCGCGCAACTGCACGCCGCGAATCTCTTTCCAGCTCTCCGTTGGCCGGTAGATGGTGGCAGCTGCGCTCGGCACTCGCTTCAGGTTCTGGCTGTGCAAACTGGCCGGAGATGAAAGCCAGTAAATAGTTAGCGTTTCATCGGCGATGTAGAAGAGGGGCGCCACGCACGGCTGGCCTTGCTCATCGGATGTGGCCAGAGCCAGCGTGCTCTGTTCGCGCAGCAAGGCGGCAATCGTTTCCAGCTGCTTTTGCCTGCCGCTCATCTCCCGCGCGCCTCGTGGTTCCATGGTACCGCTCATGGGGTTCGCGTCCTTCATGAAACCTTCACGTGCAAAACCGGGGCGCTTTGGATGAGAATAGAGTTGGACCAATTTTACCGAGCAGGATTGAGGAACGTTTGACAGGCACGCAGATGGAAATCCCAAGGTGGACCGCCCAGCAGTTGGAGCGGCTGGTTCTCGATAGCAATCCCAAGGTAGCGGTCTTCGATTGCGATGGAACGCTTTGGAGCGGCGACGCAGGCTCTGGGTTCATGGTCTGGTCTTTGGAGCAGGGACTTGTGTCGCGCTCAACAAGCGATTGGATAGACACCCGCTACCGCGCCTACCAGGCCGGCAAAGTGAGCGAGTTGGAGATCTGCGGCGCGATGGTACAGATCTATGCCGGGCTGCGCGACCAGGAATTGCGCGCAGCGGCGGCCCAGTACGTGGAGAAATTTGTGCGGCCGCGCGTGTTTCCTGAGATTGCTGCGCTAGTGGCAGCCCTGCGCAAGGCGGGCGTCGAGCTTTGGGCCGTGAGTTCCACCTGCAGGTGGGTAGTGGCCGAGGGCGTGCGCGATTTTGGCATCCCCGAGCAGCGCGTGCTGGCCGCAGAGGTTCGCGTGGTTGAAGGCGTCATCTCCAGCGAAATTGTGGACGTGCCGACCGACGAGGGCAAGGCCGCGACACTGGCCCGGGTGGGACTCGCCAATCCCGATGTAGTCTTCGGCAACTCGATTCACGACCTTGCCATGCTTCAGATGGCGCGCCATGCCTTTCCGATCAACCCATCGCCCGCGTTAATTACGGCGGCGGCAAAAAATGGCTGGGGATACTTCCGGCCACAGGCTGCTGAAAGCGTCGCGGCGGCTGTCGGCGGAGAATAGAGCAAACAAGCGATCACTCCGCATCTCTTTGATGCGTTTACACTAGAGGTGTGGAAGAACCCCAAACAAACTCCAATACTCGGTCCGCCGGACCTGCCCTGCGCTATGTGGTGGCAGCGCTCATCGTGCGCAGCGGCGAAATCCTGATCGGTCAGCTTCGCCCGGATCAACCGATGGCCCTGCAATGGGAGTTTCCCGGCGGCAAGATCGAAGCCGGCGAAAGTCCCGAGCTGGCCCTGGCCCGCGAACTGGACGAAGAACTCGGGATCCAGGCCACCATCGGCCCCCTGGTTACCCGCATCCGCCACAACTACCGCCATGGCGGCGCCGTCGATCTGCAGTTCTTTAGCGTGACCAAGTTTACTGGCGAGATCGTGAACCACATCTTCCACGAGTTGCGCTGGGTGCGCCTTGAAGACCTGCCCAGCTACGACTTCCTGGCCGCCGACCGCGCGTTGGTTCGCGATCTGGCCGCGGGGAAGCTGCTATAAGGGCTGCACTTCCAGATTTCCAAAGAAAGACCTCGGACACTCCGGCTTAGCGAGCGCCTGCGCCCTTCCGGAATTAATGCCCCGGCATCATTCCCCATAGCATGACCATCGTCATGCCGATCACGATGATGCTGGTGCCCCAGGCGATCACGTTCCAGAGGCGGGAGTTCTTGTGCTCGCCCATCAGGTCGGCACGATTGATGAGCATCAGCATAAGAATGATGACCACCGGCAGCAAAACGCCGTTCAAGACCTGGGAGAGAATCGCCACGTTGATCAGTTGCGCGTCGGGCAGCAAGAGCACGGTTCCGGCGCCGCCGACAATCAGGAGCGTATAGAGCCAGTAGAAGAACGGCGCTTCCTTGAATCTCTTGTCCACGCCGGATTCGAGGCCCAGGCCCTCGCAGACGGTGTAGGCAGTGGATAGGGGCAGAATGGAAGCCGCGAAGAGCGAGGCGTTGAAGAGCCCGAAGGCGAAGAGCAGAAAGGCGTAGTCGCCAGCCAGCGGACGCATCGCCTCGGCCGCGTCAGAGGCCACCTGGATGGCGCCCATCCCATGCACGTAGAGCGTGGCCGCGCAGGCCACCACGATGAACCACGCCACGATGTCGGTGAACAGGCTGCCCACAATCACATCCAGGCGCGAGGCCGCGTAATCCTTGACGCGAATGCCTTTCTCCACGATCGACGACTGAAGATAAAACTGCATCCACGGAGCGATGGTTGTGCCCACCACGCCGATAGCCATGTAGATATACGCCTTGTCATGCCAGACAGAGTCCGCAGGCAATTTGACCGTGGCCCACAGCGCGTCGTGCCAGCTCGGCTGCGATAGCACACCGGCAAAGATGTAGGCGATATAGACCACGGACGCAACAAGAAATATCTTTTCGGTGCTTTTATAACTGCCGCGCACCACCATGTACCAGACGAGCCCCGCGCACAAGGGCACAGAGATGAACTTGGACACATGGAACAGGTGCAACGATCCGGCGATGCCGATGAACTCGGTGACCACGTTGGTGTAGTTGACCACTACCAGCATGACCATCAGCACAAAGGTCAGCCGCAGGCCAAACTCCTCACGGATGAGGTCGCTCAGCCCCTTGCCAGTGACGACGCCCATGCGGGCGCACATCTCCTGCACCACAATCAGGGCCAGGGTAATGGGAATCATGGTCCACAGCAGGGTGTATCCGTACTGCGCGCCGGCCTGAGAGTAGGTGAGGATTCCGCCGGAGTCGTTATCTACATTGGCTGTAATGAATCCGGGGCCGAGAACGGCCAGAAACAGCAAGATCCGGATTCGCCAACGCTTCGCCATGCCCGCGGGTTCCTAAGGAGGATTCATCTGAGTTTCCTCACTGACCATATCAGGTGAGGCCGGGGTTCGCGAACCCTCGCCGTCTCATATCGTCTTGAGCAAAAATTCTTTGGAGCGGGGTTGTATTTGTCGCGTTACCGTGGTACATTGGTACCGACATTACAGGAGGCGCCATGGCGCAAGAAGAGCAGAATCGCGAACCCGTTGTTGTCGAGCGTGTCCAGACCGGTGTCCGGATGGAAAAGCGCATGTTGAAGGTGCTCAAAGCCGTCGCTGAACTGAAGGACATGACTCTCGGCGACCTTTTGGAGGGAATTGTCCTTCACGCCTTCGATGGCAAAATTGTCCCGTTCTCTGCCCAGACGTTGAAGGAGATCGAGCAGTTCAAGTCTCTCTATGGCATGACACTGAAGGCCTCAGACAGCCACAACCTGAAAGAACGCAAACGATGATGGCAATATTGCAACGCCGTTAAGCGCGTGAGCAAAACCCACCCTTGCCGCAAAGGGAAGAGCGCGGCGAGGGTGGGACACGCAGTTTCATGTCAATTTGAGCAACCAGGTTGTTTCAGGCGGTCCCTGAAGCATCGGACCGCCGAGCATAGAGCAGAAACTCTCGGTTGCCTTCCGCGCCTGTGATAGGCGATGGAATGGTTTCGACCACGTCCCATCCAAGCGAACGGACACAATCCGCCACTTTGTCGACGGCGAGTTTGTGCGCCTCGGGATCGCGAACGATGCCGCCCTTGCCGACGTGCTCGCGCCCTGCCTCGAACTGCGGCTTGACGAGGATCACCGCTTCCGAAAGGGCAGGAGCCCCTGCGAGCACAGGCCCCAGCAAGAGCGTGGCTGAGATGAATGACACATCCATCACCAGGAGGGTGAGGTGGGGGCTTCCCTTCTCAGCGGCAAGCGCGTCGGGCTGAAGAAAGCGGGCGTTGGTACGTTCGAGCAGGCGCACGCGGGGATCGTTGCGCAGCTTCATGGCGATCTGGCCAAAGCCGGTATCGACGGCTGTCACGTGCGCAGCGCCGTGCTGCAACATGCAGTCGGTGAATCCGCCTGTGGAGGCGCCGACGTCAAGGCATGACCGGCCGGCTACCCGTATCTGCCAGTGATCGAGCGCCTCAGCCAGCTTGAGCCCGCCTCGGCTCACGTAGGGCTGGTCCTCGCCCAGCAGACGGATGGGGGAATCCCCTGGAATCGTCGTTCCCGGCTTATCTACCTTTTGCTCGCGGACCAGAACCCGGCCGGCAAGGATGAGGGCGCGGGCCCGTTCGCGGCTGGGAACAAGTCCCCTGTAGAGCAGGAGAATATCGAGGCGCGTCTTTTGACTTTCAGGGGTCTTTTCCATGACTCACGCGCTGAGCGAAGTGGGCCGGCTCTCAGAGTCAGATGCGGAAACAGCCAAAGGAGTATTCCCGTGCAGGAATGCCGCCTCTGGCTGTTTCGATCTGAATTGGTTCAAAATGCGTTACGGCAACGTCTGACAATTCTTAACCGTGTAGTTTGCGCCGTACGTCGAAACCTCAAGCGCCGGCGGCAGATAGCAGGGCTCGCCATAGCCGGGCACGCGGCTGACGTCATTGTTGTTTCCACTCGACCCGGTCTGGGTGGTCACGCGCACATCCACGATGTTGCCCTCGACCAGGATCGAGGTGTCGACGATGTCCAGATCCGTGCGAACGATAGTGAGGTAGGGGCTATCTGGCGAGGCTACGTAGACCTTGCCCTCAGTCGAGTTCTGGGTGGAGACTACGGTGCGCGGGTGGCCGTTGACCGGCAAAGTCTTCTCCACCGTGTGGCTGCTCAAATTCACGATCGTGACGGTCTGGTCGGCCTGGTTGGCCGTATACGCTCGGCTGCCATCGGCAAGAGCGGTTACGCTTGCGGGACTGTTGCCGACAGGGATCGTAAACGTTGTGCCGAAGGTTGGGCTGTCGTTGCCGTACTCATCCATGCTCACGTCGATGACGCTGATGGCGTTGCCGTCGTAGTCGGCCACGACCAACTGGCTGGTGGCCGAGTTGTACTCGGCATAGACCGGGCCGGCGATCTTCGGAACACTCCCACTCGCATTCTGCGGGAGGCCCGCGCTGGTGGACAGCGGAAGGCTGGGATGGGAGAAATATTTCTGGCCATTCTGGTTCACGCAACCCGTTGGACATAGGTTATCCAGCGTGTTGTTCTGGCTGTTGATCACCGTAATGGTGTCGTCTCCGCGGTTCAGTACAAAGAATCGCCTGTTGTCGGGGCTCTGCACGCCATACACGGGGCACTTGCCCAACGAAATGGTTGCTGAAACCGTGTAGGTGGAGGTCGAGATCGCGTCCGCCATTCCGGTGGGCCCCGTCGTGGGTGAGATGTTGCACTCCACTCCAGAGGGACTGGCAATGTTCTGGCTGATGGCGTAGTTGTATTGGCCGATTGAGCCTGCTCCAACGATAGTCACCGGGGTGGTGGCCACCGGAACCGCGAGCTTGAATGCCTGAGGGCTCCCGGTAAAATAGTCCGCGTAGCTTCCACCCAGATCGGCAGTCCACAGTCCAGACGAAGGCGTGAACATGTTGACTGGCGGATGTGGCGGGGCAGCCTGCCCGGCTGAAGCCAGAGTGGAATAGGTCACGTTCTTAGCCTGAAGAGCGCCACTGCCGGTCACCGCGATGGGGAAATTGCTCAAGGTGCCGTCGCTGTTGACGGTGTAGCCCGAGCCGCCGACTTCGTCGATGGTAAAGGCAATCGGGCCGGGGCCGATAGGCGCTTCGGCCAAGACCGTGTCGCCTGAATAGTCGATGATAGTTGCGACGCCGGGTGTAGTGGCCGAGGGCGCCGAAACTACCACCACATAAGACGACACCTGCGCAGCCGGCCCGCTTGAGTTAATGGGCGTAACCACCGGCCGGTATGCGCTGCCGCAACCAGCAACCAGGGCTACAGCCGCAAGGGCAGCGCCCGCCTGAACCAACCGCGCGCGCGCCTGGCTTGCATTCATGAAAAAAAGCCTCATTCAGTTCTTTCTTGCTTACTAGGTGATTGTAAATCAGCCAGCCGCAGGTTGGACGCGGCCGGAGTACTGAACGGTATCGGCGCGCGCGACCTTACGGCGTGCTGTTCGCTTTCGGGGGCGATGGTCAGTCTCAGTGTCCGGCTACCTCGCCGGCAATCACAACCATCGCGCCGTCCGGCCCGCTCCAGGCGGGATCGCCCTCGTGGGTCAATTGCCGCTGCGCATCGTCCCAATGCAGTCTGGTGACTGAGCTCGCTCCGTTCTCATACGCATAGGTCTTGCCGTCGTCAGAGAAAAGCGTGAAATTGGCGTCCGCGCCGGGGTAGACGCGAATGCTGGCAATCGTCTGCAACTCATGCGTGCTTTCCACCGGCGCGCCGAGTGGAACGATGGAACCGGCGCGAACGAAGAGTGGGAGAGTGTCGATGGGGGCTGCCACGGTGACAGTCTGGCCGCCCCTGATCCGTTCATTGGTCCAGAAGTTGTACCAGTTCGAGCCAGCGGGCAGATAAACCGACCGTTTGGTCGCGCCCTGCTCGGTGATCGGAGCCACCAGGAAAGCGGGGCCGAACATGTACTCGTCGCGTAGATCGGCTACCTTCGGGTCGTCGGGAAAATCCAACGGCAGAGCACGCATGAACGGGGCGCCAGTCTGCCAGGTCTTGTAGCCCAGAGAGTAGATGTAGGGCATGAGTTGGTAACGCAGGCGAAGGTACTTTTCCAGGATCGGTTCGGCCTGGCTACCGTAAGACCATACCTCGTTGGCTGCCCGGCTGCCATGTGTACGGAAGATGGGCAGGAACGCGGCGTACTGGAACCAGCGAGTGTAGAGTTCAGGGTAGTCGTCATAGCCGCCCACGTTGGCGCGCGCGTCGAAGGGGTCGAGCAGAGGAGGGTGCGCCGGATGGTGCTCGGGTGGAAGATATTCCCAGCCGCCGGTGTCATTCGACCAGTAAGCGAAGCCCGAGGCCGCAAAATCCAGACCTGTGGGAATCTGCCGCTTGAGTGTGTCCCAGGTGGGCAGGATATCGGAGGACCAAAAGAATGTGCCGTTTCGCTGTGCGCCCAGGTAGGCGTCGCGAGAGAGAATCAGAGCGCGCTTGCCGGGCTCGTCCTTGCGGAATCCATCGTAAAGCGCCGCGGTGTGAAAGAGCGGATAGACGTTGAAGAACTGGCTTCCGGGACCGATGTGGAGGTAAGCGCCGTTGGGCGGCAGGTCGGGCTCGGTCTGGTCTGCCCAGAGGGAGTCGAAGCCCTGGCTCATGATGTTGTCGTGGATGGTCTTCCAGTACCACGCGGCGGCCTCGGGATTGGTGGTGTCGATGTCGGACCCGGCGCGATCGTAGGGCAGCCCGTCGATGGGCGTGCCATCGGCAAGGTGGGTTAGCCAGCCTTTCTGCCGCAACTCCGCGTAATAGCGATCCTCGGGCACAAAGCGGGGCCAGACGCTGATCATGGTCTCGAAGCCCATCTCGTGGAGTCTCTTGTTCATGGCCGCTGGATCGGGCCACGCCTTGGGATCGAAGTCGAACTGACCCATTTTTGTGTAGTGAAACCAATCCACCACCATGACGTCGGCCGGCAGATGGCGGTCTCGATAGCCCTGGGCGGCGGCCAGCAGCTCCTGTTGATTGAGGTAGCGCTGCTTGCATTGGATGTAACCGTAGGCGGCCTTGGGGAGCAGGTGGGTGGGGCCGGTGAGTAGGCGGTAACCGGCATAAATCTCGTCCGCGGTGGCGCCGGCGATGACAAAGAACGACACCCGGTCTCCCACTTCGGATGTCCAGCGGGTGCGCTCGTTGAAACCGGTCTCGATGGTGGTCTTCGAGGGGTTGTCCCACAGCAGGCCGTAGCCCTTGTTGGTTACCAGAAACGGCACGCAGAAGCTGGGACCGGCGGGAGCAAGATAATCGGCCCAGCATCGGACCGTGTGGCCTCGGTGGTCGAGAAAGCCTTCCTGGTTCTGTCCGAGGCCATAGTAGTGCTCATCGTCGGGCGCCGCGAAGGTGGCTCCTACGACGAAAAACTCGGGGTCCGTCGGGCGGCGGTCGCGGGTCACTTCGGCTGTTCCGTCCTTGATATTGGGCACGGCCTGAGACCAGCCGGTGAGTTCAAGCAGGGTCTTACCTTCGGGGGTGCGCAGGGTGATATGCGCGCCGGGAGTCGATCCGCCAAAGTACTTCGCGATATCCACCTGAGTTTGCAGCAGAGGCTTGGCGGAGGGCAGATCGCGTTCCACAGTGGCGACCATGCGCGCCGACTGGTAGACATCGGACTTGGCGGTCTGGCTAGTGCTCCAGCCCTCGGCCACCGGCGCGGCAATCAAGCCGTATCCCGGCGCGGCCAGTGCAGGCTCGCGATTCAGGCTGAGCGTCACCCGGAGAATGTTGGGTGCGTAGGGTTCCAAAACGATGGTCTCGCCTTTGCGGTCGAGCTCGAGCCGCTGGCTGGGCGATTGCGCCAGAACGCTGGCGCCCGTGAAGACGATTCCGGTAAGCACGGCTAGAACGGCTGGAAACCTTTGCATGAAACACTCCGCTTGTGTTGCAAGCGCTTGAGAGAACGCTGTGCAGCCAAGTGTAAACCGATTAACTTCAATTGTCGCGTGTGGAAATGAGATGCCGGCTTCCACGCGTTGCTGCCAAACGATACGATGAAGCGTGGCTCAAATGAAGCGTCGGTTGGACTCGAAGCTGGTCTGGGAATCGAAGCTGGTGCTGCTCATCGTCCTGCCTTTCGCAGGCGCCGACGTGGTGTTGCAAACCCACTGGTGGGCGATGCAGATGGCTCCCGTGGCTATCTTGACGGTGGGCCTGAGCGTGCTTCTTGGGGTGGTGGTGCTGAGGCTGCGTGCGGCCACGCCGGGTGGCGCGGCAACCGGCGCGGTCCTCACGGCCAGCCTCATGTTCTCCACAGCGACTTTCCCCTATCGACCCTGGCAAACGGCCCTGATTCCTGTGCTGGCGGTCTCCCTGCTGGCCCACTTCGCCACCCGGATGGGCCGGGAAGAGAAAGAGAGACTGGGCACGGCGGAGAAACGGCGCGGCAGGACAGCGTCGCAGGTTGCCGCCAATCTGGGCGTGGCGGCGTTGGCCTCGAATGAATTCGCGCAGTCGTGGTTATCCCAGACTGGCTGGCTCACCCGCTTCCCCATTTCGCCGATGCCCGTGTTTGCCTTGGGGCTGGCGGCGTTGGCTGAGGCCGCGGCGGATACGGTTTCATCCGAAATCGGCCAGGTGATTGGCGGCCTGCCTCGGATGATTACAACTTTGCGCCAAGTTGAGCCTGGCACAGACGGCGCGATCAGCCTGGCCGGCACATTGGCAGGGGTGGCTGCTGCGGGCATTGTAGCGGGAGTGGGTACCCTGGCCCTGCGCGGCGACTTTGCAATGTTCTCGATCGCGTGCATCGGCGGCGTCTTCGGCCTGCTCTTCGACAGCCTGCTGGGAGCGACGCTTGAGCGGCGCGGCTGGCTGAACAATGACGCGGTGAATTTCCTTTCCACCGCAAGCGCGGCGGGGTTCGCGCTGGGGTTGATGGCGGTGATGCCTCATCCCGGAGCAGGGTAGCTCCACTCGATCCCGCCCCGCCAAATCTGCCTCAGTGCAAATGAAGCCGCCAGGCCGTGTAGCTGAGGATCTCATGCTCGATGCGCTCGAATTCCTGGGAGCCTCCAGCGACGGACACGCGGGGCCGGGGCGAGGTGAGCACGTCCAGCCCGTCCGCGGCGCAGATTTCGTGAATCCGAAACAGGTGGGTGCCGTCGCTGACGATTACCAGGCGGCTCAAACCGTTGGCGTGAGCGATGACGGCAATGCGGCGGGCCGATTCCTCGGTGTTGCGGCTCTCGGTCTCGGCGATGATCGCTGCTTCTGGGACGCCCATGGCCATTAGGTACTCGCGGCCTACGGCGCCTTCGTTGTACTGGTCGCCGCCGTTTCCGCCCAGGGTGATGATGAGCGGCGCGATACCGCGATGGTAGAGAGCAAGCGCGTGGTCGAGGCGGGCGCGGTAGACCGGCGAGGGCCGCCCGTCATACTCGGCAGCGCCGAAGACCCCGATTGCGGCCGACGGCGCAGCTTGATCGTAACTGGCGTAGGTCTCAATCTGCACGTAGACCCAGCGGCACCAGCCCAGAACTAATGCTGTCAGCAACAAGAACAGTACGGCAGTCAGACGTAGAACCACGCTGCGACGTTTCGGCTTGCTCTGGCGCCTCATGCGCACCTTCCTACCCTAGCGCTGCAATACCATCACGATTTCATGGGTGGGAATGGCGCCCTCGCGCAGAATCTCCCAGCGGCCTGGGCCGAGCGAAAGATCGACGATGGTGGTGGGCTGCGCATGGCCGGTAGGCCCCCCGTCAACGATGAGAGGAATGCGATCGCCGATCTGGTCGCGGACGCAGCCTGCATGAGTACATTCGGAGGCTCCTTGCAGGTTGGCCGAGGTGGCCGTGATCGGCAACCCGAAGCGTTCGACCACGGCGCGGGGAATGGCCGCATCGGGCACGCGCAGCGCCACGTTGCCGGTGTTGGCTGTGGAACGCAGAGGCAGCTTGCAACCGGCGCGAACAATGATGGTGAGCGGGCCGGGCCAGAAACGATCCGCCAATCTGTCCAGCAGCGGATCGGTATCGCGCGCCAGTTCGTATGCCTGGGAGACGGACGCGATCAATAGCGAAAGCGGCTTGTGCTTCTGGCGAGTCTTCAGCCTGTAAATCTGTTCGACAGCGTGCAGATTGACCGGATCAACCGCCAGACCGTAGAAGGTATCGGTAGGCAGGGCAACTACGTCGCCCTTGCGCAGACAGGAGACGATATAGTCGATCCGGTCGGGCTGGGGTTCATCGGGATGGACGCGCAAGATCTCCGCGGACAAGAAGGTCTACCTCAATTCCCTAGATGAAGGAGCCGCAAGGACGGAAACTATCACAGCACCAGTCTTGGTGCAAGTTGGGTTTTCGCAGACACTTGCCCCCACTTGTGCTGCGCGTCCCGGCGCCCGGCAAAACGGCATAGAATCGGCTTAGGATTCAAGGGTTTCCCACAGATGCCTGTTCGCATTGTACAGAGTAAACAGAATGCTCGCCTGAAAGAATTGAGGCGGGCGCTCGGCCACCCCCTCCGCGAGAGGCGCGGACCGGTCGGAATCGAGGGGCCGAATCTGATCGAAGAAGCCCTGCGCGCCGGGCTGCGCGTCGAATCTGTATTTGTGGCAGAGGGCGAGGAACGCCTGGTGGAGTCGCTGCAACTGTCACCCGAAACGGAGATTCTGTTGCTGCCCAGAGCCCTGCTGGACTCGGTCTTGACAACCGAAACGCCGCAGCCTGTTGCGGCTCTCGTTGCCCCGCCCGATTGGACCTGGGAGCACGTGCTTGGAGGCCAACAAAAGACTGCCGCGCTTGTTTTGGTGCTGGACGGGCTTCAGGACCCCGGCAACCTGGGCACCATCCTGCGCTCCGGCGAGGCCTTTGGGGCCGATGGCGTCCTTTGTTTGCCAGGAACGGTAAGTGCCTGGAACCCGAAGGCAGTGCGGGCTTCGGCCGGCAGCGTCTTCCGGGTTCCCCTGCTTGCGATAAACGCTGAGGAGTGCTTTGCGCGGTTGCAAGAGGCAGGGATCAGGATCTTGACCACCACCGTGCGAGAAGCTCAACCTGCCGACCTGGTCGATCTTGCTGGTCCGATCGCGTTGCTCATCGGCAACGAAGGCAACGGCGTGTCCGATCATCTAGCCGCCATGGCGGACGGCGCAATTACGATCTCCTGCCCCGGCCCGGTCGAGAGCCTTAATGCGGCCGTAGCCACCAGCGTGCTGCTTTACGAAGTCTCCCGGCAGCGAAAGGAGCTGCAATGAGCCTCTTTGACGGCGAGCCGGAAGGCCCCAAGGGAACACTGCGCACCGCGCCGCTGGCCGAGAGGATGCGTCCGCGCAGCCTGGAGGAGTTGAGCGGCCAGGAGCACCTGGTCGGTCCCGGCAAGCCGCTGCGGGTGCAGATTGAGCGCGACGACTCTGGCTCCATGATCCTCTGGGGTCCGCCGGGAGTGGGCAAGACCACGCTGGCCAAGATCATCGCCGAGACCACACGCGCGAGCTTCATCGAGTTCTCCGCCGTAATGAGCGGCATAAAAGAGATCAAGCAGGTGATGGTCGCAGCCGCGCAGGCCTCCCAGATGCATTCGCGGACGATTCTGTTTGTCGATGAGATTCACCGCTTCAACAAAGCGCAGCAGGATGCTTTTCTGCCCTACGTGGAGCGGGGCACCATTCGGCTGATCGGCGCGACCACGGAGAATCCATCGTTTGAGATCATCTCGGCGCTGCTCTCCCGCTGCCGTGTCTACGTACTGCAACCGCTCACCGAGGAACAGATCACAGCACTGTTGCGTCGAGCATTAGAAGACCGAGAGCGTGGCCTGGGGGCGCTGGAGTTGACGGCCGACGACGATGCGCTGGAGCTGATCGCCAGTTACTCCAGCGGCGACTGCCGCAACGCCTACAACACGCTCGAGGTTGCCGCACAGTTGGCCGTCGAGCCAGTTGCAAAGAATATAGAAACCGTGTCAGGGCACGACTTCAGTCGTGCCGCAACTACTGCAGAAACCGATGGGGCTTTAGCCCCTGCGGCCCATCGAAGCAGGAACCACATCGACAAAGCGCTGGCCGGCGAAGCCGTGCAGCAGCGCGTGCTCATGTACGACAAGTCGGGCGAGGAGCACTACAACCTGATCTCCGCCTTGCACAAGAGCGTGCGCAACAGCGATCCGGACGCCGCGCTCTACTGGCTGGCGCGCATGTTTGCCGCCGGCGAGGATCCGCTGTATCTCGCCCGCCGCGTGGTGCGCATGGCGGTGGAAGACATCGGCCTGGCCGCTCCCGAGGCGCTTAACCTGACGCTTTCAGCCAAGGAAGCCATCGACTTTCTCGGCTCGCCGGAAGGCGACCTGGCGCTGGCCGAGGCAGTGGTTTATCTGGCGCTTGCGCCCAAGTCGAACTCGGTCTACACCGCCTACGGCGCCGTCCAGCGCGAGGTCGAGGAGACCCGCCAGGAACCGGTTCCGCTGCACCTTCGCAACGCGCCGACGCGCCTGATGAAGGCGCTGGAATACGGCAAGGGCTATCTCTATGCCCACAACGAAGAGGGCCGCGTAGCCGACATGGATTGCCTGCCCGACTCACTCAAGGGACGCAGCTACTACAAGCCCACCCAGGAGGGCCGCGAAAAACTGCTGGCGCAGAGGATGGAAGAGATTCGGCGGATACGCGCCGGAAAGCATGGCGGAGCCTGATTCAAACCGTTCGGCTTCCGAGAAAGGACAGGAACCGCTCAGTTCTCTGCGCTTCAAAGACATTACCGGCCGCTGCTTCAGCAAAAAACTGACGCGCTAGCTTTTTGTCTTGGTCAACACCGTCTCCCCGCCAATATAGCTTGCCTAGATAGAACTTTGACCTGAGATGACCTTTGTCGGCAGAGCGCTTTAGCCAAAGAATGGCTTCGTCAAAATCCTTTTGAACGTAGGCGATCTGCCCCAAGCTGAAGAAAGCCCTCAGATCGCCGAACCTCGCCGCCTTCTTATACCATCGAATTGCCTCGTCTAAGTTTGCCTCGACACCTGCCCCATTGAGATAAAACCACCCCATCGCCAGGACAGCATCGTGCATTCCTTCATCCGCAGCGATTGCGTTAAGCCGGAAGGCTTCTTCGTCGTCATTCCCAAGTCTCTTGAGGGATTTATTGTATTCACGAAAACCAGGATGACCCCCAAAGCGCAAAGGCTGAGGCAATCTCTTGATGGGTTGGTTTCGAGTGATCATCGCACGTTTCCTTTGAGTTGATCTTATCCGAATAGCAGACAATCCACCGCTTGTTCGCTCTCGTCAAGCCCTATCTTTCCCAGGGATTGACCACTGTGGACGCAATATCCTCGAAGTGCTTCAAGTTCCGCGTGGCGAGGGTGGCATGAGAGGCCAGCACGATGCCGGCGATCATGGTATCGCGCACGTCAACTGGACGGCCTCGCCTGCGGCGATCCGCGCATAGCTCTGCTGCTCGAAAGGCCGAATCTAAATCGAAATGCAGGATCCTGCCTTGAAGCGCGTTTTGAAGAAGCTGCTCGAATTTTGCTGCGAGCGCGGTGCGTCTTTTTCCGGCTGGCATTGCGAAGAGGCCGACGCGAATCTCGTATACATTGATCGAGGTCGTCCAAACCGAAGAGTGGGGTTGGAGGTCAAGCCAGTGCGCGACCTGCCGCTCAGGGCCTGGTCCCATGAACTCCGAGATCACGTTCGTATCGAGCACGATCATGAATCAAAGTCCGGAATCTCCATGCGCATGTCGCGAATTTCGGCAATCGGTTCGTCGAGATAAACACCACTGCCGCTGAAGAGCGCCACCATCTCTGATCCTAGTCCGCGTTTTGGAGTTTCTTCTTCCCGCAGCGCATTGCGTAGAATCTCCCGGGCCTCCGCTTCCATGCTGTGGCCGTGGCGCTTGGCGCGGCGCTGCAAGCGGACTTTGAGCTGATCTTCCATGTTGCGAACCAAAAGCTGCGCCATCTTCGCCTCCGTTGCTATCATGATAGCATGATTCAGACAGCGCCCGCACAGCACGAACCGAAGCCAGCCGACGGTCTTGTTCACTATTCTCTGTCTTTACTCCAGATACTTCACCGAACACCCATACCGCCGCGTGAAGGGCGTCGCCACCGGCTTGCCCGCCATGGCCTCTGTGAGCGCATCGGAGACGTAGTTGTTCGCACCCTGCACATCTTCGGGGTCGGGCGTGGGCCGGTCGTCGATAGCGCCGTCATAAATCACCTTGCCAGTGGGGTCGATGACGATCATCTGCCGCGTGGTTTTGGCGTCGTAGAGGCGGCCAAGCTTGCCCTCCGGGTCTAGCAGGACGGCGGTTGGAGCGGCATGAACCTGGGCCAGATATGCATTCTCCTGGCCGGGCGTCACGTAGCCTTGCTGTCCCGGAGCTGAGGAGATCACGGTAAACCACACCACGCCCTTCGCGGTCCATTCCTTTTGCAAAGTCTGCATGTTGCCGGAGACATAGTGCTTCCTGGTCTAGGGGCAGCCCCGGTTGTGCCACTCCAGCACGACATATTTGCCGCGATATTGGGCCAGGGTTTCCGTCTGGCCATTGGAATCGGTGGCCGTAAATGTCGGAGCGGGCGCGCCGACGCGGACGGTCTGAGCGGCTGTGTATGCGGCGGTACGAGGCAGCAGAGCGACGGCAAAAGCCGCGCATCCAAATAGTTGAGTCAAGACACGAGAACTGAGTTTCATGAGAGTCAACCTCCTGAGGGGAATTCAGACGATCAACTTGCCCACTTTCGCGGTCTTACTTCAGATTGGACGCAGCTACGCTGGACTGTGTTGCAGCATGCGGCAACTTCCCCAGCGCATCGGTGATGATGCCCGGCGTCAGCACCTCCGGTAACATCTGTGGGTTGTGTTCCCCTGGAACATACAAAGCGTAAGCGGGAACGCCGCTGCGGCCGAGGGCGGTGAGGGCCTGCGTGATGGCTTCGTCGTGGCGCGTCCAGTCGGCCTTGAGCAGAGCAACGTTCCCGGTTTTGAAGACCTGCATCACTTCAGGCTGGCCGAGCGCCACGCGCTCGTTGACCTGGCAGCTCAGGCACCAGCTTGCGGTGAAGTCCACAAAGACCGGCCGACCCTGCGCCAGATAGCGGCTCACCGCATCGGCGGACCAGGGCTCCCAGGCGCCGTGCGCTTCCGGCGCGGACAGAGTCTCTGAAGCGACAACCAGCTTGCCTGGTGCGATAGAGCAGAGGGCAATGACCGCAGCCAGGATCAGCCCGGCGACCACCGTGGCCCAGCGCTGCGCCGGCCAGCGGCCCAGGAACCAACCGGCAACGGCTAGCAGCAGGAAGGCGGCCAGCAGCGCGGCCAGAACACTAGACCCGTAGGCCTGCGCCAGCACCCAGGCCAGCCAGATGACGGTGATGAAGATCGGAACCGAGATGGCTTGGCGCAGAATCTCCATCCAGACGCCGGGACGGGGCAGCAGGCGCGTCCAGGCGGGTTGGAGGGTAAGCGCCACGTAGGGCGCGGCCAGGCCGAGCGCCAGCGCGGTAAACACCGCAAAGGTGACCGCGGGCGATGCGCTGAGCGCGTAGCCGATGGCCGCTCCCATAAAGGGCGCGGTGCAGGGCGTGGCCACCACCACGGCCAGCACGCCGGTGAAGAAGCTGCCGGCGTAGCCGTGCTTCGACGCGAGCGAATCGCCCGCGCCGGTGAGCGTGAGGCCGATTTCAAACTGCCCGGCCAGCGACAGGCCCAGAAAGAAGAGCAGCCCGGCCATCAGGCTGAGAAACACGGGCGACTGGAACTGGAATCCCCAGCCTAAAGTGGCTCCTGCAGCGCGCAGGCCCAGCAACACGCCCACCAGCACCCAGAAAGAGACGAGAATGCCCGCGGTGTAGACGAGCCCATGGGCGCGCAGCTTGTGCCGCTCTTCGCTACCGGAGTTGACCAGGGCAAGGCCCTTGAGGAAGAGCACGGGAAAGACGCAGGGCATGAGATTCAAGAGGAGGCCGCCGAGAAAGGCCAGGCCGGCTGTGCGCAGCAGCAACGCCCATGAAAGCGACTGGGCACTGGGCTTTGGACTGGAGGTCTGCAAGCTGATTGCAGGTGCAGCGGACGTTATGGGGAGGGCCGCCGGTGTAGCAGCCGGGGCTGCGACAGACGCTTGAGCCGCTACCGTGCCGGGTTGTGCGGCAATCTCATACGCGCGGCCGCCGGAAAGCTCCAGAACCCCTCGCAGTTGAGCAGGGTTGGCAGTAAGATTGGCATCTTTCTTGAGTTCGAGAATCAGGCCTGTCGCTGTGGGCGTTAGCTTCTGCGGGGCTGGGTTATCGAGGATATCCTGATCGGCAGGGAAGAATGCGGCTTCGGCTTCTTGCTTGCCGGTCGCGATGGCGAGGCGGAAGCCTTCCTTCGTAGGCTGAAATCTGGCGCTTAGGGATTTTGGGTCTGCCTGTGGTACCGGCTTTGCCTGCCGAGTCCACAGCAGCTCGTCCTTCGTTGGCGTGCCTAACCCCAGCGGCGGTGGACCAGCGATCTCGACATGCAGGCTAAAGTCAGCCTTGCCAGGAATACAGACTTCGCGGCAGACGAGCCAATCCACCTTTGCGTGAAGTTCAACTGGACCAACCGGCATTGTCTTGGCCACATTGACGCTCATTGGAAATAGAACTTCATCTTCGTAGCCGAAATCCATCAAGGGTCCAAGCGGAAGCCGCTTGGGCGCGGGGAATTGCATCGGTCCGACAGAAATTCCAGCAGGCAGTTTCCACTGCACGTGAGGAGGTTCGCCCGCATCTCCAGGATTCTTCCAATAGACATGCCAGCCCGGCTCCAGTTTGAAGAACAAGCCGACCTCGTTTGAATCCGAATGATGGAGAGGCCAAGGCGAAAGGAGTTGCACATGCACGTGGTCCGCGTCAGCAGAACTCGACTCAGAGTGCGCCGCCATCCCAGCGGTGAGCAGAAGGAAGAGCACGAAGATCGGACGGGGAAGGCGCATAACAGAGGAAAGGGACATATCGATTCTCAGACGCAGTTGAACGATGAAAGGTCGCACGGCGCAACGGGCGGTAGGATACTGCGCCATGGTTACCCGGCCCGGCGGCGAACCTTCTCCCGCTCCAAACGCTCGGCCAAAAACACCTTGAGAAGCGACTGGTAAGGAACATCGCGCTGGTTGGCCATTATTTTCAGATCTTCTACCATGGCCACGGGCAGGCGCACTGAGATGGTGCGCAGAGTGGGCTTGAGGTTAACAAACTTTGCACGTTTGGCCTGCGACCAATCTACATATTCTGTCGAGTCGGCCTTGGACCAAAACTCGAACGATTCAGCCTCGGTTTTGAATTCAGGAACCTTTTTCATGCCGTCTGTACTCCTCGACTTCCCTTCGATTCATGGCGCGGGCCGAGATGACCCGAATTAACTTGCGTCTGATCGTAAAAGCGATAAAAAGCAGCCGTCCGCGCGACGTGCAGCCCAAGGCTCGAAAGCGTTTTTCGCTCGAAGAGTGGCCCGTATCGCCGCGCACCACCAGAGGGTCGTGAAAGAAGATGTCTTCGGCCTCCTCGGGAGTCACCCTGTGGCGCTCCCAGTTCTTCGCCGAGTTCGACTCGTCCCAATCGAATCCGACACACTCGCCAAGCGGGTCGCCTGCCCTCATAGTTCGTATATATCACATATGTACAAATTCAGGGAAGATTTGCGGGCAGCCTTGGCCTTATCGCGTCACATGTCGGCGATAGATGCAGTCGTTCATGACGCACTTGATCCCGGCGGCGCGGGCGCGGGCCACGGCCTGGTCGTGGATCACGCCATCCTGGAGCCATAGGTAGGGAATGCCCAGTCGGATTAATTGGTCCACGATGGCGGGGACATGCTCCGGGGCGCGGAAGACGTTGACCAGGTCGATGCCCGAGCCGGTTGACTGCTGGACGGCGGTCTGGGCCGCATCGAGGTCCGGGTAGCACTTAATTCCCTGAACCTCTTCAAGCTCGGGGTTGACGCCCGCAACGTAGTAGCCTTTGGCGGCCAGATAGAGGCCGATGCTATGGCTGACACGATTGGGTTTGTCGCTTATGCCTACCACGGCGATGGTTCGCGCCGAACTGAGCATCTCGTCGATGATGGCTGGATCGTTGCTCATAACTTCCCTCTTCTACTCAGAGTCCGCGCTGATCCTCAGTCCCTAGTCCCATAGTCCCTGCCGCTAAACATCCAGATCGTCGTCCGGCGCCGCGGCGACGGCGGTTCCACGGCGCTTGGCCAGCAGATAGCCGCGCAGAAACGGTTCCAGATAGCCATCGAGCACCTTGTCCACATCGCCCACCTCGACTTTGGTGCGGTGGTCTTTGGCGATGCGGTAGGGCTGCAAGACATAGGAACGAATCTGCGAACCGAAGTTGATCTCGAGCTTCGAGTCTTCGACCTTCTTGCTGACTGCACGCTTCTTTTCAAGCTCGTACTCATAGAGACGCGAGCGCAGCATCTTCATGGCCTTCTCGCGGTTCTTGTGCTGCGAGCGCTCGTTCTGGCATTGCACCACAATTCCGGTGGGCAGGTGGGTCATGCGCACGGCTGAGTCGGTGGTGTTCACATGCTGGCCGCCCTTGCCGCCAGAGCGGTAGGTATCGATGCGCAGGTCTTCAACCTTCAGATCCACCTGAATCGTGTCGTCGATTTCTGGCGAAACGTAGACCGAGGCAAAGGAAGTGTGGCGGCGCTTGGCTTGATCGAAAGGCGAGATGCGCACCAGCCTGTGGACGCCGCTCTCGCCTGCCAGTTGCCCGAAGGCGTACTCGCCGAGGATGGTGAAGGTGGCCGACTTGATGCCGGCCTCTTCGCCGTCCTGATAGTCGTTGATCTCGGTTTTGAAGCCCTGCTGCTCGGCCCAGCGCAGATACATGCGCATCAGCATCTCGGCCCAGTCCTGGCTCTCGGTGCCGCCCGCGCCGGGATGCACGGTGACAATGGCGTTGAGCGGATCGGCCTCGCCATTGAGCATGGTCCGGGCTTCAAGCTCCTCGTTGAAGGTGGCCAGAGCCTTGATGTCGCGCTCCAGGTCGGCCAGCACGTCCTCGCCCTCTTTCGCCAATTCAAAATAGGCTTCAATGTCGCTGGTGCGGCGCACAAGCTCCTCGTCGTCGGCGACGAGGTTTTCCAGGCGCTTTTTGTCGCGCATGAGAGGTTTAGTCGCGTTGGGATTGGACCAGAGCGAAGGGTCGGCCAGCTTGGTTTCTATTTCTGCGAGTTCCCTGCGGATGCGAGCCGGGTCAAAGATACTCCCGCAGGTCGCGGACTTGATCGCGCACGGGAGCAAAGGCGAATTCGAGATCGTTCAACGACATAGTTTGCTCTTATGACCTGACTTGTTTTGAACTGTGAAACGACTTCTTCTTGACTGTATTTAGCATATCACTGCGCTGGTTTTGACCTTAATGGTAAGGTCAATCACCCCTTCAACAGGGTAACCGTAATAGAACGTCTTTGCGAAGAGGCTGGATACCGAATCTAGGGAGAAATCAGGCGCGACGCACAACATTTGCGAGGGTAGTGTGCGGTTAGCAACGATCAAAAGCCAAATTTCTTCTGCACATTTCTTGTAGCTGTCGATCTTTTTGGCTTTCTTGTTGATCGCCTCTTGAAGGTGCTTTGGAGTTAGGGGAGCAACCAGTCCAGGCCTTGCGACCGTCCATTGAGCAAAACGGTCTTTCCATTGAGCATCCCGGTATTCAGGCACTCTTTGGGTACAGATGATATCGACCCACTCAGATAAAGAGCGTTCTTCGTACTCAGCCTCGCTTGATCTCCAGACGGCTGCTTGCGAATCCTGGAGGCTCATACTCTGAATCTGATTTGCAATCAGCTTGGCGACCTGATCGCCCTTTTTCTTGTCGAGTGTGATCTGGTCTGAGAACCAGATTTCTGCCTTGAGGAGAGGGTTCCCTGCATCGAAATAAATTTTCCGTGCCGTGGACACGATCTGGTTGGTAATTGACTCTATATCTTGGAGAAAGGGTTTTCCATCCGGCCGGGGATGCCCCTTCGATCTACTCCGAATGAAAAGCTCAGTCACCTCGATGCCGACCTTGCGCCCTTCAAGGTCGATCAGAAAGTCTGGATGTTCTCTTGGCACGATGTCTGTGGGTGTTATTCCTTGAAGTTCAAGAAATCGGTCCAGTAAGAATCGCTCGTGCTGTTTCTTAGCAGAATCCATCCAGCCCTCCTTCAAAAGTCATGGTTATGGTCTCGGGGGCGCGTGGCACAGCTCCCAATCTGGCAACTATTCAAATCTGGATGGACCAAGTCCGGATTCCCGAACTTGGGACTGCGTCTCTGTACTACGTGACCCATCCTAATGCTATGCCACCTTGACCTCATCGAGCAGATCGGGATGACGGTCCAGCACTTTGAGCAGCTTGACCAGGGCCAAAGGTGGCTTGGTCTTGCCGTTCTCATAGCGCGAAAAGGCATTGACCCCGCCGCCGAAGATCTCCGCCGCTTCGCGCTGGTCAAGCAACAGCTTCTTGCGCACGCCGGCGATAAAGGCCGGGTCGACGAGGTCGGCATTGACCTGCCTGGAAAAAGCCTGCATCTCGCGCATCACGCGCTCGGAATCGTCCATGTCGTGAATGGATTCGCCGCAAGCGGGACAAAAGTCGCCCGTCGTCGTCAAAATAGTGGTCTTGCCCTTGTAGCTATAGGGGATGTAACGGGTGTCGTGGATCAGTTCGGCCGCGCCGCAAACAGGGCATTTCATGTTTATAACTCCTTGAACGAGACGATCAGAACCTCGTCGATGACTGTCAACTTGACGTAAATGGCGCCGGCACTGGTCTGCGGACGGTACACGTCCTGCCATATCCGGTGATCGGCATGTGTGGTCATCGATTTGTAGAAATCCTTCATGGTCAATGAAGCAACCACGGTGACCATTCCCTTGAAATCGAATCCGAGGAGGGAGGCGGTCGTACGCGCAGTGTGCGTTGCTCTCACCTTGCCCGCGTCGATAAGTGTCTTGACGAGAGGCAACTCGCAGTGCGGAGTTCGCTTCTCCATAATATTAACCTACTTGGTTAATCTTTGCAAGCAGTAACCTTCTCGCCGACCAGGCAACGATCACGAGTGCCGAAAAGGCACAGAGCCAGCCGAAGACGTCGCCGTGGGCGGTGTAGAAGGTGATGTCGTCGCGGAAGCCATACTGGGCGGGCAGCGCGTCCACGGCGTGGCGGGGGATGCTCTGGCGGACGCGGCCATAGGGGTCGATGGCGGCGGTGACGCCGTTGTTGGTGTCGCGGAGAATCCAGCGGCGGTTTTCGATGGCCCTCATGCGCGCCATGTTCAAGTGCTGCCAGGCTGCACTGGTGTCGCCGTACCAGCCGTCGTCGCTGATGTTCACAAGCACCTCGGCGCCAAACTGCGCGAAGTGGCGCACCTCATCGGCAAAGACCGCCTCATAACAGATGAAGACCCCGTAGCGATGTCTCTCTCCGTTCTGGCCAGCCAGAATGAAGACTTTGCGCTCGTCTCCGCGGGTAAACTCCGAAACCCGCCCGGTAAGCTTGTGGGCGAACGCAAACAGACGCTTGAAGGGAATGTACTCGCCGTAGGGGACAAGGTGGATCTTGTCGTAGCGGCCCACGCGCGCTCCGTCCGCTCCCACAATCAGGGCGGAGTTGTAGAAATGCCAGCCGCCGTTGTCCGGCGAAAAGTCGGTGCCGATGTTGCCCACCACCAACGGCGCCTGGGTTTGCTGGGCAATGGCAGCCAGCGCCTTCTGGAATCGCGGATCGCCCTCTTCAAATGGGGCGGGCGACTCCGGCCAGGCCACCAGGTCAGGATGTGTGGGATAGGGAGGACAGACTATCTCGCCATTCGACGCGCCGGTCTGGGGAATTCCGGCGATGTAGGTCTTGCACTGCTCACCGGCTAGCTTGGTGAACTCCGCCATGTGACGGTCCCACTCCGGTCCGGTCCAGCGATTGTCGCCGGATACGTCGAGGTTGGGCTGGATGAGCACGGCGGTTGCCGTAGCGGCCGGACGGGGCGGTGCAACGGAAATCCCCGCCGTCCCCGCAACGAGCAAAACGGCGCCAGCGGTGGCCCATTGCCACCTTCCTCCGCTCCGGTCCAGCAACAACCCACACGCGATAAGCGCATTGGCGGCGACCAGCACAAAGCTGATGCCGTAGACTCCGGTCCAGGGGGCAAGCTGGTTGACCAGCATATTGTCCACCTGCGAGTAGCCGAGCTGGTCCCAGGGAACAGATGTGATGCGCGAGGCGGCCAACTCCAGCGCAGCCCACAGGATGGGCGCGGCGGCCAGCGCCAGCCGCGTGCCGCCAGAAGCCCGCCGCACCAGCGCCACAGCCAAGCCGAAGAACGCGAAGTAAAGCCCCAGCACCAGGCTGTATCCCATCAGCAACAGCGTCGGCGCCAAGGGGGGCATATCGCCATACCGGGACATGGTGTCGCGAACCCAGTAGCAGTTGCCGGCGTACCAAAGAAAGCCGCAAAGGTAAGCAAGCAGAAAGGCGCGGCGCAGCGGCCGGCGTCCGTCCGCACAGGCTGGCGACAAAATCGCCCATAACAACGGCACCAAGCCGAACCACGCGAAGACGCTGCGCCAGGGAGGCATCGGCCCAGCCAGCGGAAACGGCAACTCGAGCAAGCCGGCGGAGAGGCCGGCGGCAGCCCACAACTTCCAGGTCCGTGCATTCAGAGGATGGGGGTGCATACACGGCAGAGTTTATCGTAATCGGGCGGAGGCTAGCAGAGAAAGGCCCCAACCGCGCCAGGGAATTTCACCGGGAAGAAACACGGCACTTAAGCCGTCGCTACCCTGGTCAAGTCGCGAGGTGTCCTGCTGGACTTACCGTCGCGTTGTTCCGCCTCAAGGTCCGCAAATAGCTACTCCACGGACCGAAAACAGGCTACAATCGTGTCTATGGTACTCGCCATCTTTGCCATGCGGCTGCTTGAAGTGATGTTTTTTGCCGGCCTCGCGGGGTCGAGCGTAGTTGTGCTCATCAGCTTCATTGAGGATGGGAAGGAACTGTTTGGCAAGGACGAAAAATAGCGCGTTCCAGCCATTAACCGCGGTACTTCCATTTTTCATTGACTCTGAGCCGATTCAGACATAAACTCACCGCAGGGCGGGCAGAGATTGCGCTCCCTCGACTTCAGAAAGCCGGCTATCCCGCCTGCACCCACGCGATGGCATCTAACCGAACGACCGTAGCCCCACTCTCAAACCGCGTCCGGCTCATCGTGGCATCTTCGGTGATGCTCACGTTTATCTCCTTTTGGCGGGCCGCGGCCATCGTTCTGTGCGATCTTGGCTCATCGGCATTCTATGCCGGGGGCATCGCCGAAGAGGCTGTGGGAGCGGCCGCGCCGTGGTTCATTCTCGGTATCATGCTGTTCAGCTTCGCGGTGCGCGCGGTCTACGTCGAAAGCTGTTCGATGTTTACCCGCGGCGGCGTCTACCGCGTGGTGAAGGAGGCACTCGGAGGCACCTTCGCCAAGCTGAGCGTCTCCGCCCTGATGTTCGATTACATTCTTACAGGGCCTATCTCGGGCGTTTCAGCCGGGCAATATATCACAGGTCTGATGAACGAGCTGATGACTGTGGCAAACAATAGCCACTGGCTCCCGCCGGCTCTGATGGATCCGCAGGGCAACCCCTTCCAGTTCGACATGAATTACACCTCGGCGGTGTTCGCGGCCGTGGTCACCATCTACTACTGGTGGCAGAACATCAAGGGCATCGAGGAGTCGAGCGGCAAAGCGCTGCGGGTCATGCAGATCACCACAGTGATGGTCGTGATTCTGCTGCTCTGGGGCGTTTTTTCCGTTATGGTGCGCGGCGTTCACCTGCCGCCGCCGCCTACGGCCTCCAATCTCAAGTTTAGCGACGATGCACTGGGATTCCTCAAGGGAACGCGACTGGTGCCGCTGTTCGGGCTGTTCGGGATTCTGATGGCCTTCGGCCACTCCGTGCTGGCTATGAGCGGCGAGGAGAGTCTGGCGCAGGTCAACCGCGAGATCCAGCATCCCAAGCTCAAGAACCTGAAGCGCGCGGCGATCGTCATCGCCATTTACAGCCTGATCTTTACGGGCGGCGCCACGCTGCTGGCTTCCATGCTCATCCCAACATGGGAACGGACACATATCTACCAGGACAACCTGATTGCTGGGCTGGCCATGTACATGGTTGGACCCATGTTCTGGCGCATCGCCTTCCGCATCTTCGTGGTTCTCGTCGGCTTCCTGATTCTTTCGGGCGCGATCAACACCTCGATGATCGGCTCGACCGGCGTGCTGATGCGCGTGGCCGAGGACGGCGTACTGACCGACTGGTTCCGCAAGCCACACCCCAAGTTCGGCACCAGCCATCGCATCGTCAATCTGGTCTTCATCCTACAGATGGTGACCATCATTGCCACCAGGGGCAACATCATCACCCTGGGCGAGGCGTACGCCTTCGGCGTGATCTGGTCGTTTACCTTCAACAGCCTGGCCATGCTGGTGCTGCGCTGGAAGTACCACGGCGAGCGCGGCTGGAAGGTACCTCCGAACCTGCTCATCGGCAAGACAGAGGTTCCCATTGGCTTGATCTCTGTTTTTCTGGTGCTGCTCTCGGTGGCCGTCGTGAACCTGTTCACCAAGTCAGTAGCCACAGTAAGCGGAATCGTGTTCGCGGCTGCCTTCTTCGTCATCTTCTCCATCTCCGAGCGCGACAACCTGCGCAAGCACGCCTTGACCGCGCGGCAGATGAAAGATCAGTTCCAGCTTGAACACCAGGACACCGTAAGCCGGGAGTCGGCGGCCATCCGTCCCGGAGGCCTGATGGTGAGCATGCGCGACGCCGCCAATCCCCTGGCGTTGAAATGGGCGCTCTCGCGCACCAGCACCGAGGAGCAGGACGTTGTTGTGATCAGCGTGCGCATGATGGGCGTGGGCGGGCCGGAGTATCTGAGCGCCGAGGACCAGAGTTTCAGCGAGCACGAGCAAATGCTCTTCACGAAGGCCGTCGCTGTCGCCGAGAGCTTTGGCAAGAAAGTGTCGCTGCTTGTGGTTCCCGCCGGAGACGTATTCGCAGCGCTGGCCCAGGGCGCAAACTCGCTGGAGATGGACTCGGTGGTTTCCGGAGCTTCCACCAAGATGACTGCTGAAGACCAGGCCTTCCACATGGGACAGGCATGGGAGGCCCTCCCCTCGCCGAAACGTCAGTTTAACTTCTATATCGTTGGCGCCGGCGGCGAGGTCAAAGTGTTTTACATCGGGCCTCATGCGCCTGCACTGAGCCCTGACGACGTCCAGCTGGTACACCGGTTGTGGGTAAATATGCGCCGCGATCCTTCCGTGCCCGACCTGCACCACAGCGACATCATCACCTATGCCCTGACCCGGCTGGCGGGCCAATATGCTCGCGAAAAACAGGAGATACTTCGCGATCTGCGCAACTATCGCGCGGCCGAAGCGCCCGCCACGCTGGGCCGAGGCGACCAAGGTCTTGCCGGCACTCCACCAGCCGCGCCTCCGCCCGCCCCTCTGCCCAAGACTCCCCGCGCGCTCTAGGGAGACTCTCAGCCAATCACGCCGACGAGTCAACGTGCCCTCGGAAGCGAAAGCTCGCGGCGATTTTGCCGCAATTGAGGCGAGACTGCTGCCGCGCCCATTCAAAGTGGCAACTTATACAGAGTGCCCAATGCTATGCGGATTGCGACTCTCCCGCGAAACTGAAGTCCTTACTCTAGAAGTTTTGATTCCCGTAATTTTTCGCTTTTTTGTTTGTAAAAGTATCTACAGTTGCGTATTGTTTCTCAAAGATGAGTGGTTAACCCGCGCGCATGTTTTCAATCAGGCACATCGGAAATCAGGGCCACTCGCAGAGACCTAACAGGAGGAACCGTGGGAGTTTCAGAGATTCTGGCACAGATCGATCAGGAGATCGCCCAGCTTCAACGAGCGCGTGCGATGCTGAGTGGGGGAGCCACCCCAGCACCCAAAAAGGCTGCGGCAGCACCCGCAGCCAAGAAATCCGCTGTTAAGAAGAAGAGGAATCTTTCACCTGAAGGACGGAAACGCATCGCCGAGGCCGTCAAACGGCGCTGGGCGGAGCAGAAGAGAACGGCAGCCGGAAAATAACCCTAACAACAAAGACAGGAAATGGGCTGGCCCTTGAGTGCCTGCACATTTCCTGTCTTTATGCCATGCTTGAAGACGACTCAAACAGAGTAATCTTCGCCCGGGGTCCACTGTATAACCTGGACACCCGCATCGACCAGCGCCGCCAACTCTTGTGGCGTGCCCGTCAGAACAGGGAATGTTCCCCAATGTATCGGAAGTACGATCTCCGGCGCTAGAAGGCGCACGGCCAACGCCGCTTCTTTGGGGCCCATGGTAAAGTGGCCTCCGATGGGAAGGATAGCCACCTTGGGAGCATATAACTCGCGAATCAGCTTCATATCCCCGAAGACTGCGGTATCGCCGGCATGGTAAAGCACGGGACCATCCGCAATGGTCAGCACAAACCCGGCCGCGACACCCACATAGTGGGTTCCATGCTCATCCTGCGCTCCCGCGGAGTGCTTGGCCTCGACCATGGTGGCTGCGACGTCGTTCAGTTGAACGGTTCCGCCCAAATTCATCCCGATCGTTTTGGCAACGCCCTTGCCCGCGACCCAGGTGGCCAGTTCAAAGACTGCCACCACTGTTGAGTCGTGCGTGCTGGCAACCGGCACCGTGTCAGAGATATGGTCTCCGTGGCCGTGAGTTAGCAGGATGTAATGGATCTTCGCAGGCAGCGCAAAATCTCTCGGATATTTTGGATTCTGCGCGATATATGGGTCGATCAGAATGTTAGTGCCGCCGGCCGTCTGGATCAGCACTGTCGAATGCCCGAGCCAGGTAATGCGCGTTCCAGTCAATGAACTCATTCGTCCTCCGTGGGAGCGGTCCGCGGCGCGCGATCTTTCTATCGCGTCATAATAACTTCTGAGACGCTATCCTTTGCTAAGAACTGCTTGTGGCCCGACCAGCCGGCAAACAGTTGCTCGATGCTCCGGTTGGTAAATGCGCGCTGGATGGGAAACGGCTGGGCCAATTGAACTTCGACATCGTCGCCCGGGGTGACATGAAAGCGGCAATGCACCGTCTCCTCTCCATGTGTCCGTGTGTGGAAGAAAGCCAGCACCTGTCCGCCGGGATTCATGGCGGAAAACAGATGCGCAACCAGCGGCGCTACCAGCGGTTCGGGCAGGTAGTCCAGCGCCGTCCACAACAGGACAACATCAAAGGTACGCCCGGAGAAATTGAGGGCCTGCCCCAGGAAACCTTCAACGTCCCAAACTGGATTGCCATCCTCGTAGACGCCGCTTTGCCAGTCGCCCGAGCAGGCAACCTGGACCGGGTCGGCCATAAAGACGCTGTGACCCAGCCCTGTGAAGTAGTTTATGTTTGCGGGCGAGGTGTAGCCGGTGTCGATGATGCGAAGGCCCGGGCCAGCCTGAAGCCGCTGGCGCAGCGCCGCCCAGCCACCCGAGTGTCGCGGCACACGAGGCCCGGTGAAGCCCGTGGCCGCAGCGGGGGGACCGCTAACCTGCTTCTTGTTGAACCAATTGAGCAACTTGAGATCCTCTTGCGGTCAAGCAGATCGCTGCCTGGCTGACCGAAACTGAGCGTCGTGTCAAAAGCTTCAGGCCGAGTGGAGAGCGTGGACGCTATCGGCCGGCTTGGCCGCGCCTTGCGTCAGGTCCACTTTACCGCGAAATACCGCGTTGTCTTCCACGACCAGGCGAAGAGCGCAAATATCGCCTTCCACGTTGCAACCTGCGCGCAGCTCCACGCGGCCGCTGGCCAGCACATTGCCTTTAACCTGGCCCATAATCAGCACATCTTTGGCAGTGAGGTCGGCCACAATGTTTGCGTTGGGGCCAATCGTCAACCGGCTCTCGGAGAGGTTGACGGTCCCCTCGATGCGCCCATCCAGAATCAGGTCTTCACTACCCTTTACTTCGCCGTGAATCACTACAGTCTTGCCGATGCGCGCGGGGGCATTCTCCACTGCCATGGTCTAGTTCCTTCCGTGGGCCAGAACAAGGCCCTGCCCGAACTATACGCAACCCGGCCACCTTGCTTCAATCCGGGAACCCGCATGAGGGCCTCATCGTCTAACAATTCATGAAACATTTCGACACTCGACCGGTGGGGCCATGCCCGCTAGACTAGTGGTTATGCGCAGGTTCTTGCCCCTGTTGGTTCTGTTGCCCTGGGCGGTTCTATTCCCCGTCCTGTCTGGGGGCCAGCCCGCTGAAGCCAGCCAGCCCAGCCTCTCGCCCGCTCAGGGGCAGGCGCTGGTGGACCGGGCTCTTGCCTCGGAATTGCGTGCTGCTCAGGATTCAAGCCACCCCATGCGCTACAGGCTGCACAAAACCAGCCCGCGGCTCACCTCGACGAAAGATATTATTGAAACCCGCGATGGCGACGTGGCCCGCCTGGTATCGATGTTCGACAAGCCTCTGAGCCCGACTGACGAGCAGCAGGAACGGGCCCGCCTGGATGCGCTGCTCAGCGATCCCAGCCGGCAGCGGCATCGGAAGCAGGGTGAGGAAGGGGATCTCGGAATCGTTCTGAAGCTGTTGCGTATGCTGCCCAACGCATATCTCTATCAGTACGCAGGAGCTGGCCCTGGTCCCGCCGACAGGCCCGACTCCCAGGTTGAAAAATTCAGCTTCCGTCCCAACCCCAGGTTCAGCCCACCAGACTTCGAGACGCAGGCGTTGACCGCTATGACCGGCGAGATCTGGATCGACGCCGCACAGGAGCGTGTGACGCGGCTGGAGGGGCATCTACAGCAGGACACAGACTACGGTTGGGGCATCCTGGGCCGCCTGGACAAGGGCGGATGGATCGTGATCGAACAGGCAGACATGGGCGGGCGGCAGTGGCGGATCGCGCGCTTCCAGATGAAGATGAATCTAAGAGTACTGTTCAAGACCAGGAGCATCGATACCACGGAGGAGATGACCCAGTATGCGCCCCTACCCCAGGGAATCGATTACCGGCAGGCGATTCAAATGCTGCGCGGTGCTGCGGGAGGAACTGCCCAAGCCAGCCGATAGAAAACCGGCTCTTCAAGAAAGAGCGGCCCCGCCCGGATGGGCGGGGCCGCTTTGTTTGTCCTGAAACCTGACTTACTGGATCTTCATGAAGACCATGGCAAAGGTGAACAGGGTGAGCGATTCGATGAAGGCCAGGCCAATCAGCATGAACGTCAGAAGGGCTGCACGAGTTCCGGGGTTGCGGGCCAGCGCCTCGGTGGTTGAACCGACGGCCCTACCCTGACCTAGACCGCAGAGACCGGCGGCCAAGCCCATTCCGAGCCCGACGCCGATCGGCGCCATGTTGATGACGGCCGAACCGCCATCCGCGAAGGCCGGAATGGCGAAGCAGAGCGCCGCCAGGGCCATAAATACATATTGAAGTTTCCGCATAGTTCTCCAGCTTCTCTGAAATTGACCGCTAGTGGGTGGTTGAGGCTCACCGTGCTGGCCCCCTCACGCTTACGGCCCTTCGTTTGCCCGGAGCGGAAGCGCTCTCCGGCGAATTCCTTTTGAATCAACTAATAACTAGTGTTCCTGTGCAACCGCCATCGAAAGATAGATGATCGACAGGAGCATGAAGACATAAGCCTGGATGAGCGCAACACCGAAATGCAAACCGAGGAATACAACCGGAGCGACCAGTGGAAACAACGAAAAGCAGATCAACGTCAGCAGATCGCTGGCCAGCATATTGGCGTAAAGACGAATGGTGAGCGACATGACGCGCGCCAGATGAGAGATAACTTCGACGGGAAACAGCAACGGCGAAAGCCACCATACAGGCCCAGCAAAGTGCTTGAGATAGCCGATCGGCCCCTGTGCGCGGAGGCCGTGAAAGTTGTAGTAAAGGAACGTTAGCACCGCAATGCCTAGCGGAACCACCGGCTGGGCGGTCGGCGTATCAATGCCGGGAACCAATCCCAAAAGGTTGTTGAGCACCACGAAGAGAAAAACGCAGGTGACGAAAGCCTGGAAGCGCTCGTAACCGTGGCCCATGACCTGGTCGGCCTGGCCGCCGGTGAACTCGTGGATCATCTCGGCGATCTGCTGCGCGGGATTGGGCTTTTCGACCGACAGCGTGAACCGCACGAGGACGAAAAACGCGATCAGGCCGGCAACCACGAGCATTTCAAGCGCAGTGGTGTCGTTGATGGCCGTCGCCGGCGAGGCTGAGATCCCAACGGCGTGCATCACGGAAGCTACGAGACCGCCGAACAAATGATTTAGAAAGCGTGTTAACGCCAACGATTCCGGCATGAAACCTTGAGTCCTTCCGCCTGCGGGACTGAAATACGACGTCCGGCGCTAAGGCTTGTCATTCGCGGAGCAGACGGAGAGCCTCCCAGCCCATGGTCAATACCGCCAGACCCAAGCCGCCCAGAAGCGCCACCCCCGAACCGTGGAAACACTTCAGGCTACCATAGATGGCCGCCGCGAAGACGGTGAGCCTGAGCACAAAGAAGAGAACCACCACGGGAGCGCCCACGGGAGCCTTCCGATTGTCGAGCCTGGCGTTTATCAGGCGGGCCAACCGCTGCCACTCCCAGATGCTGGCGGCTGAGATCAGAGTTCCGGTGACCAGCATTGCTGCGTTGCGCCAACCTGAGCCGATCCACAAAGCCAACGCGGGAACGACGCCTAGAATCAGCGTGTTGCGAAAGGCTCGCTTGAGCATGGACTCGACTGCCCCGGCGGGGAGGTCGGAGATTGGGTTGTCTTCTTGTGTCATAGCTGCCCACCGGGGCTTCCCTTGTCGGTCCCGTTTTCGTCTTTGCCTTCCAATTTGGGATTGGCTCCGTAGCTCATGGCCATGCGGATCGCACTGACCATTCCGGCGACGCTGCCCAGCGTGAACCCCACCAAGGTGATCCACGGATGGTGCAGGCGGCCGGCAAGCCATGCCCCGCCTAGCCAGCCAATCAGAACCGCCGAGGGCAGCACAAGCGCGATTTGCACCACCTTCTCGGCCTGCACAACCCCCTGAACCACATCGGAGGGCTTGCTGCGCAGTTTGTCGTCCGGGATGGGGCGGTTGAAGGGCATCCTTCGTGATTATCTACGATTGACTGCCCTCCACGCGAAATGGCCCCCGGGTTAATTGCTCGGCTTTGCCGTAGCAAGGGCCGAGATTTTGAGCCGGTACTTCCCGTCATCTTCGCTCAATTGACCAAAAGCAAGATCGATGTCCCTTTCAGAACTAGAGCCTGGTCCCGTTCCGTATCGATGAACCGTAATTGTTTCCTTGGCTTCGAAGTAATAGACCTTACCGGCCTCAGCTGTGAGGGAAGTCAATCCGGCCTTCTGCCTGGTCCTGCCGAAGACAGACTGGAAGTCAGCGCACAGATGATGCACACCCGGATCTACGTCGAGAACAAAATACGAGTTATTCTTGTTGGCGCCAACCCATGTCCCATCCAAGCCAACACGGCTTGTTGGGATAGCGCAACCGAGGCAGCCCCAGGGCTTGTCTTCGGTTTCAAGGAAGACGATCTGCGCCTTGCCGGCTGCAGGTGGGGCGGGTTGAGGCTGATTTTTCTGTGTGGTGACGTCGAACTTGACCTTGTCGTCGCCGCAAGCATCCGGCAGGATGGTTTTGTCCTTGGCCTGAACTTGCACCGCCGGAAACAGCGACACACAAAGGAGCAATACAGCTAATTTGGGATTCATGGAATCATCCTAGACCACTGCACGCCGGTCGTGCCAACCGGCGTGCCCGTCGATGCGGCCCGTGACCCGGAACGATGCGGTTGAAAGGCATCCCTCGTGATTATCGACGATGCATGACCCTCGATGCGATAGCGGTGGACTGCTCTATTTGGATTTCCAAGTGGCGAGGTTCCAGGCCTTGACCCGATACTTGCCTTCATCCTCGTTCAATTGCGAGAGTGCTATCGTCGGAGGGACTTCTTTGCCGCCGGTGTCAACGATCTGAGCCGCGAAGTAGTAGACCTTACCAGGCTTGGCGGTGAAGGATACCACATCAACATTCTTCTTCAGCATGGATAAAGCCGACTGCCAACTCGCGCAGAGGTGATGAACTCCTGCGTCAACCGCCAATACGAAATATGAGTTTCCATTGTTGGCGCCTACCCAGGCTCCATCCATGCCAACGCGAGTTGTAGCTTCGCATAATGCAATGCAACCAATCTCCTTATCGTCGTTTTCGATAAAGACGATCTGCGCTTTGCCGGCAACCGGAGGGGCTGGCGCGGGTTGGTTCTTTTGAGTGCTGACATCGAAATTGACCTTGTCGTCGCCACAGGCATCCGGCAGGACCGTGGCCCGTGCTTGTACCGCGAAGAGCAGAGCTGCGCAAAGAAGAAATACTTTTAAATCCGTTCTCATAGGAATTCTCCTGACTACGGAGACGCGGCAGCGGCCATATAGTTGCATATGTCGCAAAAAGATGCTCATCCCCGCAGCCCGTTCCGGGATCGCGCTTCACGTGACGAACGATATACTGGCAGTTGCACTTGTGACGCAGTTCATACCCAAAGGAATCAACGTGTTCGATTCGGAGTTTGAGCGCAGCCTCTTCGACCTGCGCAAGACCAAGCTGGAAGAGATCGTGAAGCTGGGGCAGCCCGCCTATCCCAACCAATTCCCGGCCTCGCATACCGTGCCCGAGGTGCGCGCCAAGTGGGGCGAAGCAACCGCGGAGGCACTCGAAGCCAGCCGCGCAACGGTGGCCGTGGCCGGACGCATCATGGCCATCCGCGCACAGGGCAAGGCCGGCTTTGCCACGCTGCAACAGGGCGGTGAGCGCTTGCAGATTTACGTGCGGCTGGACGCGGTGGGCGAGCAGGGCTTTGCGCTCTACAAGCTGCTTGACATGGGCGACCACATCGGGGCGGCTGGTTATTTGTTTCGCACACGCACCGGCGAGCTGACCATCCACGTGGAGCGGCTGACCTTTCTCTCGAAGGCCATGCTGGCGCTGCCGGAGAAGTTTCACGGGCTGGCCGATGTGGAACTGCGTTACCGGCAGCGCTATGTGGACCTCTTCACCAATCTCGAAGCCCGGGAAGTCTTTGTGAAGCGCGCCAAGGTGCTCAAGGCAATGCGGAAGTTCTTCGACGACCGCGGCTATCTGGAAGTGGAAACGCCGATGATGCAGCAGGTGGCCGGCGGCGCGGCGGCGCGGCCCTTCACCACGCACCACAACGCGCTCGACATGGATTTGTTTTTGCGGATTGCGCCGGAGCTTTATCTGAAGCGGCTGGTGGTGGGCGGGCTGGACCGTGTGTATGAGATCAACCGCAACTTCCGCAACGAAGGCGTGAGCACGCAGCACAATCCCGAGTTCACGATGCTGGAGTTCTATCAGGCGTATGCGAACTATCACGACCTGATGCAGATCACCGAGGAGCTGATCGAGTTTGTGGCGCGCGAGGTGAACGGAACGACTCTGACCACGTTCAATGGCGTTGAGATTGATTTAGGGAAGTGGACACGGCTCACTATGCGCGAGGCGATCCGCGAATTTTGGCCGGAGGAGGCGGGAGCCAAACCTGCGTTGGCGGCCTTCGAATCCGCACCGGTAATGCAGGCACGGCTTCATGCGGCGATGAGCTCGCTGGAGATGGCGGCCGGACGAACATCACACCTCAGCCCGGAACGGATCGCGGAGCTGAAGACGATTCACGGCGCGATTACCGCGGTCTACTTCGAATCCATGAAGGGATCAGCAGAGGGGAAGGGCGCGCCAATCGGCAAGTCCGTCTACAACCTCTTCGAAGCAGTGGTGGAACCGTTCCTCATCCAGCCGACAATCATTTACGACTATCCTACTGAGGTTTCGCCGCTGTCGAAGGCCAAGCCGGATGATCCGGCGCATGTGGAACGATTCGAGTTCTTTGCCGGCGGCTTTGAGCTGGGCAACGCCTTCAGCGAGTTGAACGATCCGGTGGAGCAGCACAAGCGGTTTGCCCAACAGCTTGCCGAGCGCGACCGCGGCGACGATGAGGCCCATCAGATGGACGAGGACTACGTGCGCGCCCTGGCCTATGGCCTGCCTCCCACCGGCGGCGAGGGTATGGGAGTAGACCGGCTGGTGATGCTGCTGACCGGCTCGAAGTCGATCCGCGACGTCATCCTGTTCCCGCTGATGCGGAATAGAGATCAGGGGTCAGGGGTCAGGGATCAGGGGCCGGAAACATCGGAGTAGATTCATGCCTAAGGAAAATGACAACTCGTTTGTGAATGTTATGAAACCGTCAGGAGAAAAGAAGTACGCCTGTCCGTGTTGCAGGTTTCTCACACTAGAAGAGCGTGGAGGCTTTGAGATATGCCCGGTTTGTTATTGGGAAGACGATGGGCAAGACGACCACGATGCGGATACAGTTCGTGGAGGGCCGAACGGCGGTCTAAGTCTTACTCAGGCAAGGAACAACTTCGCGGCCTTTGGCGCGTATGAAGAGTGTTGTATCTCAGCCGTTCGCAAACCCATTGATTCCGAGAAAGCGTGACAGTTGTAATTCATTTTCGAATCAGCCTAAACACTGAATTGGTCAGGTTTTTCCCTGATCTCTGATCTCTGACCCCTGATCTCTGGAGCACCATGAACATTCTTTTCGTCGGCGACATCTTCGGCAGCGCGGGACGCAGGATCGTGCGCGAGCACATCGGCCATGTGCGCCAGGCGAATGCCGTCGATCTGGTCGTCGTCAATGTCGAAAACGCAGCTGGGGGCTTCGGCGTGACCCCGCAGATTGCGGAGGATGTCTTCGACCTGGGCGCCGATGTGCTGACCACCGGCAATCACGTATGGGACAAGCGCGAACTCATCGACTACATGAACTCCGTCCCCGCGGATAGTCAAGAGCGCCCCCGCCGCGTGCTGCGGCCGGCGAATCTGCAACCCGGCCTTCCCGGCTACGGCGTTTATGAAGGAATTACACAAAGCGGCGTGGCTTACGCCGTGATCGACTTGCAGGGCTGCGTCTTCATGAACACCACCAACGACCCCTTCCACACCGCCGATGCCCTGCTTGCGGGCATCAAGGCCAAAGTGATCGTGGTGGACTTTCACGCCGAGGCCACTAGCGAGAAGATGGCGATGGGCTGGCATCTGGATGGCCGCGTCACCGCGGTGCTGGGCACGCACACGCACATTCCCACCGCAGACCAGCGCGTGCTGCCCGGCGGAACCGCATACCAGACCGATGTGGGCATGAGCGGCCCCTACGACAGCGTCATCGGCGTCGAAAAGGATCTTGTGCTGCACAAGTTTCTCACTGGCATGCCGGGCAAGTTCGAGGCCGCCAAGGGCAACCCCAAGATGTGCGCGGCCCTGGTCACTTGCGACCCGCTCACGGGGCGGGCCTCCGCCATTCAGCGGATCATGCTGGGGGAGTGACGGAAGACAGGGGTCAGAGATCAGGGGTCAGTTGTCAGCCCACCGTTCACTTTTTCACTTCTTCACTTTTTCACTTCTTCACTGTTTCACTGTTTCGCTACCGCGTGGCCCGAGGAGTCTATCTCTTCGATGGTCGGGGGCAGAGGGCTGCCTTTGAGCTCCGCGGTGCTCGGCGGAATGGCATTGACCTTAAGAAAACCCACAGGTAAACGCGTCGCCTTCAGCAGTCTTCCCTTGCGGTCGAAGGTCATGGTCCACTCCATGCGCCGAGGCGTCGCCGCAACATCCATAAACGAGATGATGGCGCCGCCGTGGAGCGGAATCTCCAGCTTGGCTGGAACCCCGGTTGGAAACTTCTGGTTTGCCGCATCCGCCTCAAGATTCTCGGCCTGGGGATGCGCTCCGGCCAGCGCGGCGTAGCAAAGGCCCGTTCCAAACCAGTCGGGGGTCTTGCCTGGGTTTTCTTCCGCGCGGATGTGATTGAAGGCCGAGATGGTGATCGCGTTGATGGGCGCCGGCGAGAAGAGCGAATAACCGCGAAGCTGAATGGGGATGATGCGTACACGGCCCTCGCCGCCGCGCGGAATCGACGCTGTAAACACACTTACGTCGCCCGTCCCGTTGTTGCGCAGGAAGCGCAGGAACATGTGGTTGGGTAGCGCGGGGCAAACCAACTGCTGGTAAGTCCACGCACCCTGATTGAAGTCGAGACCAATGCGCGCGACATGTTCGTTGATCGAGGACTCCGCATCCGCCACGAGATCGAGATCCTTGCGGGTCATCTCGCCGGCTGAACGGTACTCAATGGGCGCAACGGCTCCCGGAGTCTCGCTGCCGGGAGCGAATGGCACGGGAACTATTGCCTCGGGCACGGGCCTGACCTTGAAATGGGCCGCGGAAGTGTCCTTTGGCGCGTCGGTCTGCGCGCAAACAGAGGCGCAGAGAGCGGCGATGGATAAAGCGGCCAGAACAACGGGCAGAAGTCTCAATTGTGCCATGCTGCCCCTAGATTAACACCGCTGGGTTGACGGCACTTGCGCGCACTCTCGCCCAACAAGAGGAGCCTTAAGGGTAGATTCCAATCCGGGGAATCAATAGAGGCGGAAGTTGACCTCGACGGTGATCATGACCGGCACTGGCGTCCTGCCGTCCTTCATCGCGGGTTTGAACTTATATTTGCGGACCGCTTCAAGAGCCTTCTCGTCCAGGCCCATGCCCAAGGCGCGGACCACGCGGGGGTTCTGCGGATTGCCCTGCGCATCGACAATGAGAGAGATCAGGCACACGCCCTGGTATTTGGCCCTGCGCGCCTCGTCGGAGAACTCCGCCTCGACACTGTTCAGAGGTACCGGCGCGGAAACCCCGCCGCCAACTCGATACAGCCCGCCGCCTGCGTTTCCGCCTGTCCCTGGTCCGTAGCCGTTGCCGTTCCCGGAACCCAAACCGCCGCCAGAGCCTGTTCCCATGCCGCTCCCCGACCCCTCGCCGTTCGCGGCCAGGGTGACGTTGGCAGAGTTCTTGACTCCTATATTCGGCAGCATCGGGTTGTCGGGCAGCTTGATTTCCTGCTGGACATTGATGGCAGGATCGATTGCCAGCTTGGGATGGTCCACCACGGGCACCATCGGCGGCGTAATGGGATCTTTTTCAATCTTGGGAAGCTTGCCCTTGATGGGATCGACGATGCTGTGGTCGCCGCCCCCGCCACCTCCGCCCGCCAGGTTGGCGGCCTTGGGCGCGTTGAACTCCGACACATCGATGTCGGTCGCGGTCACTTTGGGAGCGTTCACCGCGTTGATGATCGTCCTGACGCCAAGGAAGAGCAATAAACCCAATATTCCCAGATTGATGCCTGTAGAAATACCGATCGCCCAGGGGTTGGGCTTGACAGCCATGCGGTCAGGAACTGGAATCGGTGTCGAGGTTAGCACCAGCGGGGGAAGGTGAGGCGGAAAGAAGACATCGCGTATGCTCTCGTAAAGCCCGACCCAGATTGGTTTTTCCTCAAGGGCAATGCCGAAGGCAACATTGAGCTCGCCGCTGCGCGCAGCGGAGGCTGCGGCGGCTTTGGGATCCGAGGCTGGCTGCATGGATGGGTCGTTTGGCATGGTTGGTGCTGGAATGTTTGTCCCGGCCTGTCTTGACGCGAGAGTTCCCTCGTCCCGGCCCGCCAGTTCATTATGATCCATTATGCTCGACAAGGGTTCCTCTTGTCTCGGAATTTCCGGCCCGCGCTCCAAACTTCCATATTTCAGCTTGAGTGCGACTCCCATAATCAATAGACGAACGAGGCACTCAGTTTGTAACCGGAAAAAATATTGCCCGGCCATTTACACTAAACGTTGGAACATATTGAACAAGTTCGCACCATCCCAGGGAGAGACAATGTCCGCAGCGCCCGAGTTGAAGGCGACCCTTACCCTACCGAAGACCGCCTTTCCGATGAAGGCCAATCTGCCGCAAAATGAACCGCTTCGGCTGGCGAAGTGGGCCTCGCTGGGGCTTTACGAGGAGCTGCGCAAGGCAGGCCGCGGCAAGCCAGCCTTTATCCTTCACGACGGCCCGCCCTACGCTAACGGCCCCATCCACCTGGGCCATGCGCTCAACAAGGGACTCAAGGATTTTGTGGTCAAGTCTAAGACCATGGCCGGATTTGACGCCCCCTACGTCCCCGGCTACGACTGCCACGGCCTGCCGATCGAAATCAAAGTGGAAGAGCAGCTTGGCCGCAAGAGGATCGATCTGCCGGCCTCGGCGATCCTCGAGGCTTGCCGCGCATATGCCCAGAAGTATGTTGACCTGCAAACCTCGCAGTTTGAGCGCATTGGGTTCTTTGGCCGCTGGGACAAGCCCTACAAGACCATGTCCCGCGACTACGAGGCCCGGACGCTTGAGGCGTTCTACGGCTTCCTGGAGAAGGGCTTCATTTACCGCGGCCTGAAGCCGGTTTACTGGTGCATCCACGACCGCACGACCCTGGCCGAGGCAGAGGTGGAGTACGCGATGCACACCAGCCCGTCGGTCTACGTGCGCTACCGGCTCACATCGGCCCCTGAGTCGATTGACCCAGCGCTGGCCGGGCGCGAGGTTTATACCATCGTCTGGACGACAACTCCCTGGACGCTGCCCGCGTCGATGGCTGTGGCGTTTCATCCCGACTTTGAATACGTGGCTCTGGCGACTGGATCTGATCCCAATGCGCCCGTCTACATTGTCGCCGCGGAATTGGCCGCCGCGGTCGCTCAGGCTTGCCAGTTGGGCGAAACCATTGAACTAGCACGCTTCAAAGGCAGCGTGCTGGAGCGAGTCACCTTCCAGCATCCATTTCTGAATCGCAGCGTCTTGGGCGTGCTGGCCACTTACGTCACGTCAGACACGGGCACAGGCGCAGTTCACACCGCGCCCGCCCATGGAGCGGACGACTTTTACACCGGCCAGCGTTATGGCCTGGACCCGACCAGCCGCGTGGATGCCACGGGCCATGTGCATGTGGACCCGGAAGCCTGGGACCACGCCGCCCCGCCCGCCTTTGAGGGCCTTAAGGTCTGGGCTGCCAATCCGGTCATAATCGCCATGCTGGAGGAGCGAGGCGCACTGCTGGCCGGCGCTGACCTGGAACACTCTTACCCGCACTGCTGGCGATGCCACAAGCCGGTCATCTACCGCGCCACTGCACAGTGGTTCATCGGCATGGAGACTCCGGTGAAGCGCGCCGACGGAACGGAGACGACCTTTCGCCAGCTTGCTATCGAGGAGATCGATAAGGTTGTTTGGGATCCCGCCTGGGGCAAGGAGCGTATCACCAACATGATCGCCACGCGGCCTGATTGGTGCATCAGCCGGCAGAAGATCTGGGATGTGCCCATCGCGGTTTTCATGTGCGAAGGATGCAATCGGCCGATCGTCTCGGCGGAGCTGAACCGCGCGGTGGTCGAGCTGATCGGGCACGAGGGCATCGAGGCTTGGCGCACGCCGGCAGCGGATGCGTTGCTGCCCGAGAGTTCGGTTTGTACGCACTGCGGCGGCACAGCCTTTCGTAAGGAGACGGACATTCTGGATGTGTGGGTAGACTCCGGCACAAGCTGGTTCGCTGTTGCTGAGGTGGACCCGGATTTGAAGACGGCATATACGGCCTTCCAGAATGGCGAAGGTGTGGAGGTTCTATATCTTGAAGGCGGGGACCAGCACCGCGGCTGGTTCCACTCTTCCCTGCTCACCTCTGTGGCCCTGCGCGGCCGCGCGCCTTATTCCCACGTGGCTACCGCTGGCTGGACACTGGACGAGCAGGGCCGGGCAATGAGCAAATCGCTGGGCAATGGCGTGGACCCGGTCGATATCGCCAACCGGCTGGGCGGCGAGATTGTCCGGCTCTGGGTCGCGTCCATTGATTTCAGAGAGGACATGGCGGCAAGCGAAAACCTGATGCAGCGCTGCGCCGACATCTATCGCAAGCTGCGCAACACCTTCAAGATTCTGCTCGGCAACCTGCATGGGTTCGATCCGGTGCGTGACCGGGTGCCCGAAGCCGAGCTGCTGCCGCTTGATCGCTATATGTTGGCGCGTACTCGCGAGCTGACGGAAAAGGTGCGCGACTGGTATGCGGCCTTCGAGTTCCATCGTGTCTACCACGCGGTCAATGAGTTCGCCATCGTCGATCTGAGTTCGTTCTATATCGACGTGCTCAAGGACCGCATGTACACCTTCGCGCCCACCAGCCACGAGCGCCGCTCCGCGCAGACCGTGCTCTGGCAGATCACCGAGGCGCTGGTGCGGCTGGTCGCGCCCATTCTCAGCTTCACCGCCGATGAAGTCTGGGACTATCTGCCCGCAGTAGAAGGCCGTGAAGCCAGCGTTCATCTCGCGCAGTTCCCTGCCCCGGCAGATATCTTCTCCGAAGATCCGGCCCCGCTTCTTGAAGAGTGGAAGCAAATCTTCGCCGTGCGCGACGAGGCATTGCGTGTGCTCGAAGATGCTCGCCAAGCCAAGACCATTGGCAAAGGCCTTGAGGCGGAGTTGGTGATTGCCGCTTCTGGTGAGCAACTAGCTCTGATGCAGCGCCATGCCGCTGGGCTCAAGGAGATCGCCAATGTTTCGAAGGTAACCGTGGTCGCCGGAGAAGACCTCCAAATCACCGCTCTGCCCGCCACGGGCACCAAATGCGCCCGCTGCTGGAACTTCATGCCGGAAGTTTCCGCCTACGGCATCTGGCAAAACGTATGCACTCGCTGCCAGGCTGCGCTGACCGAGATGGGCATTCAACCGCCGCAGGCTCCTCCAGAGGAGGCCGCCTCGTGAAACTATCCATACCCCGCCGCCTGCCCTGGCTGCTCGCAATCTCCGCAGTGATCGTCCTGGCCGACCGCCTGACCAAGATCTGGGTCGCGGCGCACATACGGCTGGGCGGCGCTATCCCCGTCATCCCCCGCGTCCTCCGCATCACCCACTGGACCAATGAGGGCGCTGCCTTCTCGCTCTTCGCCGACTCAGCTTCTCCCCATCTGGTTCGCTGGGTCTTGGTCGGCTTCTCGCTGGTTGCGGCGCTGGTGGTGCTGATCGCGATGGTGCGGCTGGGCGACCGATTCACGCTCACCACGGTTGCGCTGGCGCTGGTCTTAGCCGGGGCCCTGGGCAACGTCCACGACCGTATTCTCTACGGCTCGGTGGTGGATTTCATTGAGGTCCACATCTTCAGCTATCACTGGCCAGACTTCAACGTAGCCGACTCGTCGGTCGTAACCGGCGCCTGCCTGCTGCTGCTCGATTCGCTGCTGCCGCACAGGAATCGGGTGAGCTGACGGCCGGTCAATTGCACGAAGATGGATAGAGCCCATGGCCTGAGTGCGCGTTGCCCCTACGGGGCGCAACTCCAGGACCGGAATGCGTTCCCAGGGTTGCGTCCGCCACGGCGGACTTCACCCTGGGCTATTTTCCCCGCTCCCTACGGGAGCAACTATGGTGATTGCTTTGTTCAAAACAGTGCAAGTTACCAGCTTCTACAGTGCGACTGAAGTCGCGAGCTTCAACAAAAGTCAGAGTTAGTTAACAGTTAGTGCTTCGATAGGTTCATACAACGATGCCTCCAATTCTTAACGTACAATCCGTAACCAAGCAGTTCGGCGCCACGCCTCTGTTTCGCAATATCTCGCTCACCGTCGAGGACGGCGACCGCATCGGCCTGATCGGTCCCAATGGCGCGGGCAAATCCACGCTGCTTGCTGTCCTGGCCGGACAGGTCGAACCGGACTCGGGCGAACTGGCCGTGCGCAAGCGCGCCCGCGCCGCGTACGTGCCCCAGGACTCGCGTTTCGCCTCCGGCCTCTCCATCCGCCAAGTCCTGGAGCGGGCGCTCGCCGCCGCGCACGTGAACGAATCCGAACGCGAGGGCCGGTTGCGCGAGCTCTCGGGCCGCGCGGGCTTTGCCGATCTCGATACGGAGGCGGCCGCGCTCTCTGGCGGATGGCGCAAGCGGCTGGCCATCACTGAAGCCCTGGTCAGTGAGCCGGAGGTGATGCTGCTCGACGAGCCCACCAACCACCTGGATCTGGCCGGCATCGAGTGGCTTGAGGCGCTGTTGACCAACTCCTCATTCGCCGCAGTCACGGTCAGCCACGACCGTTACTTCCTTGAAAGCACATCGAGCGAGATTATCGAGCTGAATCGCGTCTTTGCCGATGGTCTGCTGCGGGTCAAGGGCAACTTCAGCCGTTTTCTTGAGGAAAAACAGGCATATCTCGAATCGCAGAGCCGCCAGCAGGACAGCCTGCGCAACCAGGTGAAGACGGAGATCGAATGGCTCCGACGCGGGCCCAAGGCGCGGGCAACTAAATCGAAAGCCCGCATCGACACGGCCAACGCCATGATCGGCCAACTGGCGGCGATGGACTCGCGCACCACCGTCAATACGGCGGGGATCGACTTCGACGCCAGCCTGCGCAAGACCAAGCGGCTGGTGGAGTTCACCGACGTTGCTTGCGATGTGCCGAGGGGCGAGGAGACCAGCCGCCGCCTATTCACTGGGCTGAATTTCATCCTCACCGCGGGTATGAAAGTGGGCTTGGTGGGGCCGAACGGCAGCGGCAAGACGACATTCCTGCGCCTGTTGCGAGGCGAGATCGAGCCCTCCGAGGGCAGCATCCGCCGGGCCGAGGCGCTCAAGCTGGTCTACTTCAGCCAGATGCGCGAGCTGGATGACAGCCTGACGCTGCGGCGTGCGCTGGCTCCGGAGGGCGACTCGATCATCCATCAAGGACGGGTCGTGCATGTGGCCAGTTGGGCGGCGCGGTTTCTGTTTACAGGCGAGCAACTGAATCAGCCGGTCCGCAACCTCTCCGGTGGCGAGCGGGCACGTGTGCTAATCGCCAAGCTGATGCTGGAACCGGCTGACGTTCTGCTGCTGGACGAGCCCACCAACGACCTGGACATTCCCACGCTCGAAATCCTGGAAGAAAACCTGCTCGACTTTCCCGGCGCGCTGGTATTGGTGACGCACGACCGTTATCTGCTCAACCGCGTGGCTTCAACCGTGCTAGGTCTGGATGGACGGGGTAATACGGGGCGGTTTGCGGACTACGCGCAGTGGGAAGATTGGCTGGTGGAGCAGGATCAGGCCGAACAAGGCGAACTGGACCTGGCGAAGTCAGGACGCAGGGCCGACGGTTCAAGCCCCGCACCGCGTACTGGAGCTGAACCTGCGCCTCGTTCGGGCAAAAAGAAGCTCTCGTACCTCGAAGCCCGTGAATTTGCCGCCATCGAGCAGAAGGTTGAGGAGTCCGACGCACGCCTCGCCGCGGCGCGCGATCGCGTGGAGCACCCTGAAATTGCAACCAACGCAGCGGCCCTCCAGGAGGCGCTGCTGGAGCTGGATGCTGCACAGCACGAGAACGATGCCCTCTACGCGCGCTGGGCAGAGCTGACGGAGAAGGCCGGATAGGACGGCGCGCCGTAAGATGGGGACGTGCGCTGCATCCTCATCTACAACCCCGCCTCAGGCCGAAACCGCCATTGTCGTGCAGAGCAACTCCGTCAAGTCGCTGATGCTCTTTCAAATCTAGGCCATAGTGTCGAAAGCATACCCACTACCGCCCCCGGCTCCGCCACCATCCAAGCCCGGCAAGCAGTTCTCAGCGGTGCAAACATCATCTTTGCCTGCGGGGGCGACGGCACCATCCATGAGGTACTCCAAGGCCTTGTCTCTGAGACCGGCGAGCCCACTGCCGCCCTCGGAATCATCCCTCTCGGCAGCGCCAATGCTCTTGCCCGTCACCTGCGCCTCTCACTCGACCCGCTAAAGGCCGCACTCCAGCAGATCCACGGCACACAGCGCACGATCCCTATCGGAAAGCTCACCTACGGCGACGAGGTTCGCTACTTCGCCGTCATGGCCGGAGCGGGCGCCGACGGCGCTCTTGTCTACGACCTCCTCACAATCCACAAATCGCGCCTCGGCCGCCTAGCTTATTACCTTCACGCTGCACGCCTGTTTGCTACCCGCCGCTTTTACCCATTTGAAATCGAGTACACCAAGGCTGCATCTGAGGCCAGCGTCACTCAACGGGCCGTCAGCGCCATGGCCGTGCGCGTAGAAAGCCTTGGCGGACTTTTCGGCAAGCTCGCCGGAGGCCAGGCCACGATCCACGATGCTCATCTACAACTCCTCATTCTGCGACCTCCTGCCGTCCTTTCATTACCTATGTGGTTTGTTTCTGGCTGGCTCAACCTTCACAGGCGCAACCCGTTCCTGAGTCTCGTGGATGCGACCTCCTTTACCTGCCGACCATTCTCTTGCCCAGCCCCGCATTTCCAGGCCGACGGGGAATGGCTCGGGCGCATTCCTGTGCAGGTCGCTATTGTCCCAAACGCCCTGCGCCTTCTGCTGCCGGTAAGGGAAACACATCCCCTGCATGATAGAAAGGTAGCTTGAGGTTAGAACTCAGTTCTCCTGCCGCATCGCTGGTCATGCGCAGCGGCAACATGCAGAATCGAAAGCCGCTATGCAAAACGCTGTCAAAGTCCTGATTGTCGAAGACGAGCCCCATGCGCTGGTGGGGCTTGCCGAACTGATCGCCGGATGGGGATACCAGACCGAGACCGCGCGCGATGGGGTCGAAGGCTGGGAGAAGGCGCTGGCCTGGGATCCGGGAATTGTGGTCACCGACCTGAAGATGCCGCGGATGGACGGCATTGGCCTGCTGACCAAACTGACCGAGCGGGGGCCGGGCCTCGACGCCAACCTGGCCGTCGTAGTGCTGACCGCCATGGGCTCCATTCAACTAGCCGTGGAGGCCATGAAGCTGGGCGCATACGACTTCTTACAGAAGCCGGTGGACTCGACCCGCCTGCGCACCATCCTGGCCAATGCCACGCGACAGCGCGAGACCGAAATCGAGCTTGAGGTGGCGCGGCGGCGGCTGCGCGAATCCGGCGTTCTGGGCAAACTAGTGGGCAGCTCCCGGTCGATGCGGGAGATCTTCGGGCTGATCGAGCAGATTGCGCCATCGAACGTCTCGGTGCTCATCACCGGCGAGAGCGGCACCGGAAAAGAACTTGTGGCGCGCACGTTGCACGATCTTAGCCCGAGAAAGACTCGGCCATTTGTCGCGGTGAACTGCGCGGCCATTCCTGAGACTCTGATCGAGAGCGAGATTTTCGGCCACGAGAAAGGCGCTTTCACTGGAGCGGCGGAACGGCGGGCCGGGTGCTTCGAACTCGCCGCGGGGGGCACGCTGCTGCTGGACGAGATTGGCGAAATGCCTGCCGGCACGCAAGCCAAGCTGTTGCGCGTGCTGGAAGAGCGCAAACTCCGGCGGCTGGGAGCGCGCGCTGAATTGGATGTGGACGTGCGGGTGCTGGCCGCCACCAACCGCGATCCCCACGAAGCTGTCGCGCAAGGCCAACTGCGCCCCGATCTCTATTACCGGCTCAATGTCTTTAATATCTCGATGCCGCCGCTGCGGGAGCATATTGAAGACGTTCCGGCGATGGCCGAGGCCATGCTCAAAGAGATGAACCAAAAACATGGTCGCGGGGTTTCTGGCGTTGCCCCCTCGATGCTTGACCGGCTGATCGCCTACGACTGGCCGGGGAACGGCCGCGAACTGCGCAACACAATCGAGCGCGCGGTGATCCTATGCCCGGACGGCGCTCCTCTGGATGCCGGCCACCTGCCACCTGGCTTTGGGAAGGCGCAGCCCCCCACCGCGCAGGCCTTCGATGCCAGCGTTGTGGCGGTGCGCGTTGGATCGACGGTGGACGAGGGCGAGCGGCTACTGATCATTCGCACCCTGGAGGCCACCGGGCAGAACAAGACGCGCGCCGCCGAAATTCTGGGCGTGAGCCTGAAAACGCTGCACAATAAGCTGAAGGAGTACGGTCGCGCCCGTGAAGAGCAGCAAAGCTGAGCCATGAGCCTGAAGACCAAACTCGTTCTGGCCATCACCACCCTGGTGCTTCTCATCTCCGGGATCGTCTCGCTGGTTTATATAAGCCAGCTTCTTCATTCGGCCGTTCAGCAGTCGTATGACGCCAACCGCATGGTTGCCAACCAGATTCAGTTTGCCCTGCGTAATGCTCTGGAGACCGGGCTCAAGGATCAGACCGTCGACCCCAACAATCCGGCTCAGTTACGGAATCTGGAGGCTGAGGCTCTACGGGACAATGAGGCGCTGCAAGTGGTGGTCGATTCTGTGAACCGCTACTCGCTTACCGTGTACGACATCAACATCGGAGACCGGCAATCGAGCACGCTACTGAGCACAAATCCCGAGAACGAAGACAAGCCGCTTCCCGTCCGCCCGAATTTGAAGCAACTCCTCGATGCCAATCCTGTGCAGTTGATGGCAGTCGTTTACGGTCCGCCCAGGGTCTTTGACGTGGTGGTGCCCCTGGAAAGGAATGGCGAACCTTTCATCACGGTGCATGTTGGGGTGCGGACCACGCTGCTGCGAGCTTTTTATGCGCCTTGGCTGGCATCGGCGTTCACGCTGATGGGTCTTGCATTGGGAACGGCACTTGTGGCGGCATTCCTGCTGAGCAATCTTGCGCTGAGGCCGATGGAGCAAATCAGCAAGCAGCTAGACTACTGGACCGCACTGGGCGAAGCTACCGATGAAGCGGAAGAGGTTGTCAAACAAGAAAAGAAAGACAGGCAGGATAGACAGGATAAGCAGGATGTGGCCGCCAGCGTCTCGAGCAAGATTGAGATCATCGGCCAGCGCATGCGCAACGTCGAAGAGGTCTTCTCAGCCCTGAAGGAGAATATGGACCAGATCCTGGCCAATCTGCAGGACGGAATCCTGCTCTTCACCGGGGACGGGCGCGCGGTGCTAGTCTCAGAGGCGGCGCGGCGGCTTCTGAACGTGGACAGAGGCAGCCTGCTTGGCCAACACGCCCAGGATATCTTCGACAGTTCGACGGTACTGGGCAAGACGTTGCACGATGCCTTCGACGCCGGCAGTGCGCTGGTGAAAGAGGCTGTTACCACGGAAACCTGGCGCCGAATTGAGGTCTCGCTGGACTTTATCCACGACGACCAGACACAGCAGGGGCTGGGGGCTCTGGTGACGCTGCACGACCTTGAGTCGGTCGAACAGATCGAATCGGAGCTGGAGCTGTCGCGGCGCATGGCGGCCATCGGCAGGCTTACCTCGGGCGTGGGCCACGAAGTGAAGAACCCCATCAATGCCATCGTGGTGCATCTGGAGCTGCTTAAGACCAAGCTGGGCGACGCCAGTGCCCCGGCGGTTCGGCATTTGGAGGTCATCGACGCGGAGATACACCGGCTGGACCGGGTGGTGCAGATGCTGGTGGACTTCTCCCGCCCGGTGGAGCTCCAACTTCGCGAGCAGGATCTGCGTTCGGTCATCGGCGACGTGCTGGCTCTGGCCACGGCGGAGCTCTCAACGCACAATATAACCCTGGTCAGCCGGATGCCGTCGAAGCCGCTTTTGGCCCACTGCGATGCGGACCTGCTAAAACAAGCGGCCATCAATGTGATTCAGAACGGCGCCCAGGCCATGCCGGATGGGGGCAGGCTCGAAGTCGTCCTCGATGAAGACCGAAAGTTTGCCATCCTTCGCGTTTCCGATGAGGGCCCTGGCATTCCGGTCGAGATTCGGGAAAAGATCTTCGACCTCTATTTCACCACCAAGAGCGGCGGAAGCGGCATCGGTCTGGCGATGACCTATCGAATTCTTCAGTTGCATAATGGAAGCATAGAAGTACAATCGAATCCAGACCGCGGGACGGAGTTCCTCTTGCGAATTCCGCTTGCCGCCGCGGAATGGGGGCGTCGGCATCTTCAGCCGGCGAGTGTTCAAAGTAAGGAAGGTCTAGAGGGATGAAGTTGCGCGCGCGGAGTGTCGCTTGGCTCTCGCCGTTCTTGCTTACGGCGTGCTTCCACTTCCACAAGACCCAACCTTCGCAGGCACAGGCTTATCCGCCCCCGGTAAGCACTGCTCCAAAGCCTTCGACGACGTCGGTTGAGCTTCCCCCCTCTGCGACCACGATTCCGAGCCAACCCCTCGCTTCTGACGCTGACTCACAACTACAGCAGGCGCACAAGCCGCGGGCAAGGCACAGGAAGTCAGCCGACAAGAACACTCAGCAAGCCGCCAATACCCCGCCTCAAGCCTCGAGTGGATCTCCGCAAGCCGCCAGTGAGGGCCCTGCCGTGAGCGCCATCGGACAGCTCTCCTCCGGGGATCATTCCGATCTTAGCCGCGAGACGGCTGACGCCATCGCTGCCACTGAGCGCGGACTAAACGGCATCGGCCGTGCGCTGAACGACCAGGAGCAAAAGACGGCTGCCCAGATCCGAGAATTTCTCAAACAGGCAAGGCAGGCGCTTACCTCGGGCGATGTGGACGGCGCACATACGCTGGCCGCCAAGGCCAAGGTGTTGCTGGGCGAACTCTCAGGCACATAAGCCGGTTCACTTGCTTCGAGCACTCGCCGCAGCGGATGCTCGAAGGCAGGACCCCAACTTTACATAAGCCTTGAAGATGCATTACTGCTCACCCCAGCTCAGCTTACTGCGCAACGCCTCAAAGAACCCACTCTCGCTTAGACGAACCAGATTGACGGTGTGGTGAGAGCGCCGGCAGCGAACCTCATCGCCCAGTTGGAGAGAGACGGCCTGCTGGCCGTCCACGGTCAGCAGCGCCAGGCTGGGAATTCCCACGACGCGGACCGTAAGCGTGGCGTCTCCGCGCACCACGATGGGCCGCAAGGTTAGCAGATGCGGACAGATGGGCGTTACCACGAGGGCATCTACGTCCGGGGTGAGGATGGGGCCGTTGGCAGCGAGAGTATATGCGGTGGAACCGGTGGGGGTGGAGACGATGACGCCGTCGGCGCGAAAACGGGCAACCTTTTTGCCCTCCAGTTCCACTGCGAACTCACCCATGCGGGCGATATCTCCCTTTGAGACCACGACCTCATTCAGCGCCCGAAAAGTCGAATGCATTTCGTTTTCGCGCCACAACTCCGCATGAAGCATCGTCCGAGCGTCGAGGACGTGGCAATCGGTGCGCCAGCCCTCAAGTGTCGAATAGAGGTCTGCCAGGCGAACTTCGGTCAGAAAGCCGAGATATCCCAGATTCACGCTGAGGATGGGTGTTCCAGTGGAGGCAAAGATCCGCGCAACTGCCAGCAGCGTGCCGTCGCCGCCCAGAACGATCACCAGCCCTGGCGCACGGGAGGGCAACTCAGTGCGGTCCACGGCCGGTGCATCGGCGGTGTATTGGCCACCTTCCAGGTCCAGGAGCGGTTCAAAATCGTGCTGGCGCAGCCAAACAATCAACTCCGGCAGGAGCCGAGTAAGCTCTTCCTTCAACGGTTTGCAAACAATGGCGACGCGAATCATGCGGTCTCAGTGTACCGGATGAGGGTGGGAAGAATGCCCGCCGCCAATCACAGGGCGAAGTTCGGCTACGCTGTTCCCGGAGTCGCAGGAGGGCGCTCGTGCCGGTCGAGCTTTGATTCCGGCGCAAAAAAGGTGGATTCTTCCTTTAAAGGAAGAATCCACCCTGGACTTGCACTCGACGGCGCTGCGACTTCGATCCCGCTTCTACGCGGTTGCCATCACTGCATCATCGGCAAACGCCGACTCGGCATCGATACCCATCATCGAGCTCAAACTCAACAAAGACTTTACTACATCCGCAGCGCTGTAGGTTTCACTGCCGGGCGCCAGGAATTGCGCCACCGCATTCAGGTCGTCGCCCACGGTGACCAAGGCCGGCTCCACAGCTTCACCCTTGCGCGTCTGCGCATGGCCAATATTAGACAGCAGCGCATTGCAGAGGCATTTTCTTCCCACAGTGTCTTCGATCTTGCCGCCCTTGGACACGTAAACATCCACCGGTTCGGCTGAGCAGCGGTAGCCAATATTGCCGTTTGGCGCGGCGTAGGGCTCCCTCAGGTACCCCAGGTCGCAGACCCGCTTCCTGGCCTCGGCAACTTCCGGATCGGAATACGAGCCTTGCAACTGCGCCACCTTGAACGGAAATCCCGTGGGCGAGGCCAGAGGATCGGTAAACACCTCACCCGTCCCGGTCACAGCCTTGGCTAAAAGCCTGTTCTTCAGGTCGGGACGCAGACCGGATTCCCGGCTGAACGCAAATGCGGTTCCCACCTGGACACCCGCGGCGCCTTGCTCGAGCGCCTCGCGCACTTTCTCAGCATTCCCATATCCGCCCGCCAGCCAGAAAGGAACGCCCAGCGCCACCAAGTCCTGAATATTGACGCGATCCCGCTCCCCGTAAACCGGTTCTCCCGCCTCATTGAGCTGGAGCTTGCCGCGCGGCGGAGCGTTGTGTCCGCCCGCCGTGGGGCTTTCGATGACCAACCCGTCCACTCGTCCGCTTGCACGTCTCAGCATGGTGGTGGCCAGGGTGTTAGAGGAGACGATGGCCAGGAACCTCGGCCTGTGGAGCGCCGGGAGGAAACCCTCGGCGTAATCCGCCGGATTCAGGTGCATCTGGGTATCCTGGCCGGGTAAAGCCCCTGTTACCGCCAGCTTGTACTCCGCCGGATGGTGCATCGCGAACGCGTCCAGCACGCCGGGAATGTGCAGCGGAATGCCCGCGCCCATGAGCACATAGCCGACGCCAGCCAGCATGGCGCCGTAGATCGACGACAGATGCGGCATCTGCACTTTCTCAAGGAAGTTGATCCCCACCGGATTCTTGTGGCCTTCGCGGGCCAGAAACACCTCGACGAAGTTGCTCACCATGCACAGCTCAACCAGCTTGCGCGTATCCTTGCGCTGGTGCATCGGCACCGCGGGGTACGGCGTTCCGCTGGGCTTGCCGCCGGGAACAAAGTACTCCTGCCAGATGCGCCTGGCCATCTCTGGGAAGGGAAACGCTTCCAATCCGCGGCGCATGTCGCCGTCCTGGTCGCCATCGGCGAGCCTGCGCACGAATAGCTGGTCGAGGGCCGTCCCGGAAACCACACCGAGTTGGCCGAGTTTTGAGACCGCCTGAGCGAGACGCCAATTCGAGACGCCCACGCCCATGCCGCCCTGAATAATCCTGGGAAACTGCATCATCTATGGATTCTTTCACAAATCCGGATTTTTCCGGAGATTTTCTCACAGAATAGGCGGCTTGGCGGCATAAATCTGAGCAATCTTGCTCTAAATGGGACCAAATCAGGCCTTTCCACCCGCAATGCACTCGGCGGGACGGCCTCTACCGCCCATCGCGATCTAACGAATTCCCTATTCGCGGACCCCGAAGGTACCGGATTCGTAGACCAGAGATCCGAGCACAAGAGCATCCATGAGGATATAAACAGCCAGGAACATCTGCTGCTGCTCCGTAATCTCTACGATTTGCCCATGTGCCTGGGCGGAAACAAAAAACCAGGCCATTTGAATCATCGCCATGCCCGACATAAGCATCGCGGCGCGGCGAGCCCAGCTCATCAGCAACAGGAGCCCGAGCCCGGTGGCGGCATAGTAGGCCGCGAGGAGCGAGAAAATGCACTCGATGGGAGCCGCAAAGATGCGCTGGGCAGCGATATCCTGCCGGGTCACGAGATAGATCAGCATCCTCAGATCGGCCCGAGAAGCCAGATCGACCGTTGCGTCCCCCCACAGGCTGGCCACAACGATCAAAAGAGGCACAGTCCTGAGTATTTGGTACAAGGCGATCAAAGTGACTGGCAGCGGGCGCTTCCGTTTGGACGGCATGCCGCCTTTTTGGGGGACTGGGGCCAAACCGTGCGGCGCTGCCGATTCTCCGGGCTGTGACGGCACCCTTCATCTAATCCAACGACTCGCCGGTCTACAGCTTCTCGCGCAGGAAGCTGATCACGTGGTCGGCCTGCACCACACCCACCATACGACCCTGAATGTCTACCACCGGTAGCGCGTGCAGGTTGTATTTGTCGAACATTTCTGCCAACTCGTCTTGCCGCAGATCGGCCGGGCAGGACAAGACGCGGGGCTCAGCCAGCACGGCCAGCCGCGTCTCCGGAAGCGCCATCACCAGCCGCGCCAGCGAGATGGCGCCGCGCAGCACCCGGCGTTCGTCCAGCAGGTAGATCTCGGTCACGCTCTCCGGGTCACCGTCGAAGTTGCGCAGGGCCTGCACCGCCTGAGCAACAGTGGACTCCTTGCTCAGGTGGATGAAGTCCGTCGTCATGCGGCCGGCCGCCGAGTCCTCGTCGAACTCGAGCAGTTCTTCCACCTCGTGCCGCTCTTCCGGCTCCATCTCCTCGAGAATGGCGTCGGACCGCTCCTCGGACAGCTCGGCCAGCAGGTCGGCGGCCGCGGCCGGGTCCATTTCTTCGACGATATCGGCGATCCGCTCTTCGCCCAGCTTCTCCAGCAGGGCCTTTTGCAGCTTGGGATCAACTTCTTCGAGAGCTTCGGCGGCCACCTCTTCGTCCAGAGACGTGAACACCGCCTCCCGCTCAGCCGGGGCCAGGTCTTCCAGAATCTCCGCAAGATCGGAGGGGTGCATCTCGGCCAGCCGCTCGTATTCGATGCGCAGCTTCACACGCCGCGCCGGATCTACCTCGATCACGTCTACAAACTGCCAGGGAATGCCGCTGGCCCCGAACTTGCGTGAGAGCGCTTCGAGGGTAGCGCGCGGCAGAAGCCCTTTGAAGACCCTTCGAAATGCCCCGCGCAGCCCAACCTCGACCTCGGCAACCCGCAAAAGATGCGCCGCGCCCCGGCCCAGCCATTCGAGGTCCACATCGTTCACGCGGACCACCTTGCGGCCATGAATATCGATGATCTGCCGGTCAACCAGATCCTGCTGCAGGTAGAGGTAGTTGCCTTCTTCCTTCAGCGGAACCAATGCTCCAGCGGAGCGGAGCTCCAAAGTGCCGGCCGGCGTCTCCATCACATCCTGCGACGGCACAATGCACAGTCCGGCGCGTGTCTTGAGCACCAGCCCGGCCACCTTGCCGGCATCCGGGCCTGTAGCGACGGCTATATCCTTCAGCCGTCCGCGCAGATGCCCCTGCGCATCGGTCACCGGAGTGCCGAGCAGCGCGGTCAGGCTCACGCGGGCTGTGGTGCGAGGCTGCATGAAGTGAGTGTATTCCTCTGGCGGCAGTTTACTCCCCAGGACGCATCTGGGCCGGTACTTTCATGATTCGCAGGGGCACATGTTGTGGCAAGTCAGCGATTCCGTTTCCGCAGATTGCAGAAGTTGCGAATTCCGGAATGCGGCACAGAGGCAGGTGCACTTTGGCCGCTCTCAATTATCCATATCTTTCGGCGGAATGACGGCCACCGAGTTACGGCCACTTTCTTTGGCCTCATACATCGCAGCGTCGGCCGATTTCAACATTCCTTCCCAACTGCCATTGGCCAGATCAAGCTGGGCTACACCCGCACTGACGGTGAATTTGATCGGACCGGTCTCGTATGGTATTTCGAGCTCTTCTATGGCCCCCCTGACCCGCTCCGCAGTAAGGATGCCGGCGGACGCAGAGGTATCCGGCAGCAGGATTGTGAACTCCTCGCCTCCTATGCGCGCAAAGAAATCCTGGCTGCGCAGCAGGGTTTGCACCTTGCGCACCAATGCCTGCAGCGCGCAGTCGCCTGCGGCATGTCCCCGCACGTCGTTCAGGCGCTTGAAATGATCGATGTCAAGCATGATGGTGCAGAGCGGGTGACCATGCCGAATGCTCCGCGCCGTCTCGCGCAGGGCCACTTCTTCCATCGCTCTGCGGTTCATGGCTCCCGTGAGGGGATCTGTCCGGGCCTGCTCGGCCAGTTCTCTCTGTAACTCCGTTACCAGAAACCACAGATAGCACATCACCATAAAGGTGGCGAGAAAGGCCATGGCGGCCAGCGAAAACAGCCATCGGGGGTCCGTTTGGCCTTGGACAGTCTCCCAGGGCCGTATATACCTCAGATTCGTCAGAACAGCCCGATAACCTGCGACGCTCATCTCCGCGAGCAGAACTACCGCGGATACGCGAGACACCGCGGCAAATGGTCCCCTGCCATACTTGAGCAGAATCCACGCGGATGCGCCGCACACCCCGACAAAGGGAATATTGATGACATTGCCAATATAGGGGATTCTCAAGAGATACATAGCGGTATAGACTGCCAGCACAATGCCTATTGCAATCAGGGGCCACCGGCTCCGCATCGGTCTGCGCACCACAAACCAGTGCAGGCCCATCAACTGCATCGTGAAGGAAATGAGGTATAGCTCATTGGCCGCCATGCTGCTGAGTATTGTGGGCACCTTCCCCTCAAGGCCTTGAAGAATCAGCTTGACCAAGCCCACAATCTGACCGCCCGCAAACCAGCTTATTCCCGGCACGCGGCGGTTGTACCATGCAAGCAGACTAATGGACACCGTGAACACGGTTACTGAGGCGATGTTCGTGAAGAAGAACGTTCCGTAATCCATAGGCCAAAAAAGAGGTAATCGCGCTTCTTGGACAGTGCGGCGGAGTCCCGCGCAATACACTGTACTCCTCTATCGGTTCTCCGAGTAAAGTGCATCATACCACCTGCTCCCTATGCCCGAATTTCTTCCGATGCCAGTTTCGAGACCAAGTATCCAACGGTCTCACGAGCAGCGCTATTTGGGGAGCAAGGGCCGCAAGTTTTCTCGCCACGAAACTATTTAGCGGACAAATCTTTCTTCCCCTTCATTGCTCCGGCCGCCGAGCGATAGATCCAATCAAGGAGGGGAGCTCGATGGGCAGCCAGAGCGAATGCGCGACGTCAATCCGGTTGCTTGGGCTGATGCCGCTTGACACAATTCCACGCCAGCCATGAAACTTCCAGCTAGGCTGCTGAGACGCGCAGGGGCGAAATGCGCCCGGCCCGTTCCGGAAGAGGCGGAATCGAACCTGGTGAGCGCACCCAAGACAGGACGGCTGAGTTTTTCGCTGACTTCGACCATGGAGAGTGTCGATTCGGTTGAGGCGACCGCGGAAAAAATGGCAGAGGAAGCAGGCCTGAACGACGATGAGCGCTTTCGAGTGACAATGGCAGTGCGCGAGGCTGCCGTAAATGCTGTTCTCCACGGCAACGAATACGATCCCGCCAAGCAGATCGCGGTCAGCTTTGAGAACACCGGTTCGGCCCTTGTGTTTACGATCGCCGACCAGGGCAGAGGCCTCGATGCGGAGAAGCTCCCCGACCCTCTGGCACCGGAGAATCTCTTGCGCGGCACCGGGCGAGGCATCTTCCTTATCCGTTCCTTCATGGATGAGGTACACTTTCGACAACTGCATCCCGGGACCGAGTTGACGCTGGTCAAAAATCTGGCGCCGGCCGTCGGAGAAACTTAGTTCTTCTTACAAGAGGCATCGGCGGCAAACAGGGGCCAATCTATTTCCGCCGGAGGCACGGGCAGACTGAGACAATCCCGCCGCCCGGAACCGCAAAAGTACCATAATCGAAGTACCAACAAGGAGGAAATCCCGTGGCACTTGTTATTGCTTCCCGTGAAGTGGACGGCGTCACCGTTCTCGACCTTAGCGGGCGAATCACTTTGGGCGAGGGCAGCGTGCAGATACGCGATGCCATTCGCGACCTGATCGGCAAAGGCCAAAAGCGCGTCCTGCTCAACATGGGCGATGTGAACTACATCGATAGCTCAGGGTTGGGCGAGCTGGTGAGTGCCTACACGTCGGCCAGAAACCAGAGCGCTGCGCTCAAGCTGCTCAAACTGACCAAAAAGGTTCACGACCTGCTGCAGCTGACCAAGCTCTACACGGTCTTCGACATCTATGACGACGAGGCTGTCGCTATCGGGTCGTTCAAGTAGGCCTGTCGGGGTCAAGTGAATTCGGTTGCGAGCTTCAATCGCGAGAAAGGCCATCCCACTGCGTGGGATGGCCTTTCTCGTCAGTTCTGTGGCCCGCTGCTGAACCCGGACCTTAGAACTTCACCGCTGGAGCTGTCCGCGCGCTCTCGCTGGCTGCGAAGTACGCTGTGTTCTCCTTGAAACCGGCCATGCCCGCCCAAATGTTGTTGGGAAACTGAAGCAGGAAAGTGTTGTAATCCTGGATCGCGTCGTTATAACGCTTCCGGGCAACGCCGATCCGGTTCTCAGTCCCTGCCAACTCATCCTGCAAGCGCATGAACTGATCGCTCGAGCGCAACTGCGGATAGTTTTCGGTGAGCACAAGAAACTTGCTCAGCGCCCCGTCCAATTGACCGTTCGCGGCAATCTTGGCCTGAGGATCTCCGGCTTTCAGCAATCCAGTGCGCGCCTCGGCGATTTCGGTGAACACGGTGCTCTCTTCCTTGGTGAATCCCTTGACGGTCTCCACCAGGTTGGGAATCAGGTCGGCGCGCCGCTCCAACTGCACGTCAACCTCTGACCACTTGGCCTTTACATTCTGATCCTGTGCAACCATCTGGTTCCTGGCGCTCACATAGCTGCCAAACACCATCAGCAAAACCAAAACCAGAACACCCACTACCCCAAGTCCGATCCAAAATCCACGACTCATAAAGTCCTTTTCTCCTCCGGCCTCCGCTCAAGGAAGCCCCCAGCATTTAAAACTTGAAAAACCTACCAGCTTCCACCAGCTCCGCCGCCGCCGAAGCCGCCACCACCAAATCCTCCGAAGCCACCACCGCCAGAGTCTCCGCCACGACCTCCTCCAAAGCCACCGCCGCCGAATCCACCTCCGCCGCCAAGGAATCCCATGCCCCACAGACCAAAGAGGCCTAAACCGCCCAGGATGCGGAAAAAGAAGAGGGCAAGCACCACCAGGATAATGATGATATGTACGATTCCGATCCCGGTTGAATGGTGATGCGGAGCGAGTTGTTGCGGAACCGGCTCCTCGTCCAGCGTCACCTTGGCATCGACGGCTATCACTTGCGCCACATCGCCCACGGCGAGCGTTATGGCGCTGTCATAGTCGTTGGCCCTCAGATACGGAACCATCTCCCGCCCGATGTCGCCCACTTTGCTGTCTGGCAGGATTCCTTCCAGGCCGTAGCCCGGCTCAATCCGGTATTTGTGGTCGTCCACGGCCAAAAACACCAGCAGTCCGCGGTCCGTGCCTTTGCGGCCCATCTTCCACTTGTCTTCAAGCTGGTTGGCGTAGTCCGCCGCGTCGGCCCCATCCAGGGTATGGATAGTCACCACGGCTATCTGCGCATTGGCTGCCGAGTGGTCAAGCTGCCCACAAATGCGATCCAGCCGCGCAATCGCCTCGGGCGACAGCACGTGGGCATTATCGCTCACATAATCGGTGGGTTGGGGCAGGTCTTCGACCCGCTCGGCGAGGCACGCTGTGGCGGAGAACCCAACAACGGCTGCCAGCAGCAGCCTGAAGACGATCAAATGTACACGGCGAAAGCCCTTCATCGCTCTCTATTCTACGCGGGCGACTGGGTAAAGGTTCCATCGGCACTGGACTGGGCTTCTGGCCGCCACAGACCGGAAGCCGGCGGCTATCGCTGCACTACACTGAGAAGGAAATGACTCAAAACGAGCTTCCGCCTACCCCCATCGCCCTTAAACAGCACACTGAGACCCCGTTGCACGGCGTTGTCCTCAGCGACGACTACGCCTGGCTGCGCGACAAGCAAGATCCCGAGGTCACCGCATACCTCGAAGCCGAAAATGCGTACGCTGAAGCCTTCATGGCCCCCCTCGCCGGCCTTCGCGAAGACCTGTACCAGGAGATGCTCTCCCACGTAAAGCAAACTGACGTTTCAGTTCCGTTCCTCGACCACGGCTGGTGGTACTACACCCGCACCGAAGAGGGTCAGCAATACGCCATCCATTGCCGCAAGCGGGGCTCACTGACCTTGCCGGATAGCGATGCGCCAGAGGAAGTGCTTCTCGACGGCAACCAGCTTGCCGAGGGCCACGCCTTCTTCTCGATCGGTGCCACCTCCGTCACGGACGACGGCCACTGGCTCGCCTACTCAACCGACACAACCGGCTTCCGGCAGTACACTCTGCACATCAAAGACCTGCTGACCGGCGAGACGCTGCCCTATGAAGTGGAGCGAACCGGCTCCGTGGTCTGGGCTGCGGACAATCGGACCCTTTTCTACACCGTAGAGGACAAAGAGCAGAAGCGCCAATTTCAGCTCTGGCGCCATGCGCTGGACACGCCGCAATCGGACGACGTGCTGGTTTATCAGGATGACGACGAGCGCTTCAACCTGGGCGCAGGCCGCACACGCGACGGCAAGTTCCTGGTGATGGAATCGGCCAGCCACACTACGGCCGAATCGTGGGTGCTGCCGGCGGACGATCCCCTCGGCGCATTCACCATCATCAGCCCACGCCAGGACGAGCACGAGTACTCCATCGACCACCGCAACGGGCTCTGGTTCATCCGCACCAACGATAAGGGGAGAAACCTCCGCCTGGTTACGGCTCCGGTTGCCACGCCGGGCCGCGAGCATTGGACCGAGGTCATTCCCCACCGCGACAGCGTCATGCTCGAAGATGTGGACCTCTTTGCCGGCTTTTTCGTGGCCTGTGAACGCGAAGACGGACTGCCACGGCTGCGTCTCTGGCGCTTCGCCGGCACAGGCCCGGAAGCCGTGCCCGGCGGCGAGATCGCATTCCCCGAGCCGGCCTATAGCGCCCATCCGCACATCAACCGCGTCTTTGAAACGACCACCTTCCGATACGCTTATCAGTCTCTGGTCACGCCCGCCTCTGTCTACGAGTACGACCTGCCCACCGGCGATTCAACGTTACTCAAACAGCTTGAGATTCCCGGCGGCTTCGACCGCAGGCTCTATGCCAGCGAGCGCGTCCATGCGACGGCTCCGGACGGCGTGCAGATCCCCATCTCCCTGGTTTATCGAAAGGACAAACGCAAAGAGGGGTGGAACCCCCTGTACGTTTATGGCTACGGTTCCTACGGCTACGCACTGCCCGTCGCATTCAGCGGGAACCGGCTCAGTTTGCTCGATCGCGGCGTGGTCATGGCCTATGCGCACATCCGCGGCGGTGGAGACCTGGGCAAGCCGTGGCACGACGCCGGCAAGATGCTGGTCAAGCGCAACACCTTCACCGACTTCATCGCCGCCGTCGAGCACCTCACCGCCTCGGGCTACGGCGACCCGGCCCGCGTAGCTATCGAGGGCGGGTCTGCCGGAGGCCTGCTGATGGGCGCGGTCGCGAACCTGCGCCCCGATCTCTTCCGCGCCGTCGTCTCCCATGTTCCTTTTGTAGATGTGATGAACACGATGCTCGACGCATCGCTCCCGCTCACCGTCCCCGAATATGAGGAGTGGGGTAATCCCAATGAAGAGACTTATTTCAAATACATGCTGAGTTACTCGCCCTATGACAACCTGAAGGCGGCGAGTTACCCGGCGATGCTAGTGAAGACATCGCTCCACGACAGCCAGGTCATGTATTGGGAACCTGCCAAGTATGTAGCCAAACTCCGCACCCTCAAGACGGATAGCAACCCGCTTTTGTTAGTAACTAACATGAAAGCCGGCCACGGCGGCGCAAGCGGCCGCTACGACTATCTGAAAGAGATCGCGTTCGACTATGCGTTCCTGCTGCGGGAGATGGGGCTGGTTTGATACGCCGAAATCAGCACGACCACGACGGCCACAAACTGCAATTGAGGAATCAATCTTGAGCGGTACTGAAGAAAGAACCCGCGCGGAGGCGGCCGAGGTTATTGCCGCAGAAGAGCCGCGCGTCTACAACGGCTCATCTCACGCCTGGCGCGCCCTGCGCCATCGCAACTTCCGCCTTTTCTTTGGCGGGCAAAGCATCTCGCTGATCGGCACCTGGATGACGCGCATCGCCACCAGTTGGCTGGTTTACCGGTTGACAGGATCGGCGCTGCTGCTGGGCACGATCAGCTTTGCAGGACAGATTCCGACCTTTCTGTTTGCGCCCTTCGCCGGGGTATGGGTAGACCGGCTGGACCGCCGGAAAGTTCTGGTATGGACACAGGCGCTCTCCATGGTGCAATCGCTGGCGCTGGCTGGCCTCACACTCTCGGGCCACATTACGATCAATTGGCTGCTGGCTATGAGCGTGATGCAGGGAGTGATCAATGCCTTCGATATGCCCGGCCGCCAGGCATTCATGGTCAAGATGGTCGAGGACCGGAATGACCTTTCAAACGCCATCGCCATCAACTCATCCATGGTGAATATGGCGCGGCTGGTAGGTCCGTCGCTGGCGGGCATGTTGATCGCGGTTTCCAGCGAGGGCTGGTGCTTTCTTATTGACGGTATCAGCTACATTGCCGTGATTGCTTCGCTGCTCATGATGCGCATCGACGCGCCGGCTGCCAAGCGCGCGACCGCCTCGACGCTGACCGCATTGAGGGAAGGTTGGATCTATGTGTCGGAGTTTCTGCCCGTCAGGACAATCTTGCTTTTGTTTGCCGTAGTCAGCCTGATGGGCATGCCGTTCGTGGTGCTGATGCCGATCTTCGCCGCGAAGGTGCTGCACGGCGGCCCGCACACTCTGGGTTTCCTGATGGGCGCAATGGGGGTGGGCGCGCTGGTGTCGGCGCTGTCGCTGGCGGCGCGCAAGAGCGTACGGGGGCTGGTCCGCATGATTCCTATCGCGGCCGCCGTCTTTAGCGTGGGGTTGATTGGCTTCGGTTTATCGCGCTGGTTCTGGCTCTCGATGGCGATGGTGATGGTGGCGGGCATGGGCATGATGCAGGTCATGGCAGGAAGCAACACCGTTATACAGACCATCGTCAGCGAAGATAAGCGCGGGCGCGTGATGAGCTACTATACGATGGCCTTCATGGGCACTGCGCCCTTCGGCAGCCTGCTGGCCGGTTCAATGGCGCAGAGTTTTGGCGCTCCAATGACCGTCATTCTCAACGGTTCGGTGGTACTGGTTGGCGCGGTGTGGTTCTGGACGCAGCGGCCCATGCTGCGGCGCACAATCCGCCCAATTTATCTGGAGATGGGCATCATCCCGGCAGAGGAAGGAATTCAGCAATGAGCGATCTCACACTCGACCTACGGCATACCGCTATCGTGGTCATCGACCTGCAAAAAGGCATCGCGGCAATGCCCGGCGGCGCGCCGCACTCGAAAGCCGCCGTTATCGCCAACGCCGTGCGCCTGCTAACCGCTGCCCGCGCCGCTGGAGCGCAGCCGGTTCTGGTGCATGTGGGCGGCGCGCCGGATGGGGCCGACCGCCTGCATTCCACGACCGATCAGCCGATGCGCGCTCGCGGCGCAATGCCGCCCGATTGGACCGAATTGATTCCAGAGCTTGACCGGCAGCCCGGCGACGTTGTGATTTTCAAGCGCCAGTGGGGCGCCTTTTACGGTACAGACCTCGATCTGCAACTGCGCCGCCGCGGCCTGACGACGATTGTGATCTGCGGCATCTCCACGGAGATTGGAGTCGAGAGCACGGCGCGCGACGCCTACGAGCGCGGATACGAACTGATCTTCGCCGCCGATGCCATGACCGGAGGCAGCCCCGAGAGCCATGCCAACTCGATCGAGCGCATCTTTCCCCGCATGGGGCGCGTGCGCGCGACGGACCAGATCGTCGCCGCCCTGCAAGCCTGACGGAGCGCCGCCCACATCAAAGAAACTCAGGAGATGGCCTACGCTTGCGCAACGCCGCACAGATGGACTGCAATTCCCAACTCCGCAAGCATCGCGGCTTTGGTCGCAAGAGCCTTGCCGGCCATCTCCGTTGAAGGCGCATACGCAACGTTGATGTGGTTGGCGCGGTGGCGGGCCATAAATTGATTTTGACTTACGCCATGGATGACAGCATGCACGATTGGCCATTGCGGCGTTGTCTCGCGCCAACGCCGCTCCGTCTCCGCGGCAGGCAGGCTGACCACCGTGCCCCGGCCCAGGTCGGCGTGAAGCGCGCCACCCTCAACGAATACGCGGCTCCAGACTATCTCGCCCGGTTTGCCGATGCCCTTCAGCGATCCTCCGCCAAGCGGAAAATACATGGCCGGCTGACGTTTGCTGCTGGCCCCTGCATAGCCGCCGACGAAATGATTGGCGGGCGCAGCTCCCGAGATTTGCAGCAGCCACACAAACGCGTCCAGATCCTGCCCCTTGTAGTGTTCGCCCCAGCGAACATCGTGCAGCGTTGTCGATGGATCGAGCCCCAACGCGGTCCAGCAGCGATTCGTGATAAGCGCATCCACTCCGGCGCATTCATCCACTTCGTTGAAATGCACGAGCGGCCCGCCGGGGTATAACTCCTCACTTGTTCCTTCAGCGAAGACTGGGGGACGATCCGCGTTGTTGAGCATTCCTTCGGCCAGGTCGGATGCCGCCGACAGATCTTTCAATCCCTGCTGATACTGGATGCCGATTGCATCGCAGCCGAACTCCTTCGCGATGCGGACCGCCGCGACATACATCTTGCATTGCTCGAAGACCTGCTCAAGGGTAAGGTCACTTGCGGAGTTCTTGCCTAAGTCGAACTTGACGCCCCTGGCCACCAGCCACCCGTAGACAGCCTCGGCTTCGGCCTGGCTTACCGTCCGCATCTTCGCAAACAACGCGGACTGACTTAGGCGTTCCTTGTAGATACCCGCCGGGTTGAGTAACTCGTCATCGATGATGGCGTTGTACATGCCCATGCAACCTTCATCGAAGATACCGATGATTGCTTTGCGCTGCTTAAGGCCGGCTGCAAGCTCCGCGCCCAGGCGCGCACTTTCAGCCGGCAGCTTGGCCACATCGAGCGTATGCACATGCGACTGGTCATGGCCGATCCTGCCCTCGCACAGCCATTCCTTAAGCCCAGCGAGGAAATACTCATCTGTAAAGTCCTTGCTCCACAACGATGAAAACTCCTTGCCGGCCTTGACAAGCGATCCATTCAGGTTGAGCAGGCCAACCAATCCGGGCCACTGTCCCGACCAGTTTGCGACTGTGAGAATGGGCCCCCGATGGCTGCGCAGGCCGGGCAGCACATGATGACTGTACTGCCACGCTGCTGTTGCAAATACGAGCCTCGCCTCGGGATGAATATTTATGAACACGTCCATCCCCATGCGCTGCGACGAGATGAAGCCGTGCTTTTCTGTCTCGCAGTAAGCATGGGCGCGAACGAGTTGGATGCCCTTCTCGGCGAAGGCAGCGGTCAGCTTTTCCTCCATCTCCTTCTGCGCGGGCCAGCACGCCTGGTTGGCCGCAAGCCGCAGGTCTCCGCTGGTAACGAGCAATACTTCATCCGGCGCCGGTTTTGTTGCCTCAATTCCCTGAACTGCCATCTCGATCGTCTCCTCGCGACTCTTTTGTCATCCGTCAGGAAGAATATACACCTGAGACCCAGAGACGAAAGCCGTCGCCGAAACCCATCCCCCGCTACAATAGAGATGTGACCAAATTGTCCCCACCCGCGGCCCCTTCCGTGGGCTTTATCTCGTTAGGATGCCCGAAGAACCTCGTTGACTCAGAGGTGATGATGGGTTTGCTTGACCGCGCCGGCGCTCGCCTCACCGCCCATCCCGAAGAAGCCGAAATCCTCATCGTCAATACGTGCAGTTTCATCGACACAGCCAAGCAGGAGTCTATCGATACCATCCTTGAGATGGCTCGCTACAAAACCTCCGGCTCGGCCAGCAAGCTCATCGTCGCCGGCTGCCTGGTCGAGCGCTATCGCGACGAAATCCGGAAGAGCATCCCTGAAGTGGACGCAGTGGTCGGCACCGGGGAACTGGAATCGATCCTCGAAGCAGCTGGCCTCGCGCAGCCGCAGGCCGTAGCAGTTCCGTCACCTTTCAATATTCTCCGCGGCCAGGGTCACGCCGAGAGCCGTCCGGGCAAGGAGTCGCGCGCCGGGACGCATAAGACGCCCGCCTCGAAGCTGGTCCAAAACGAGAGCAGCCCGAAGGGTCGTCCCGAGGGCGATCTCCGCGAGAGCCAGGGCCGATTCCGCCGCGACGATTGGCAAGGTGCAACACATCTGCTGCCCACCTACCTCTACGACGAGACGACGCCGCGCTTTCTTACTACTCCAAAATCCTCGGCATATATCAAGATCGCCGAGGGCTGCGACCACCCCTGCACCTTCTGCGTCATCCCCAACCTGCGTGGCAAGTTCCGTTCGCGAAGATTTGAATCCGTCGTCGCCGAGGCCCGGCAGTTGGTCGCCCGCGGGGTCCAGGAGATCACTCTCATCGGCCAGGACACGACCTGTTACGGCGAAGACCTCGGCATCAAGGACGGCCTGGCCACTTTGCTCGACTCGCTCGCCGGCATCGAAGGCCTGCGCTGGCTGCGCTTCCTCTATGCGTATCCCAACCGCATCACCGGCCGCCTGCTCGACACTATCGCCAAGCATGACAACATCTGCAAATATCTCGATGTTCCCCTCCAGCACGCCGCACCCGCTGTCCTCAAGACCATGAAGCGCGGTGCAGGCAGCGATATCTTTCTCAAGACTCTTGAAAAGGTCCGCGCCGCCGTTCCCGGCATCGCCCTGCGCACTTCTTTCATCGTCGGCTTCCCCGGCGAGTCGCTCCGCGACTTTGAACTTTTGGAGGAATTCATAGGCGAAGCCAGGTTCGACTGGCTCGGTGTCTTCAGTTACTCCGACGAAGAAGGCTCCGGCGCATTCTCGCTCGACGCAAAAGTTCCCAAGCGCTCCATTGAAGCTCGCAAGCGGCGCCTCATGAAGCTTCAGCAAGGTATCTCGAAACGCGCCAAACAGCAATGGGTGGGTCGCGAGTTAGTTCTTCTCGCCGAAGGCGAGAGCGAAGAAACGCCGCTTCTGTGGGAAGGCCGCACCCAGTTTCATGCGCCAGAAATCGACGGCAAGGTTTATATAAACGACTTTGGCGAGTTAGAAGCCCTCGAACCCGGCCGCTTCTACAAAGCAGAAATCACCGAAGCGCACGAGTACGACGTAGTCGCCCGCATACTTGACCGGCCGCTGTAAGAGCTATTGCGGGTTGCGCTTCCATGTCTTGCTTATTGCGGAATGGTTTGGAAGCTACTTGGTGGCTCGAACAGCGCGAAGATGCACAAGGCGCACCTTGACGCGCGGGGTCGGACCAGTTATTTGGGAATCGCTCAGGCGCCGGAACATCTGCCTTGCTTACCGCGAAAGCTAGTCTGATGCACCCTGAGTGTCGGGCAAGAGCACGCAGGCTGAAACCGGCATTGCGATACACTAACTGCGATGCCTGGCCGACCCAACGCGGAGTTTTTGCGCCGAGCCATTGAGTTGGCCACTCGAAATGTGATAACTGGCGCGGGCGGGCCGTTTGGCGCTGTGATCGTGCGCGAAGGCCGCATCGTGGCCGAGGCGGCGAACACGGTCACCGCGACGAACGATCCCACGGCCCACGGTGAGGTCAATGCCATCCGCGCAGCCGCCAAGGCGCTGGGCACATTTACTCTCTCCGGCTGCGAACTCTATACCAGTTGCCAGCCTTGCCCCATGTGTCTGGCAGCGGCGTACTGGGCGCGGATCGAGGCCGTCTACTATGGCGCCAGCGCTGCCGATGCGGCTAGAGCCGGGTTCGACGACGCGTTCCTCTATGACGAGTTTCGCAAGGACCAGTCCGCTCGATCTTTGCCGGCCACGCAATTGCTCGAAGATGAGGCGTGGGCCAGCTTTGCGGCGTGGATGGCCTCAACCAACAAGATCGAGTATTGACGCACCGCGCGCCTCGGGTCTGTGTCAGAAAACCCTTCGCAAAAAACTCTAGAAAAGTATTCGCGCCTCGGAGATGAGGTTGTGATTGTAGAGGTGGAACCCGGAGGTCGCGATCTGCATGCCTGCGTCGAAAACCACCATGGCATGTGTCGGTGGCCAGTCCTTGCGCCGCACAAGATAGAAGGCTGCCGGCGTGAGGAAGTTCTGGGTCTTTCCATCGAAGGGCCCGCCGTAGTTGAAGGTGGCGTTGTCCTCCACATCGAACCACAGACGCGTCGTAGGGTGTACTTGCGCCGTCGTATTCCAACCAATGGAACGGCCCTGCGCAGCAGTCTTTCCAGTGGGTAACGCGCCGCCCAGCGTGGACTGCACATCGAAGCGGCCGAAGGCCTTGCCAGTAGCCAGTATCGGAATACAGGCGCCGCTTGGCGCGCCATTCTGGTGGCTGCCCGTGGGGATGCTGTAGGCGAAGAACGCCGTCAGCGTATAGTTGCCGTGCTCGGCGTTGCCGGAAGCGATACGGAACTTGGCCTCTTCGACGGCGTCGCCAAAGCCGTCTTTGAACGCGGCGGAGTGGTTCTGCATGTAGGCCGGCGGTTGCAGGTTAAGCTGAATGCGATCCCCTACGACCAGTCCGATACCGTGAAAATTGCCGTAACTCACCGTGTGCTCGCCGGGAGCGTACGAGTTCGACACCGAGATGCGCGCCGCCTGCGTCAGCCGCGAATCGGTCTGGATCAGCGGCCCCATCCACGTTGGCTGCACGGCGGTCATGGATGTGTTATGCGCCCGGAATCGTTCATAGAACGACTGCTGCGCGGATGCCGCCTGCGTCCCGGCCAGCAAGACGGCCGCCAGCGCTATGTATGAAATGGATTGGAGTCTCGTCACGATTTAATTCTTTTTATATCCGTTTCTGCCTTCGCACCAAGTGATCCTCGGCACGCTTGTGGTCTTATTGCAACGACTCGGCTCATACGCCGGTCCGCGCCTCGATTGGGACGATCAACGACGCCGGTCATCACGGGCGGAATCGGCAATCAGGTTCATGCGAGCGCTCCCGGTCCCTTGCATCTTTCTCTTCGAGATATCATCGAAGATAACTGGGAGAACAGAATGCCGGAATTCACGCTGGGAATCGACAACATGCACTGCGGCTCCTGCATCCGCCGCGTGAGCCAGGCCCTGGCCTCGGTCAACGGAGCGATCGTCAACGAGGTGCGTGTGGGTGCGGCGCGGTTCTCCTCCAACCTCGACCCCGCCCCCGTCGATCTCGTCATTGCCGCCCTGGCCAAGGCCGGCTACCCCGCGCGATTGGAACCGTAAGTGGCCGTGCAGACAACGGAATCCATAACGCTGCCCGTGCTGGGTATGACGTGCGCTTCGTGCCAGCACCACGTGGAGGAGGCGCTGCGCACGACGGCCGGAGTCGAATCGGCGCGAGTCGATCTGATGGCTCATCGCGCCACCGTTGTCTTCGATCCGGCGATCGCTGCTCCCGCTGCATTGATTGAGGCCATTCGCGCCGCCGGATACGACGCCGTGCTTCCCCGCTCTAACGATTCCGCTGCGGGGGCGCAATCTCGGGATGAAGCGGATGAATCCTCACGCAAAGCCTGGATAACCCTCGCTGCCGGCGCCGCCGCCATGCTGCTGGCTATGCCGCTTGGAAGCGAGATGGGCGCGCTGGATCATGCACTGATGCGTCTCGTCCCCTGGCTTTACGCCTTGCCGCCGGACCCCTTGCGCTGGTCTCTGCTGATTCTTACGGCAGTGATCGTGGGCTGGGCCGGGCGCGGCATTTACTTAAGCGCCATCCGCGCCCTGCGCCATGGAACCACCAACATGAATACGCTGGTGGGCCTGGGGACGGGCGTAGCCTTTGCCTACTCCGCGTACGCTACGCTCCGGCCGGCAATCGGACGCGAGGTCTACTTTGACGCAGTGCTGCTGATCGTGGGTTTTCTGTTGTTGGGCAAGGCGCTGGAGGCTCGCGCTAAACGCCGCGCATTGGCCGCGCTCGACTCGCTCTCCCGGTTGCGCCCCGCCACGGCTCGGCGCATCCGCGACGGAGTTCAGACTGTAGTGCCGCTCGAAGAGATTCAACCGGGCGACAGCGTGCTGGTTCTGCCAGGGGAACGGTTCCCGGTGGACGCCAGCATCCTGGAAGGCCGCACCAGCGTGGACGAGTCGATGCTAACAGGCGAACCCACGCCACTGCCGCGCGAACCCGGTGGACGAGTGCTGGCCGGTTCGCTCAACTATGACGGAGCGGTCACTTGCCGGGCAGAGTCCCTAGGCGAGGCTACGGTGCTGGCGCAGATCACCCGCATGGTTCAACAAGCGCAGTCTTCGCGCGCGCCCATGGAGCGGCTGGCCGATCGCGCAAGCGCTATCTTTGTCCCCATCGTGCTGGCTCTGGCGGCGGTTACGTTTTCCGTCTGGCTTATCGCCGCGCACTCGCTCCCTCTGGCGCTGGCGAATACCGTTGCCGTGCTGGTGGTTGCCTGCCCCTGCGCCATGGGGTTGGCTGTGCCCGCCGCACTCACGGTGGCCGTGGGTCGCGGCGCGCAGCTTGGAATCCTCTTCAAAGGCGGAGAGGCTCTGGAACGGCTGGCTCACCTGGACGCAATCGTCCTTGACAAGACCGGAACCCTCACGGTGGGGAGGCCTGTGCTTGAAAGCGTCCGCGCGATCGGCAGGAGTGGAAAAGACGATCTGCTGCGCATGGCTGCCGCTGCCGAGGAGCGATCGAACCATCCTCTGGCCCACGCCGTGGTGGATGCTGCTCGGTCGCGAGGCCTCGCTTGGCAACCTGCGGAAGACGTGCAGATTCTGCCCGGTCGCGGCCTAACGGCGAAGGTAGAAGGCGATGACTGCACGCTCGGGAATGAAACGCTCTTCCATGAGTTCACCATCCCGCTTCCAGAAGGCATCGCTCCGCCTGAGCCAGGCGTCACGCGCCTTTGGATGGCCCTCGGCCGCGTTGCTGCCGGTTACTTCGATGCCCGCGACGCGCTGCGTCCCGACGCTGCCGAGGCTATTGCCGCACTAAGGCACGACGGTCTAAGGGTTCTCATGCTTACCGGCGACACGGATGCCGCGGCTGCGCCTATCGCCGAGCAAGCCGACATCTCCGAGGTGGAAGCCGGCCTGGACCCAGCCGGCAAACTGGCCCGCATTCGCGCGCTACAGAAGAGCAGCTTGCGCGTGGCGATGGTGGGCGATGGCATCAACGACGCTGCCGCATTGGCCCAGGCTGACGCCGGCATCGCCATGGGTTCAGGCGCCGACCTCGCTCAGGAGGCCGGTGACGTGCTGCTTTTGCGCGCCCAACCCTCGTCCATCGCCGTGGCGCTCGGCCTGGCGCGAGCCACAGTACGCATCATGCGCCAGAACCTGGGCTGGGCCGCCGGCTACAACCTGCTCGGCATTCCTCTGGCTGCGGGCGCGCTTTACCCGAGTTTTCACTTGTTGCTCACTCCCTGGTTGGCAGCCGCCGCAATGGCGCTCAGTTCGATCTGCGTGCTCGGCAACAGCCTTCGCCTCCGCCGCTGGCAGCCGCCCACAGTGGACAGCGGCTCGCACGGCATTCCTGCACGGTAAACTAACTCAAGAGCCTGCCTGTGCGCATTCTGACCCGTTACATCCTCGGCGAGATCCTCTCCCACACGCTCATCGGGGGCGTGATCTTCACCTTCATTCTCTTCATGAAGGAACTGGACAAGATCCTGGAGATGGTGGTCCACAACAGCTCTACGTTTGTCAGCGTTGTGGAAGTCTTCCTGTTCATGATGCCCAACTTCTTCATGGTCACCATTCCAATGGCCGTGCTGGTAGGCATCTTGCTGGGGCTCAGCCGCCTGGCCTCCGACAGCGAAATCATCGCCATGCGCGCCTCCGGCCTGGGCATCGGTTACTTTGTGCGCGTGGCTTCCATTGTGGCCGTGGGCGGCACGCTGCTGGGCTTGGCCAACTCGCTATACGTGGCGCCGCGCGCGAATCAGGCCATTTTGGCGATGGACAAGGCCCTTGCCTCGCAGGCTTCTTACCAGATACAGCCCCGCGTCTTCGACGAGGACTTTCGCAACTATGTTCTCTACGTGCAGGATGTGCGATCGGGAACGGGCGCGGCCAACTGGCGTCAGGTATTCATTGCCGACGTCACCGACCCATCTACGCCGAAGATTACGACCGCCGCGTCGGCTACCGTGGTCAGCGATTCGAGTCAGGACCTGCTGATGCGGCTGCGCAATGGAACCGAGCACGAAACCGTTGCGGGCCAGCCGCAGCAATACAACGTATCCACATTTGACACTACCGATCTTCCCTTTGCCGCGAGCCAGCAGAGCGAAAGCCACCTGGGACGCATGGACACGCCCATCTACGCAATGCCAATGAGCGAACTGCGAGAGCACATCCACTCACCCGACGGCAAACGGTTCCTGATCGAATTGCACAAGCGCTTTGCCTACCCGGCGGCGTGTCTGGTTCTCATGCTGGTGGCGGTTCCGCTGGGCGTGACCTCACGGCGCGGCGGAAAAAGTTCGGCCCTGGTGGCTACAATTGCGCTGGTCATTGTCTACTACTCGCTTACCCTGATCGGCATTGCCCTGGCACGTCAGAACTGGATCCCCGCATTCCTCGCGGTCTGGATGGCCAACCTGCTCTTCACTTCTTGCGGTGTCTTCCTGCTCTGGCAGATGGCCAGCGGAGGCGGCTTTCTGAACGCGCTCGCTGTTTGGACTTCGCGTTCCCCCAAACCCAATGCCGACGGGCCTGCGAGCGCCGATTCCAGTCCCTTGAGCGGCCTGCTGCGCAGGTTTCAAGCGCGCCCCCAGCGAGCTAAAGCCCGCAACGTCTTTCCGCGCATTCTCGACGAATACGTCGTGCGCGAATTCCTCAACATGTTCTTCCTCGTGATGCTGGCATTCGTCCTGCTCATACTGGTCTTCACGGTCTTCGATCTGCTGAGCGACATTTTACGCAACCACATTGGCTGGTCCACAGTGGGCGAATATCTTCTCAACCTCACCCCGAGCATGCTCTACCAGATCGCGCCGCTGGCCGTACTGATCGCCGTGCTGGTCACCTTTGGCGTGCTCAACCGCAACTCGGAAATCATCGCCATGAAGGCGACCGGCATCAGCCTCTACCGCCTGGTGATTCCGGTCGTCGCGATCTCGGCGATCCTGGCCCTGAGCCTCTTCCTCTTCGATGAGTTCTATCTGCCCCAGGCCAATCAAAGACAAGAAGCTCTGCGCAGCATCATCAAGGGCCGCCCTCCGCAGACCTTCCTGCACCCCGAGCAGAAGTGGATCTTCGGCCAGCCACACCCCGGAGAACCTGCCCGGATCTTTTACTACCAGTTCTTCGATCGGGACCGCAACGAATTCGCCAATCTCTCGATCTTCGAGTTCGATCCGTCCAACTTCGCACTGTCTCGCCGTATCTTTGCCACCCGAGTCTTCTGGGACAACGGAAACGACTCGTGGCGCTTTCAGAACGGCTGGCAGCGGGATATTGATGGCACCAGCATCACCGAGTACCGCGAATTCAAACAAGCCTCCTTCAATGAGATTCACGAAGACCCAAGCTACTTCCAGAAGGAAAGCCTGCAATCGCAGGAGATGAACTTCGGCCAGCTCGATCACTACATCGGCGACTTGACCCAGAGCGGCTTTGACACCATGCGCCTGCGCGTCGAGCTATGGCGCAAACTCGCTTACCCCCTCATCGCCGTGGTCATGGCGGTGTTGGCCATTCCCTTCGCTCTTTCCATGGGACGGCGCGGCTCGCTTGAGGGTATAGCTGTAGCCATCGCCGTAGCGCTCGCCTACTTTGTTGTCGACGGCCTGTTCAGCGCTCTCGGCAACGTGAATTATCTGCCCGCCGCACTGGCCGCCTGTTCCTCCGACATTCTCTTCGGGCTGGTAGGAGGCTATCTTCTGCTGCGCACGCCGACATAGGGCGCCGAAGAGCGGGGTTTCGCCCAGGGACCTGGATGTCAGTTCGCCCGCCTGCCCATCACCATGCAAAAGCCATTTCCTGCGAATTGCATCAGCTCACACTGATTCACAAGCAGTTATTTGGCTGAATATGCAAAATATGATAATCTGATTCTATGAGTGAGCGGATCATCACCGTAACGGAGGCGGCGCGCAACTTTGCCGACTGCATTAATCGCGCCCGCTACCAGGGCACCACCTTCGTGCTGCAAAAAAACGGTTTGTCCGTGGCCCGGATTGTGCCGGAGGAAAGAAAACCCATCAAAGGTCGAGAGATTGCTGCGGCGTTGAGCGTAACTCTCAAGGACGTTCATCTCGGCGAAGAAGAGGCCACGGCGTGGCTTCGCGAACTTCAGGAATCTCGCAGGAGCCAACTGCCGCAGGCCGACAAATGCCAACCCTGATCGCCTCCGATGTCATTATCCAGGCCGAGCTAGGCGCATTTGATCTCAACGCGTGGCTCATCTCTCAGCCGCACGAAGAGTTCAAGCTAGCGGCGATCACTGTCGCCGAGTTATGGCAGGGTGCTGAGCGCGCGACTGGGACTCATCGGACAAAGCGGCGGCTGTTTCTGCGGCGGATCTTCGAGACCTTCGAGATCGTTCCATATGGCGGACCCGCAGCCCTCGAACACGCGCGCCTCGGCGCCGAGCTTGAATCGGCCGGCCAAACGATCGCCCCGCACGACCTGATGCTCGCGGCTATGGCTCTCCATGCAGGCAACGCCGTAGCTACCTTCAATGGGCGGCACTTTTCCGTGGTAAAGGGCCTGAAGGTCATCGAACCCAAGTAGCAAGGGGGCAGAACGCGGCCAGTGCGACCCCCGTTCCCCGTACAATGAATCCATGCTTCGCGATCTACGCCCCCTCTTCGTGTATATGCGCCGCTACCGCTGGGGATACCTGTGGGGCACCCTCTCGTGCATTGCAACCAACGCGGCGGCGGTGCAGTTTCCAAGAGTTCTGGGATGGGCTGTCGACAAGATGCAAAAAAATCAGGCCACTCGCGAAGCGATTCTAGCCTTCGCGGGCCTGCTCATCGCCATCTCTCTCACCAAGGGCGTCTTCCTCTACGCCCAGCGCTGGATTCTCATCGGGATTTCGCGCGAGATCGAGTTCGACCTGCGCAACGACCTGTTCATTCATCTGGAGCGGCAGGACTCAGGGTTTTATCAGCGCTACAGGACCGGCGATATCATGGCCCGGCTGACCAACGACCTGAATGCGGTGCGCATGTTGCTCGGCCCGGCCCTCATGTACAGCGCCAACACGGTCTTTTTCACTGTATTCGCCTTGTACTTCCTGCTGCACCTTAGCCCCTGGCTCACCCTGGTGGCTCTGGCGCCCATGCCGCTGGCCAGCATCCTGGTCCAATACCTCGGCCACAGGATTCATGACCGTTTCGAGCGCATCCAGGCCAGCTTCTCCGAAATCTCTTCGCAGGCCCAGGAAAACTACTCCGGCGCGCGCCTCATCCGCGCCTTTGCCCGCGAGGAGTCGCAGATTGGTCTCTTCGAGCGGCTCAACCGCCGCTACATCGCCCGCGCCCTCCGGCTTGTCCAGCTTATGGGCATGTTGTGGCCAACGCTCGAATTCATCCTCGGCGTCTCCATGGTCATCACCCTGCTGGCCGGCGGTCACCTGGTCATAGCCCATCGCATCTCAGTTGGCGATTTTGTCGAATTCAACACGTATATGATTCTGCTCATCTGGCCCATCATCGCAGTGGGCTGGGTCATCAATCTCTTTCAGCGGGGCACGGCCTCCATCCAGCGAATTGACGAACTTCTCAAAGCCGAGCCGGCAATCGACGATAGCGCATCCGATCCTGCGATTCCGGCGGACACCGTGCTGCAAGGAGAGATCGAGTTTCGCAATCTGAATTTCAAGTACAACGGGACGGAAGTGCTGCGCGACATCTCGCTGCACATTCCCGCCGGCTCAAGCCTGGCCATTGTCGGCCCTACCGGCTCGGGCAAGTCCACGCTCGTCAACCTGCTATCGCGGCTCTTTGAGGCGCCCGAGGGGTCGCTCTTCGTCGACCGCCGGCCGGTGCGCGACTATCCGCTTGCGGTGCTGCGCCGTAACATCGGCATGGTTCCCCAGGAAACATTTCTCTTCAGCGAGACCATCCGCGAAAACCTGACCTTCGGCGCGCCCAATGCAAGCCCGGAAGAGATGCTGGAAGCAACCGAAGCCGCCCACATACGGAAAGAGTTTGAGGAGTTTCCGCAGGGCTTTGAAACCATGGTGGGCGAGCGCGGCGTAACGCTCTCCGGCGGGCAGAAACAGCGCTCGGCCATTGCCAGGGCTTTGCTGCGCCGGCCCGCCATTCTCATCCTCGACGATGCGCTGGCCAGCGTGGACACATACACAGAAGAACGAATCCTGGGTGGCCTGCGCGGGTACACCTCCACCTCGACCACCATTCTGATCTCGCACCGCGTCTCAACCGTACGCAGTGCGGATCGGATCGCTGTGCTGGTCCACGGCAGGATCGTGGAGTTGGGCACGCACGAAGAGTTGCTGGCTCTCGATGGCTACTACGCCAGCCTATTTCAGAAGCAGCAACTGGAAGAGGAGCTCACGGTCGCCGGATAAGCCTGATCGGAAGAGGATTCGAATCTGTGTGAGTCTGCCGAAGAATGCCGATCAGGCATTCCAGCTTGAGCCGCCCGCGGCATCCGGCGCGTACTCGTCGCTCTCGAAGGCCGGCTGCCTGCGTCCGGATGCAATCTGGAGCGGCACAGGATTGACTTCGGGATCCTTTGCCACCTGGCGCCAGGCATCGCGCACGTTCCGTACGCAATCGATCGCATGGTCGAACTTCTGCCGCGACCCCGACTGCGAGGCCTGTAGAATCTCAGAAAAAATCGACGCATAAAACTCGCTGAGCGCCTGTGCCGGCCGGCCACCCACATCCATGCGCAGCCGCGCCTGCAAGTGGATGACGATATCCAGAGCGCGCTTCACCGCATTCCGGCGGCCAGCAGCGTCACCGCGCTCCACGGCCGCGCTGGCGGCGTAAAGAAAGCGGAGAATGCCATCGTAGAGCGCCACCACCAAATCGACGGCCGACGCGCTTTCCAGTGCATGATTCTGATAACTTCCCATCTGGGTATAGCTCCTTAGCCGTTGGATTGCTGGTTATAGCCGGTGATGGCCGAGTAAAGTTCATTGACGCCCTGCAACTCTGAGGGCAGTTGCTGCATAATCTCGTTGGCGCTGTTCAGTTCCGCCGTCAGGCTCGTCTGCTGCGCCGAGATATAGCTCTGCTCCTTGGAGATGTCCGCGTTCAGCGTAGATTCGATGTTGCTGTTGGAGCTTGAGGCTAGCGACAGAATGCCCGTCGGTGAACTTGTCCCCGCATTGGTCAGTGTGGTGGCAAATGCCATCCCCCAACTGTTCGCATTCTGGAAGAGAGCCTGGACGCCGCTGTAATCCGAGTTGAGGAATGAATCGAGCGAAGTGGCATCCAGGGTCATTGTGCCATCGTCGTTCACGCTGATACCCAGGCCGGTCAGGCTGCCTATATCGGACGAATTGCTGTAACCCAGCGTCGTGCTGGTTTTGCTGGTGGTATCGAGCAGGTTGGAGGAGACCGTCAACGCTCCGGCAGAACCGACCGTGCCTGAAACCAGAGAGATGCTCGATATGCCGTTATTGGTGACCACGCTGGCTGTGACTCCCAGGTTGGCGGCGGTAATCTGGCTGGCCAGTCCGGCGAGCGTGTTGTCAGTTGAATCGAGAGTAATGGTTTGCGCTGTGCCAGTGCCCACCTGGACGGTAACCGAGCCGGAAAGCAGATCGCCACTGTCAGGCAGCGCGCCCAGCGAGCCGCTGGCAGCTGTGGTGGAGGTGTAGGACGCGCCGGTGTAGTTCACATTCGAATCGCTGGTGGCGACAATCCCCGACGTGACAGTGAGAGCACCGCTCGAACCGGCGGTACCCGAGTCTAGCGTAAGGGTGGATTGGCCGTTGGCGATCGACACCCCGGCTGTCACTCCGATGTTGGCCGCGTTGATGGCCGCGGCCAGCCCGGCGATGGAGTTGACGGTGCTGCCGGCGTAGTAAGTGTTGGCTGCCGGAGAACTTGGCGCGTCGCCGAGGTCGATGGTCTGCGCCGTTCCCGAGCCCACCTGGATAGTCATCGAGCCGGAAAGCGTTGTGTTGTTATTGTTGAAGATGGCATCCAGATAGCCGTTGGGATTCTGCACATTGATGCCGCTGAGAAGATCCTGCTGCAAAAGCGAGAGCGTTGGCGAGCCGAACAGAGGCTCAACCTGTCCCGAACTGTTCAGGCCCTCCTGCGCGTTCATGGCGCTGATCAGAGAGTTGTAGTCGCTGACCATGGTGTTTACAGTGCTCTCGACGCCGGTGTTGTAATTGCCGATCACCACCTGTACCTGCTCGAGGCTTGAGTCCGATTCGGTGGCGCTGGGCGCAAGCAACTGGAAGGTCACGCCGGGAATAAGGTTGGTCACCGTGTTAGACGCGCTGGTGAGACCCACTCCGTCCACCGTTAAGTTAGCGTCTTTGGCAAGAACGCCTACGTTATAACTCAGCGCCGTGCTCGAGTTAGTAAGATCGGTAATGGAGTTCGAGTTGACCTGAATGCCGCCGTTGGCGCCCGAGGTGCCCGAGACCAGGCTCAGGCGAGAACCCGACGAATCGGTCAGCACGCTGGCGGTGATGCCCACGCCGGACGAATTGATGGCCGCGGCCAAGCCTGCGAGCGTGTTGTTTGCGGATGTCAGCGTGATGGTCTGCGGCGTACCCGACGCGCCCACCTGGAGCGAGATGGAGCCGGAGAGCTTGTCAGACGCGTTGGCGATCTTGTCAAGATAACCGCTCGACGTCTGGGCCAGATTGGTCACCGTGACCGCGTGCGTCCCGGCCACCGCCGAGTTTGTTGCTGCCGTCAGATCCAGCACGTTGGTGTCGGAGCTGGAGCCGGTCTTCTGTGCCAACACACCTGTGGCATCGGTAAGGCTGCTTAGGTCATTCGACAGGTTCGACAGCAGGGTTCCCAGACTGGAGATCGCCGTGTCCTGGCCGGTGAGCGCGGTCAGTTGCGTCTTCCACGGCGTCTCCACATTCTGCAGATTAGCCATGATCGCGGAGACGGTTGAGCTAACGTCGAATCCTTGCCCGCTGGTAGGCGACCCGAAACTCAATCCTACTGTGCCCATCGCACCCTCCATGAAGAAGTCAAGCAGCCCGGGAACCAACCGCTTCCAAATCGGGTTGGAAAACTCTCATGGCAAAAGCTATTCTGGTTGCGCAAAGAAGGGCGCCCAAGCGGACGCCCCCCTCTGGTGATTGGATTACGACCCTTTTACTGCAGCAGCTTGGTTACTTCCTGCTGCATGCTGTTGGCCTGTGCCAGGGCGCTGATGCCGGTCTGGCTCAGGATTTCGTACTTGGACATGTTGGAGGTTGCCGACGCGTAATCGGTAGCCTGCACCGCGTTTTGCGCCGATTGCACATTCTCCTGCTGCGTGCTGAGCACCTGACTTACGGAGTTCAGCGTATTGATCATCGCGCCGATATAGCCGTCCTGCGCCGAAATATCGCTGATGGCCGTATTGAGATCGCCCAGAGCCGCCTGCGCATCGGTAGCATTGGACAGATCGGTGTTAGCCAGCGACTGGCCGGCAGCATCCGCATAGCTGATCGTCGCCGTGCCGCTGGAGCCGTTGTTATCGGCAACAACGGCAGTGTTCGATGTATTGCCGCTGGTGGTCGTGTCGGTAACCGTGCCGGTGACGCCCACGCTGTAATAGGCTGAGCTGCTCGCTGCTGGAGTGTCCGCCGTTTCGACAATTGTGCCGGCAGTCGTATCGGCGAGGCCATTGGTAACAATCGCACCCTGTGAGGAGGCGTTGGTGGAGGTCAACGTCATTAGCGTGCCAATGGCATAAGTTTTAGAAGCGCCCGAAACGCTGGTTGTCACTGAAGCAGTATTCAGCGAAGCCGAGACCCCGAGATTGGAAGCGTTGATCGCGGCAGCCAAACCGGTCCACGTCTCTGTACCTGGAGTGATGAGGGTTCCGTCGATAGTAACGCCGCCCGTGAGCACGTCACTGGCATTCGTACCACCGGCTGAACCGATCTGGGCAATCTGATTCTGGTTGGCGACGTTGATGGAGGAAACTACTCCGGCGCCACCTGTGATTGCAGTTGTGGCCGCGAAGGTATTCGATGCGTTGGCCGAGTAGACATTGAGGACATCACCCGCTCCGTAATTAGTAGCCCCAACCTCCTGTGCAGCCGAATTGGTCGAAGCTGTAACGCCGTAGTTACCAGCATTGATCGTCTGCGCGATCTCGGCCAAGGTCTGCGTACCAAATGTGGTTGCGGTTGGCGCTACACCGAGAGTAATTGTGGCGGCGCTTGAACCGAAGGTTAAAACACCGCCAGTAAGGTTACCGCCTGTATTTGTAACCGTGCCGACCAGGTTGGTGAACTGGGAGTTGGTAGCGGTCGGCGTGTTGGCCAGAACCAGATCGCCGGCGGCGTGAGCATCCACGAGATTTGCCGAGCTCACGGAATCCTTTGCGTTTGCAGAGGTTAAGGTCAACAGCGAGTCGGTGACATACCCGCCCTGCCAGCCTGAGGTGTTCAGGGTAGCAGTGACGCCATAGTTGGCGGCATTGATCGTGGCAGCCAGATTGGCCATAGTGTCAGTCGAGTTGGCAATACCCAGTTGAATGTTATGGGTGGTGCCGTCGGAACCGGTAATGGAAAGAGTCCCGCTCGATAGGTTGCTAGTCGTACCGGCGCCTACCTGTCCTGCGCGCTCTTCCAGAGTTCCGATGACGCCCGCGCCCTGGGTTCCGGTGCCGATGCCCTGACCGCTGATGATGATGCCTGTGTCGGTACCGCCGCCGCCGGTAGTGTCAGCCGCCGCAGCGCCGGCCACGCCCGTGGTGCCTGCTTGAGCCGCTGTGCCAAAGGTGGCAGTCAGGCCCAGGCCGGAGTTATTGATGGCCTGGATCAAGCCCTGCGCGGTGTTGGCATAGCTGGTGCCCGCGCCCACGGTGATGTTCGCAGAGGCGTTCACTGCCGAACCGCCCGCGCCCTCGGTCAGATAGCTGGCCGTGATCGTCGTGCTGGCCGTCGCCGCGCCGAGGCTGTCGGTTAAAGCCGCATTCTTGCCGCCGCTGGAGAGGTCCAGAAAGACGTTGTTGGTGCCGTTACTGTAGGCCATCACGCCGTTGCTGTCGCCCAGGTTGGATGATGAGAGCGAGCGTATGTTCAGATCGTCGATCGACGAACCCTGCGAAGAGGAGTCACCGGTGTAGATGTTGGTCTTGGAATTGAAAACCTGCTCCTGGTTATAGGTGGTGGTGGTGCCGATGTTCGAGACTTCCGAGAGAATCGACTGGTATTCCTGGTTTGCGGCCACATCCTGTGTCGAGTTGAGGGTGCCGTTCGAGGCTTCGGTAGCCAGAGTCACGGCCCGGTTGAGCAGGCTTGTCACTTGCGAGAGCGCGCCATCGGCGACTTGCAACAGACCGACGCCTTCCGTTGCGTTGGTTTGCGATTGGGTAAGAGCCTGCTGGTTGGCCTGCAGGCCGTTGACAAGCGAAAGGCCCGCCGCGTCGTCTGCGCCGGAGTTGATCTTCGATCCGGAAGACAACTGCTGCAGTACGGTCGACAAGCTGTTGTTGGTGTTGTTCAGGTTGTTCTCTGCATACACCGCTGAGATGTTATTCAAGACACCCAGGGACATAGGGTACTCCTTGTAGATGCGTGGATTTGCGGCCCTGCCCCTGGAGTGCTCCCAAATATTCTGTACAGCCCTGGGCTGCTACTTCCGGTTCGGGTGCCGCCGCATCTTGCCCCTTCTTCGGCTCGGGAGTTATGGACTTTATCCAACTGCCCTTTGTGTCCTGCCGGGGACACTTATAACTCTTTCGTTTTAATTCATTAACCTTTCTCCCTATCCGTCGATAACATCACCAAAGGAGTTTCTGGGTCATGATCGAACTTACCCGGCTCAACGGCACGCCGATCGTGCTCAACAGCGATCTGATCAAGACTGCCGAGGCCTCTCCGGATACCATGCTAACGCTGATCAACGGAGAAAAACTGATTGTGCGCGAGCCTTGCGACGAGGTAACGGAGCGTGTGATGGCCTACCGGGCGCGCCTGCTGGCCGCTGTGGCCCGGCGTCTGCCTTCATTGGCCGGGTTGCAAAACGTTGTCTCCATCGCCAGCCTCGATGTCTCCGGCCAGTCGAACGCAGCTTCTCTGCGGCGTGATTTGGAACCAAGCCGTTGACGGAAAGAACCAGAGATCCTGGCACCCGGCTTCTGAAGGAGCTTTGCATGGAGAACGCGAGATATGGATAAGGCGAGTATTGGCGGAGTCCTGCTGGCTGTTCTCGGAATTGTAGCCGGGTTGCTCATTGAGGGTGGCAACCTGGGCCAGATCCTGCAGCCGGCCGCTGCTCTGATCGTCTTTGGCGGCACCCTCGGCGCTGTACTGTTGCAGTTTCCGCTCACCACCGTTTTGGCCGCCTTCAGCAGCCTGGGGCACGTCTTTGCCGCGCCGCGCAAGCAGAACGACGAGCTCATTCTGTTGCTGGTCTCCTTCGCCAACAAAGCCCGCCGCAACGGAGTAGTAAGCCTCGATGCCGACCTGCGGACCATCCAGGACCCATTCCTCAAGCAATCTCTGATGCTGGCCGTCGACGGCACCGAGCCCAGCGACTTGCGCAAGATCATGCGGGTCAACCTGGACTCCACCGTCGAGCGCGAAGACCAGCTCCCCATGGTCTTCGAGTCGGCAGGAGGATTCTCGCCCACCATCGGCATTCTGGGCGCAGTGCTGGGGCTGATCCAGGTGATGCAACATCTCGACAATATGCAGGAGGTCGGCCGCGGCATCGCCGTGGCCTTTGTCGCAACCATCTACGGAGTAGGCATCGCCAATCTCTTCTTCCTTCCATTCGCCGGCAAGATGCGCATCCGCATCCGCGACAGCCAGCAGCGCCGCGAGATGATGCTGGAAGGGGTGATCTCCATCCTCGAAGGAATGAACCCGCGCATGCTTGAGGTAAAGCTGGCCAGCTTCCTCCACGACTCTGGCGGCGAAAAGAAAGAGCGCGCGGCATGAATCGCCGCTCCCATCATGGGCATGTGAGCCAGGAGCGCTGGCTTGTTTCCTACGCCGATTTTATTACCCTTCTGTTCGCATTCTTCGTTGTCCTCTACGCGTCTTCGCAGGCCGACAAGAAAAAGCAGACGATGGTGTCGCAATCCATCGAATCCGCTTTTCGCGCCCTTGGCCTCTTTCCCGATGCAACGCGCCGGCCGGGCAGCGCCAGCAATGCCGGCCAGGGAACCGAAGCGCCGGCTATGGCCATGAACATCGTAATGGGAGAAGATGTGCTGGCGCCCGCCAAGGTTAAAGACGACCTCGAACATATCCGCCAGGAGCTTGAGCAGACGCTCTCCAACCAGGTGGCTCAGCACACGGTCTCTATCAAGATGGGCCGGGACGGGTTGGTTATCAGCCTGCGCGAGGCCGGCTTCTTCGACTCAGGCTCGGCGACACCCAAGCCCGAGACTCTTGCAACTCTGCGCCAGATTGCCGCCTCGCTGGGCCGCACGCCCTACGATCTGCGCGTCGAGGGACACACCGATAACATTCCCATCCACAACGCCGGATTCGACTCCAACTGGGAGCTCTCCGCAGCCCGCGCCACGCGAATTGCCCGTATATTCCTCGACCTGAAGGCCATGCCTCCGGAGCGTATCTCGGCGGCTGGATACGCTGAGTTTCACCCCGTGGCCAGCAACGGCACGGCGGATGGCCGCGCCGAAAACCGCCGCGTCGATCTGGTCGTCCTGCCGCGCAGCAGAATCGATTTCTCCACACCCGGACTGCCCATCCCAACCGGAGCCTGGCGCAAGATCACGGACGACGAGTGAGCGGTGTCAGCGGAGCTAGTGGGTTAGCTGAGCCAGTAGAAGCATGGCTGGATCAAATAAGCAGAGACTCACTCCGCCAACTCCGCTGAACGCTCATTCCACGCCGAGTACCTTCACAATCACCCGCTTCCGCCGCTGCCCGTCGAACTCGGCATAGAAGACACGCTGCCACGTGCCCAGGTCCAGCTTGCCGCCGGTCACCGGCAGCGTGGTCTCGTGGTGCAGCAGCAACGACTTCAAATGCGCATCTCCGTTGTCCTCGCCTGTCTGATGGTGCTTGTAATCCGGCCGCGCCGGCGCTAACTCCTCCAGCCATTTGCCAATATCTTCGATCAGTCCGTTTTCCAGGTCGTTTACGTATACAGCCGCCGTGATGTGCATGGGCGACACAAAGCACAGCCCATCCTTCACGCCGCTGCGCCGCACAATCTGTTCCACTGCCTCCGTAATATGCACCATCTCTCGACGCTTTTGCGTCTGGAAAACCAGATATTCCGTATGACTCTTCATCGCGCCCTCCCGGCACTGCGCCGGCTTTACCCAACCGGCTCAGCCTATATCCTAAAGTCAGCCGTGACCGCAACCGATCCACAAACCGCTGATTCACTTTCCCAACTCGGCCTCGACCTGCTCGCCGCCGGTTCGCCTGCTGAAGCGGCAACGGCCTTTCGCGCCGCCATCGCGGCTGGACCCGAAAACGCTTCGGCTCACATTGAGGCGCACCACGGCCTCATTCGCGCCCTGCGCGACGCGGGCCAGATCAATCAATCCGTCGCCGCCGCACTGGCGCTGACGGCGCTCACTCCCGCTGACCCGCTGGCCCACACCGCGCTTTCCATTTGTCTGCAAGCTGCCGGCCACATCTCTCAGGCTGAAGCCGCTGCCGCCCGCGCCCGCATTCTGGACTGGAAACTTCAGCTTCTATCCCCGCCCGGCAAGGACTCGCTCCTGTGAAGGCGCTTCGCCAGCCCAGCGCCAATCAGCGCGTGCGCTCGATGCATGACCGGCTTGCCGAGGCCTACGGTCCACAGCATTGGTGGCCTGCCGAAACTCCCTTTGAGGTAATCCTTGGCGCTTATCTCACCCAGAACACCGCCTGGAAGGCTGTTGAACACTCGCTCGCCAATCTGCGCGAGGCCGGAGCGCTAACCCTCGACGGCCTGCGCTCGCTTGCCCTCGAAGATTTGCTGCGTCTCATTCGCCCTTCCGGCTTTTTCACCCGCAAGGCGGCGGCCTTAAGAGCCTTTGTCGCCATGCTGGACGCGGAGTTTGCTGGTTCGCTCGACACACTCGCAGCTACCCCCACGGCCATCTTGCGGCGGCGACTCCTAGCCTTGCCAGGCGTGGGGCGCGAGACCGCCGACGCCATCTTGCTCTATGCCCTCCACCATCCAGTCCCGGTGGCCGACGAATATCTCCGCCGCATCGCCGAGCGCCACGGGCTTTTGCCCCCCCAATCCGGCCGCGCCAGCTATGACGCCCTGGCCGATCTTACCCGCCAGGCCTTCGCCGCAGACCCGCCTGCCGACCGCGCGCGGCTCTTCAACGAGTTTCACGCCCTCACCGTGTCCGTGGGCAAGGCGCATTGCGGCAGGACTGCCCGATGCGTGGACTGTCCACTCGTCACGGACCTTCAATTCGCGCACGCCGCAGCGAAAGCGAGCAAATAATTAGATGACATTCTGGATATGCCATGAGGGTTCAAGGTTGCTTTGCGCCGCTCGGAGCGACGAATCTTCAACGCTAGCCCGGCAGGAATCCCATTGGGCACCCATTGTGGCCGCCAAACAGCGTCCATGAGAAGGCTATCGAGTACGGGGAGGGACCGGCGGCTCATAAGACGGGATTCCCCGAACAGATGTGCTCATCTTATCCTTGACGCTGCGTGCCAGCTTTTCAATCTCAGCGAGCTTGCGAAGCTGGTCTCCACTCAACGAATCAGGGTTCGTTGTGCTCACCTCGGCATTCAGTTCGGTCGCTAGCTTGAGGAGCTTGTTTGTGTCGGAGACCAGGCTTTTTTGCCGCTCGGCGTTAAGCGCCCGCAGCTGTTTTTCCTGCTCGACCGGATCGCGAACGTCCATATCCGTATCCGAGAACGGCGAAGGCCTGTGCTGGCCCACCGTCTGCGAAAACACCATTTGCGGCCGCAGAAACCCAATTTGTGCACCATCAGGCAACGCCAGCAAAAGCGCAAGGCACAGCGCCTGGCGCGCGGCTTGAGAGACCTTCCGGCGAGGCACGCGGTTCGAAGCGATAGATTGCGACTCACGCATTGTCATTCACCCTCGAAGCAGCCTTCGTTCCATTGAACGAGGCCCTTCCCTCAGTTCCCCCCAACTGTGAGTTTCATTTTTTCCTTCACATCGTGAGCCAGCTTCTCGATCTCGTCGGCCTTGCGAATCACGCCCAGAGAGAGCGTGTCCTTGTTGGTCTTGTCCACTTCGGCCTTCAGATCGGTGGCCAGCTTGAGCAGCTTTGCACTGTCGTCGGCAATTTGTTTCTTCCGCTCCTTATTGGCCGCTTCAAAACTCTGTTGCTGCGTCTGTTGTGCGTTGATGTCGTTTTGCGTATTGGCATCGGGTACGCGGGTCACCGAGGGTGGATAGCGGAAACCCGGATCCCTCTGCACTTGTCCTTCGCCAACCATCTGAACTAGGGCGATGACGGCTAATGCAGCGAGAATGCCAATCCATGGCGCCCTCAACCGCCGCTTGCGCGGGCTTTCGGTTGAGTGAACTCGCAGAAATCTCATAGGATGACCTCCTTTGTGCGCCGGAAGGTCCGAAGCTTCCCCGTGGCTTGCAATCGCTGCCTCAGGGATCAAGACCTTTGGCAATTCCTGCGGACAGTCTAGTCTAAGAGAAGGAGTTTTGGATGCATCCTTTTTCGTTGGCAGCAAGAACGGGCTTGTTTGCCGAGGGCCGGTTTCTTGGCAAGGTACTGGACGAGTGGGCCGTCGATGCCCAGGAATTCGTCCGGCTCAAGCTGCCGCACCTTCTGGTGATCGCGGTTATCGCTTTTCTGCTCAGTAGGATACTGCGACTCGTCACCTTTCACATGACGCGCGTGGCGGAGCAGCACTCGGCCAGTCCCGAACACATATCGCAGTTGAAGACGGTGGCCGGAGTCATCCGCACCACGGGACTCGCCATCATCGCGTTGATCGCAGGCTGGCAGTTCCTTTACGAACTGGGTGTGAATCTTGCTCCCTTGCTAGCTTCAGCCGGGGTTGCCGGAATCGCCCTCGGCCTGGCCGCGCAAAACATCGTCAAGGACGTGCTCAACGGGGTTCTTATCCTCATCGAGGACCAGTTCAATGTTGGAGACACCGTCCGGGTAGCGGGCCTGGCAGGCACTGTGGAGGCCATGACTCTGCGCAAAACCACCGTTCGCGACGCGGACGGAACCCTCTACGTGATTCCCAACTCGCAGATCACTACGGTTGCCAATTTGAGCGCCGGCTACTCCGTAGCAACGATGAACGTAAGCGTGGACTTCTCGGCAAATCCCGATGTGGTGGTGGGACTACTCAAGGGCATTGCCACGGAGATCCGCAACAGCGAGGAGTTTCGCGATGTCTTTGTCGCCGATCCCCAGATTCTGGGTGTCGATGCCGTCAAAGGTTCTGAACTCATCTTCCCGGTGGTCTTCAAAACCCTGGCAACCAAACAGTATGGCCCAGTGCGCGAGTTCCGTCGCAGGGTCCGGCTCTCCCTCGAGGAACAACACCTGCTCCCCGGCGACCCCAACCGGGTCTTCCAATCGTTTGGCGACAAGAACGCGCCGAGATCGAATCGGACATCCGCGGAGCCAGCGCCGGAACACGACCCTACCCTGCTGAAGTCAGAAAATAGCAATCCGTTTGCCGGCGAGTAGCGTCCTGACGGTTCAGGTCATTCTGGACCATCGTGCGAACTGGCTCTCATGGCCGGCGGCCAGGGATGGCGGCACGTTGGAGAACAGCTCGATTCCGGCCCTCGGCTTTGGCGGCATACAGGGCTTGATCGGCCGCCGCCAGCAGCGATTCCGCGCTTTCGCATCCAGCAGAGGGGTTGAAGACCGTCGCGCCCATGCTGCAAGTAATCCCGAACTCGGACTCGTGCGTGTGGATTCGGAGGTTGGAAATCGAGGCGTGGAGGCTGGCCAATCTCTCTTCAGCTCCCCCTTGTGGAATCTCGGTGAGAACCAGCAGGAATTCCTCGCCGCCGTACCGGCCCGCATGGTCATAGATGCGAATCGCCGCGCCAACCGCGGCGGCGAACCAGCGCAGGGCCTCATCACCGGCCTGGTACCCATAAGCATCGTTTACGCGCTTGAAGTGGTCCAGGTTGACCAGCGCCACCAGCAGGATTCCACCCTCACGGCGGGTACGTTCGATCTCTGCGCTCAGCTCACCCAGAATTCCCACCCGATTCAGCATTCCGGTGAGGACGTCGTGAGCCAACTGGATGCGCAACTGCTCGCGGCTGATTTCGAGTTCGCGGGTACGCTCGTTGACAAGCCGCTCCAGTTCCCGGCTCCTTTCCAGCAGACGCCATAGGCGAAACAGGGCGGCGGCCATAAGAGAGACAGCCAAGGCGAGGCAAAGAAGAGCGAAAAGCCGGAAGACTCCGGTTTCGGCTGCCACCCGGAGAAGGCCGCTCCGGGCCATCGCGAGCGCGGTCATTGCATGGCTCGTGAGTCCATCCGCATGCAAACGGACAACCAAGACAAACTGCCGCGCCTGCAGGGCGACTGAAAATGCCAGCCAGCACGCAAGTCCGCGAATGATTGCAACCAACGGTCTCAAGCCCAGTCCCTTGCGGAAGGAATTCACTCCGCGCTGGGTTCATCGGCAGCTTGGACCGGAAACTGGAGTTCTCTCTTCGGTATCGATCCGCTTGCGGAAAGGCTTGTTGTTTTTGGAAGGGACGGTTTTAGACATTTTTGGGGGATGACGAAACAGGGCGCGAGCTTTAGCTGCCGAAGGAATGCAAAGCAGTGAAAATAAGTTCCCCCTGGAGCTAAGCCTCTATTTCCACATGTCTTTCAGGCTGCGCGGCGCCCAAAGGTTACCCCGCCGCGGCCTGTCTAAGCTGACGGCCTCATTTTTTCAAAGCGAGAAGTCCCTCCCGGTCCAGCACATTCCCATCCATGAGGAGAGTGGAGATGCGGCGCGCGTTCCAGACGTTTTGTGTGGGATCGCCGTCCAGGATGAGAATATCCGCTCGGCGGCCCGGGGCAATCAGTCCCAGCTCGATCCAGCCGAACTGGATCGCATAATTGTTGGTGGCGGCTGCAAGAGCCTCGCGTGGCGAAAGCCCCAGCCGGACCAGCAGTTCTAGCTCGGTGTGCATCGAGATGCCTGCCATTGTCCCTGACGCCGACGCTCCCGACGCAGCCAGGTAATGAGGAAAGGCAGCAAAGATCGTCTCGTTGATTCGCCACAGGCGCATTGCGGACTGTTCGGCCTTCTTGCGCTGACCGTCTTCCAGATATCGCTGTACGCCAGCGGGCAGCCTGTGTGTCCAGGGTGAGAGCGGATATACGACTTCGCCCGTAGCCAGATCCGATGGCTGAAACATCCGGGCAGGGTCAAGCAACCGAGCTGCCGGCTCCTTCCACAGGTTGCGATGTTCCGGCAGTTCGAGGTAGTAGAGGCTGAAGGCAGGCATCAACGCAGCATGGTGCGCGGCCAAAAAGTGGGCGTAGGTGCGCAGATGCACGTCGGTCGGCGGCAGCCGCTCCGCATAGTCGTAAGCGGTGATGGCTGCGGTTCCTACGGAGTTGTCAACCAACGGCTGCTGAAGCTCATCGGGGACTACGCCCAGTTCGTAGCGGCTCATCTGCGGTAGCGCGTCCACACCGGCCTCGATGCCGACGCTGTAAGGCGTTGAGACGAACTCACCGTAGGTGGCCAGTCCCATCTGGTGGGCGTGGGCAACGATCCACTGGGTATTGGCTGCGGTAAGGTCGTGGCCCAGCCACAGCACGCGTGTGCCGAGCCGCGCAGTGTCGGTGAGCTGGCGCGCTGTATCCTCGGGGCTCAGTTCGATGGGATGCGCGCCCTCCCTGAGCTTGAGAGCCCAGTCCGGATGCTTGGCGAGCAGGCTCCAGTTGTCGGTCGACCCGATCGAGTCCACCAGGTAAAGGTGGGGGCTTGGATGGGCGGCAAAGTCGATGTTTCCATGGCGGTAGTCACTGCGGGCCACCACCGTGGTCACACCCATGTAGAGGTTGGCATTGGCCTCACCCTGCGAGTTCATGCCGGCAAAGCCGTCCACCAGCCCTGGGATGAGGAACTTCCCCGTGCAGTCGATTACCCTGGCGCCCTTGGGGATGGAAATTGCGCCGCGGGAGCCAACATCGGTGATGCGCCCGTCGCGCACAATCACGATCGCATCCGGGAGGTCTCTTGCCGAGTGGCCCCAGTCGCTCACGTCCACCACCATGCCACCGGCCAGAACCAGAGGGGTCGAGCCTGGAACCTTCGGAGTGATCGTGGGCTGTGTTTGCGCCCAGGCCAGAATGCCGGCCAGGGCCACTCCACACATGCCCGTCGGTACGATACGAAGAAGTCGCATAAGAAAGGTGGTCTGTTGTGGATTGTCGCACAGCAGCTTCGCTGGAACGGTCAAGCGCCTAAACCAGCCACCAGCGCCGCCCGCATCCGGCGCGTAAGCAGGGGCAATACCTGGGCCTCCGCCTCGTCCACACTGAGGCCGTACTTTGCGCGCAGCGCGTCCACCTTGCCGTGCTCGATGAACCGGTCGGGCCAGCCGATGCGCACCACCGGGATCTGAAAGCCCATCTCATTGAGGGCTTCGACCACTGCGGTGCCAAAGCCTCCCATCTTCACGTGATCCTCAAAGGTGACGAAGGCGGCCACGCGCCCAGCGTACAGCTCGAGCATGGCATGGTCCAGCGGCTTGACGAAGCGCGGATTGATCACGGCGGCGGAGTAGCCACTGCACTCCAGACGACCAGCCAATTCCCCGGCCAGCGTCACCATCGGCCCGAGGCCCAGAATGGCCACGTCGAAACCGTCTTTCAGAACTTCGGCTTTGCCAACAGGGATCACCTCCGGCTCAGCCTTGCGGGCCACTCCGGCCACCGCCCCTCGCGGATAACGGATGGCGCTCGGTCCCCGCAGCGACACCGCCGTCTTCATCATGTCCGCCAATTCGTCTTCGTCTTTGGGAGCCATCAACACGATCTCGGGGATGCCGCGCAGGTAGCTGATGTCGAACAACCCATGATGGGTGGGGCCGTCGTCGCCCGACAGCCCGGCTCGATCCATGCAAAAGACCACCGGCAGCTTCTGCAAGCAGACGTCGTGAACAATCGGATCGAAAGCCCGCTGGAGGAAGGTCGAGTAAATTGCGCAGACCGGTCGGAAACCCTGAGTGGCCATGCCCGCGGCAAAGACCACAGCATGTTCCTCGGCGATGCCCACATCGAAATAACGCTTGGGAAAATGGGGCCGGAACAGATCGAGTCCTGTCCCGTTGGGCATCGCCGCCGTGATGGCCACGAGGTGCTCATCCTGGCCCGCAAGCTGGACCAGCGTATTGGCGAAAACCTCGGCGTAAGTGGGCAAGCCGGCAGGCGCAGTCAGGCCGGTGTCCGGATCGTATGGGCCCAGACCGTGGAACTTCTTCTGCCCATCCAGCGCCGGTTGAAAGCCGCGTCCTTTTTGCGTGAGCACGTGCAACAGCACCGGGTGGTCGGCGGCCTTCAAAAATTTGAAGGTTTCTACCAGCAAAGGTATGTTGTGGCCGTCGATAGGGCCAAAGTACTCCAGCCCGAACTCTTCGAAAAGAATGGAAGGCCAGAGCATGCTCTTGGCAGCCTCTTCGGCCCGGCGCGCCAGGGTGGCCGCGGTCTTGCCGCCCAGCTTTTCCACGATGCGGGTCGCCGAGTCGTGCAGGTTCTTGTAGTGCTCGTTGGTGACGATCTTGTGAAAATAACGGGCAATGGCGCCTACGTTGCGATCGATTGACCACTCGTTGTCGTTGAGCACCACGATCATTCGCTTGGTCTGCTCAGCTATGTTGTTCAGCGCCTCGAAGGAGATTCCATTCGTAAAGGCGGCGTCGCCCGCCACCGCGATCACGTGCTCCTTGCCGCCCGCGAGGTCGCGAGCCACAGCCATTCCAAGGGCAGCGGAGAGCGCTGTGCCTGCGTGGCCGGCTCCGAATGCATCGTGCTCGCTCTCAGTGCGCAGCATGAAGCCGTTCAGCCCGCCCGGCTGGCGAATCGTCTCAAAGCGGTCCAGCCGTCCGGTCAGAATCTTGTGGATATAGGCCTGGTGGCTCACGTCGAACAGCAGCTTGTCATGGGGAGTATCGAACACGGTGTGAAGCGCCAGAGTCAGCTCCACCACGCCCAGGTTGGGACCCAGGTGACCCCCGGTCTTTGACAGTGTCTGAATCAGGAATTCGCGGATCTCCTCCGCCAGCTCAGTCATCTGCGCAAAGTTCAGGCGCTTCAGGTCGGCGGGCGAGTGGATGGTTCCGAGCAGTGTCCCCATGTACTTCCTTCCCCCAAAAAACCAGGCGGATCGTACCGGTAGAGCTTACCGCCAGAGGCACAAGCGGAGTATGGTCAAGTATACCAATCCGGCCTCTTTCCTAGTCCTGAATGTTTTTGACGGGATCGAACCGCGAAGGTATGGCGCTGAATCGCATCGCCCGCCTACTGACCGCCGCCGTGCCGGCGTTGTACGATTGCTTTTAAGAGCCCTATGAGGAGGATTTGAACGTGCACACCGGTGTGAAGTCGATCTTGCTGGGAATGACAATGATGGTGCTTGGAGTGGCCGGCCCGATTTACGGACAGTTGTCCATCCCGACAGGTGATGCCTCACCCGCTCCGAATCCGCTATCTGACCCTACCGTAAAACCCGGCAAAATCCTGCTATACGATCTGGAAGCCCGCTTTGCCAAGGATGTGGCCGAACGCGGCGGCGCCGCCTTTGCCGAGTGGTTTGCCGAGGACGGCGTGGCGCTGGGCAATGGCGTAGCCCCTTTGGTTGGCCGTGTGGCTATCGCCAAATCCACTACTTGGTCGCCGAAGGACTACCAGCTCACCTGGACCCCTACCGACGCAACCATGGGACCCTCCGGCGACGTCGGTTACACTTGGGGCCATTTTGAAGGCCACAGCAAGGACGCCAACGGCAATCCGGTAACCACAACCGGGCGGTATATCACCATCTGGCGCAAACAACCGGACGGCAATTGGAAGGTGGTTCTGGACGCCGGCAGCAACGAGCCGGCCGCCGCCGGTGATTGCTGCAAGCTCCCGCCCGGGAACTGAAAAAAGAAGGAGATTGCCGGCTTTGAGCAGCGTACGCCTCCCATCGGAGCCAGCGTTGATACCGATGGCCGTAATGGGTAAGCCTCCGCCGTAACCTGGAAATGGTGTCTATCGTAACTTGCCTCGGACTTTACGATTGAATCGGAGGATTACTTGAGTCGTAGTCCCTTTGGGTCATGCTTCCTATCTTATGTGTTAGAGCAAGTTCCACTGCTTTGTTTCATACTGGCACGGGTGCTGACTGTGCGTACCGTGGTGTCATGTGTGCGACCCACAGCCGTCATTTAGAGGAAGACCAGGGAATGGTTTCGCGGTCGGAATACGAGATGTTTGACCGCGACCCGGACCCGGCGCTGGACGAACTGGCCCAGCTTTCGGCCGTACTGTGCAACTCGGATTACGCCTACATTGGCTGGATCGAGTCCAACCGCCTGCACTACAAATCGCAAGTTGGATTTAAAGCGCCCGAACAGCAAAGATCTTTGATCGTTTGCCAGTCGCTGCTGGAGAACGGCGAGCCGCTGCTGGTCCGGGATGCGGCGCAGGATCCGCGCTTCCCGCGTCAGGGAATACCTCTGGTCGAGGGTAAGCCGTGCCGCTCCTACGCAGGAGTGCCGCTTGTCTCCAGTACCCAGCAGGTGGTTGGAACGCTGGCTGTCCTGTGTCACAAGCCGGACCGTTTCAGCCAGGAACATGTCATGCTGCTGGAGGTGATTGCCCGCCAGGTGGTCACGCGGCTGGAACTGTACACGAGCATCGCATCTCAGGAACAGGCCCAGCGCGCCCGGCAGCGAGCTGAGCGCGCGCTTGCCAACGAACGGTCCTTTGTGGCTACCGCGCTGGACTCGATTCCGTTTATAGCCGCCCTGCTGGATCCTACTGGCCGGATGGTGCGCCTCAATTACCCCTGCCTGCAGTTGACCGGCCTGACGCTCGCCGACTCGGTGGGCTGCCAGTTTATCGACCTGATTCTCGATGCCGAAGACCACGAATGGGCCTCGGGTGTCCTTCGCGAGGCTGCGGATGGAAAGGTCTCCGGCCCGCACGAGACGGTGTGGCGGACTCGCAGCGGCAGGTCTCGGCGGGTGAGTTGGACCATGCGGCCCGTGCCCGGTTCGGAAGGAATTCAGTACCTGATCGTAAGCGGCCAGGACGTAACCGAGCAGCGCCAGACTGAAATTGCGCTTCTCTCCAGCGAAACGCGCTACGAGCAGGTCGTCGAGAACAGCCTTGGCTTCCTCTTTACCTGCACGATGGACGGCCGGCTTACCTCCCTGAACGCCTATACAGCGGAAACTCTCGGCTACCGGATCGAAGACCTGACTGGGCGTTCGGTCGCTTCCCTCCTCGATTCCCAGGGCGTGACCGCTATCCAAGAGGCCCTGCAGACCCTGGAATCCGGGAAGGAATGGCAGGGACAGTTGCGGGTGCGCCGCAGCGACGGCGTCTTCCGCCGCATCGCCTTCCGCAGCCGTTGCATGGAGCTGCCCAACGAAACCCCCTTCATCATTAACCACGGCATGGACGTGACCGAGCAGCACGAGGCAGAAGAAGCGCTGCACCTTGCCACACACCAGCGCGAATTGATCCTGGAGTCGGTGGCGGATGGCATTTATGGGATAGACCTGGACGGATGCTTCACCTTCATCAACCAGGCGGCCGCGCGCACTCTCGGGTATTCGCCAAGCGAGTTGTCAGGCCACGATGTGCACGAAACCATCCACCATAGCCACGCCGACGGGACGCCTTACCCCAGGACCGACAGCCCGATACTTGAGGGCATGCGCCGCCGCGAGGCCATCCATGTACGGGATGAGGTCTTCTGGCGTCATGACGGCGCGGCAATTCCTGTCGAATACAGCGCCAGCCCAATCATCGAAGATGGGCAAATCTCCGGAATGGTTGTGGCCTTCCAGGATGTTTCCCAGCGTCGCCGCCTTGAGCTGATGAAGGACGAATTCGCCTCCACGGTTAGCCATGAATTGCGCACTCCGCTTGCCGCGCTCCGCGCCTCGCTCGGACTCATCGCCTCCGGCGCACTCGACAAGCGTCCGGAGAAGAAGAGCAAGATGCTGGGGATGGCGATCGGCAACTGCGAGCGGCTGGTGCGACTGGTCAACGATATTCTGGACTTCGAGAGCGGAAAAAAGGGCAAGATGACCGTTCGGCGCCAGGCGGTCGAGGCCTTCGACCTGCTCCGCCGCGCGGTCGGTGCGGCCCAGGCGCACGCCAGCGAGGTCCGCATCAGCTTCCGCATCGACGCTTGCCCGGCGCCCGTCATGGCCGACGAAGAGCGCATCCTGCAAGTACTCCACGCGCTGATTGGCAACGCGCTCAAGTTCTCGCCCCATGACACCACGATCCGCCTGGCCGCACAACCCTACGGCGAAAACGAGGTGTGCCTCATCGTCGAAGATCAGGGCTGCGGCATCGACCGCGAGAAGCTGGAGCACATCTTCGACGGCTTCCAACAAGGCGATGCCTCCGACACCCGCGCCATTGGCGGCACCGGTCTTGGACTCGCCCTCTGCCGCGGCATCATCGACCAGCACGGAGGCCGCATCTGGGCTGAAAGCACCCCCGGCCTGGGCAGCCGCTTCCTGTTTACACTGCCCGCCGCCCCAAAAGCCTAAAGAACAACAGCCGTGGACGGAGCTCACCTGCTCGACAGTTGGGCAGTTGCACGATTCATGTGTTCCTGTGCTGACTGTTTATTTAAACCGTTGATCATAGGATTTTTAGACAAAGTTGCGCGATTTATGTGTTTCCAGAATGGTTCAGAAATTATCTGCAAGGTTTTGAAAATAAATTAGGGGGGGTAGGGGGATTAATTAAATCGTCAATAGGAGAAGGTGCAGATCGGGCAGGTTCCTGAGAGATTGGTCTGGGGAAGCGGACGCAACTCTTACCTCTGCGGCGATTTCTTTCATGGATTTCACTATTCCCATTGTGCGCCGGCGGGCGGAATGTTACGCAAGGGGCTGGGAAAAGATTTTGGTTTCTCAGGTCCCCGGAATCGGAACACCCTTCGGCAAGCTCAGGGCAGGCTTCCGACTGCGCTCAGTTCAGGCTCTGGGGGCACCCGGCCTCTTTGCATTCAGGATCATTGTTCTCTCGGCCAATTCCTTGCGCCGTGATAGATGTGAAGGATTTGGATCGCCGTCTTCGTCACCTGATAAACGACTATGTACGGCAAACCGGGAACTACAAGCTCCCGTGTACCAGGGATTCTCCCTTCCCGGCCCCTGGAGGGCAAGAGGTCAAGGGAGTTGGCGGCGTCAAACAGGGTTTTTGCGACCTCTCGGGCCGCGGACTCGTTGTCTCTCAGGATGTAAAGTGCGATTTCCTCAAGATCCTGCGCTGCACAGGTCGTCCATCGTACTTGCATCAGAACGGCCTTTGAACGGCCTCAGGCTTTTAAGGCGCGGTCTACTCGTGCCCAGACTTCGGAGGTAGGGACGAAGTCTTCTCGGGCGGCGGCGTCCAGCCCGGCTCGAACCCCGGCATGAAAGCGGCCCTCTTCCGACAGGTAACGATCCACGGCTTCTCGCGCCAACTCATCCGCGCTCCTGCCGGTCTGGTCGGCCATCTGAGAAAGCCGGGTTTCCTGCTCGATGCTGAGTTGCACTGCCATATTTTGAGATTAGAGCATTTCTCCTATTACTGTAGAGTCTTAAATGGGAGACGAAACCAGGCTTTTGCATCCTCGGGGGTGAGCATTGGCAACAACTGGGCGATGGCCTGATCGAGGGCCTCTTTGGTTC
>Ga0181522_10000015_pt1 | contig 151060 bp, 124 predicted proteins | sample PEATcosm2014_Bin_27_FD_121103 | JGI IMG/M metagenome (GOLD analysis project Ga0181522, IMG submission 121103) | Peatland microbial communities from MTU Mesocosm Facility, Houghton, MI, USA - PEATcosm2014_Bin05_10_metaG | ecosystem: Environmental > Terrestrial > Soil > Wetlands > Peat | place...
CGACGCGAACCGTGGTCTTTTTGGTGCGATTTGAAGTGCTCCGTCAAATGGCCGATGCGCTCGCTCAATAGGGCAATCTGCACTTCCGGGCTGCCGGTATCGTTGGTATGCGTGGCGTACTGGTCAATGAGGGACTTTTTTTGCTCTCTAGCTAACACGTGCGCGATGGACTCCTGTCTCTATTCGATTGTCTTTAAATGACTTTATTAGGTTACCACAAACTTTAAGATTCAGCCTAGAGGGAGCTCGAAAGGAGGCTAGGGACGCCTAAATGGTTGCCGTTAAGACCCTCGCCGGGTCCGATAAGCATAAATCACGGCTAGAAGCGGCGGGGCGAGGAGAAAGCCCCAAAAGGGGATCAAAGTACCCAAGATGAAGGGCGTGATTATGGATGCCCACATCGGCACCTTGGCTGTGCGTTTCATGAGATAAGGTTGAAGAAAGAAGCCGTCAATCATCACGATGCCGGCGTAGAGCATGAGCACATAAAGCGGGTGCTCCCAATCGGTCCAGTGAAGGGCGGCGGAAAGTACCGGTCCGAGAAGACCTAGAATCGGCCCAAAATGAGGGACAACCTGCAAAGCCGCAGCCAACAACGCCCAAAGGGCAGCAAGTGGAACTCTTAACAGCGTCAAACCGACAAGCCAGAGCAAACCAATGGCAAGGGAATCCTGTGCCTGCGCTATAGCCCAGTTCTTGAGAGCAGCGCCGGTCAATGAGAGGTGATCACGAATGGTCATAAGACTTTCGTGGACGCAAGCATCCGCCACCATACATTTCCACCCCTATGCTATGCTTTTTATATCCCTGCGGCGAGGCATGAAATGAAATTTGGAGTGCTCGTCTTCCCCGGCTCGAACTGCGATCACGACGCTTATTGGACGATTCAGCGCGTTGCCAAACAGCCCGTAACCTTCCTTTGGCATGAGTCGCATGACTTGGAGAATTGCGACGCTATCATCGTGCCCGGCGGGTTCGCTTATGGGGACTATCTGCGCACCGGGGCGATCGCGAAATTTTCTCCCGTCATGGAGTCGGTAAGCAAGTTCGCCGCCAGTGGCGGCTTAGTGCTTGGTATCTGTAACGGCTTCCAGATCTTGTGCGAATCCGGCTTATTGCCCGGGGCTTTGACTCGTAATGCCGGCTTAAAATACGTGTGTAAGCCGGTACAAGTGCGCGTCGAAAACACTGAGACTGCGTTCACCAACACCTGCCGCCAGGGCGAAGTCCTCACAATTCCCATTGGCCACATGGATGGCAATTATTTTTGCGATGAGGCGACGTTGACGACATTGCGACGCAACGGCCGAATTGTGTTCCGGTATTGCTCGAACCAAGGCGAGGTTAATGCCCTTGCGAATCCTAACGGCTCGCTCGACAACATCGCGGGAATCTGCAACGAAGGGCGCAATGTTCTTGGCATGATGCCTCATCCCGAGCGTCTCAGTGAACCCGAGCTAGGTGGGATCGATGGCGTCAAGATATTTTCCTCGCTTGTCGCCGCATTAGCGATCCGCTAACTGCCGGAGTTAAAGCCGCGTTTTCCTCAGATTTTTTCTTCCGACTCAAATTTATACGCAAAAGAATATCGTTATTGTGCTATGTTTTAGTCCCCGTTGCGCACCGGTAGCCGCCGGCTGCTGACTCCTAGAATATTTGCGTTTGACCGTGTCCTACAACCGTTTCCCGAAGGAGGTTCCTCTCATGAAAACCGGCGATGGAGTCAACCATTTGGCAGAAAGTCTCACTGCGGACGAGAGAATTTTGAGCGCAGGTGAAAAAACGCTCTTGGCAAAGTTATTACTGCATGCCAAGTCGGCGAACGGGTGCGGCGAAGCATTGGAGGCGATCATCGCCCGCGCAGTCGGCGAAGTCGTAAGTGAACGAGTACAGCTCGTACTGGGCGAAAGTGTAGTCGAGCTATTGATAGGAAGCACTAACCGCCTTGGTTCTCCACCGATGACCCCTCCCGGCCCGACCGACCCCAACGCGCCCAAGCCCCCGGGCCCAAATCCGCCGGGTGTGACCAGCAGAATCTCATCGACCCAGGCAGGCAGTCCGCCGATGACGCCGCCGGGGCCGATCGATCCGAATGCCCCCAAACCTCCCGGGCCAAACCCGCCCGGCGCGCGGCTGCGCGAGGCCACGGCAGTGGCCGTCGTGGAAGGCAACCAGCCTGAATTCTTGGCGGCAGATTTTGTTATTTTGAACGAATTCCTTGCCCCGGCTGAATTGCAGGCGCTTACCCAATACGCTTTGCAGAAAGAACTGGAGTTCCAGATCAGTGAAGTGGTTTCGCCGGGAATTCCCGGTGGCACTGTGGATTTTGAAAGCAGGCGTTCGCGCGTGCTCATGGAGTTAGGACCGCACTACGATATTCTCCTGAACCGCTTTCGCGCCGCGTTGCCCGGCGTATTGCAAAAGTTGGGCCATCCTGCATTCGAGGTCACGCGCGTGGAAGCGCAAATCACAGCGAGTAATGACGGCGATTATTTTCACTGGCATTGCGACAACGGTTTAGACGAAATTGCCGGACGAGAAATTACGTTCGTCTATTTCTTTCATGGCGAACCGAAACCCTTTCGCGGCGGTGAATTGCGGATCTACGATTCGCGGCTGCAGAACGGCGATTACCGGCCCACGGAGCGCTATCGCTCGGTTATACCCGAGCAGAATCAGGCGGTAATGTTCCTGAGCTCTTTGACGCATGAGATTACACCGGTTGAAACGCCTTCGCGATCTTTCGCCGACAGCAGATTCACTGTAAACGGCTGGTTCCATAAATAAATGCCGGCACAGATTGAAAGCAGCGATTGGTTGCAGTGGATAGAGCGTCTGGTGGGTGCTTCGACGGTCGCTGCGCGTCCGTCTGAGTGCCCTCCGGCGCCGGCGGGCACTCATTACTATTGCTGCCTTGACGATCAGCCCGCCTTTCTCGTCCCCGCGAGGCTGTTACGGTCACTCGAGTGTAAAGTTCCGACTGATTGTGAGTGGATTTTCAATCCACAATGTTCATTCGAAACTCCAGATTCGATTGAACTCCCTGGTGACTGCTTCGCTGGGGAGAACCCAGGCTACAAAGTGATTTGGGTAGTCGAGTCTGCCACGCGCTCGGCCACGCCCTATTGGCTGGATGCTGACCTGGCCAATGCGCTGGCTGGAATGCAAAAACAAGGTTTACTTCCTCAAAGCATTCCCGATTCGATGCTGTGGTCGCTCAGAGCGGCGGCCATTATAGTTGAGGACGACCACGTACAAAAGACCTCGACGAAATGGCGCGAGGATGCCGTAGTCTATGGCCATCACTTTCGCGCGAACGGATTCGTTCCCCTCGCCCAACTCATTCATCCCTTCCATCTCGCAGCGATGCGCCGCTACTACCGGTACCACCTGCGCCGGGGCGATTTCCCTCTGGGCGATTCCCAAAGCCCCTTACGCTACGTCGCGTTAAATGAGCCGGTGGCCACGTTTTTCCATCGCCAGCTAACCGCCAGGGTCTCTGATATTGTGGGCGAGCCGCTGAAGCCTTCGTACTGCTATTTTTCTTCATACGCTGAAGGCTCTATCCTGGAAAAACACGTTGATAGGGAACAATGCGAATTCAGCGTGTCGATGTGCATCGACTATTCTCCTGAACCCGAAGGAGCTACGCCTTGGCCGTTGCGGCTTCATATCGAGGGTGGAAAAGCTCTCGTTTTCCAGGCGCTGGGCGATGCTCTTTTGTACCGCGGACGCGAGATACCTCACTCACGTAACCGTCTGCCCGCTGGTCATTCTTCAACTTCAATCTTTTTTCACTTTGTACGGCAAGACTTCGCTGGCCCACTTAACTAAGTGATTAGCTGAGCCCCGAAATGATATAGAGAGCGGAAAGTACCTGGTAATAGCTGTAAGCAAAGTCGGTACCATCGCGGTTTGCGACTACAGGGCCAATCGAAACAACACCGGCACGATCTTCCGGCACCAACTCTTGTACGGGACTCAATGCCCCACTTGCGAAGCCCAACCGCTGCACGTGCAAAGGGACCTCGCCGTACCGATATACGTAGATGCCCTTGCCGTCCGCCGTCCAGCGCATTGTAACCACCCCGGGCCCTAGGGTAGCGATAATGCGGGTTGGGCCACCGGCCACTGGAATCAATGTGAGTCTGCGTTCCGCATCCACACCCGCGACATATTTCCCATCTGGGGATGGCATTACTGCGCTTAAGCCCTCGGGCGTGACCGGACCAATGATACCCGTCGCAAGATCTACGCTATAAGTACGAATGCCGTGACCGCTTTCGTTACCATTCACCAGAACATGTTGGCCGTCGGGGAGAAAGTTCGCACCCGCCTGCACAGTCGCGAGACTCGAAAGTGGAATAACTCGTGGCTCACCCGCCCCCACAGGCAGCAATGCAATCTTGGGCGGCTTGGCGAAGGTAGACAACACCCACTTGCCGTCGGGAGAAAAGTTGCTCGCGACACCCTCGCCTAATTGGATTGGAGGTGAACCATCGACCTTACGAAGCGCCACTGCGTCGGTGGTGCCTGTGGCCTCTCCACTCTCCTGAAACAGGACAGACCCACCATCCGGAGAAATGTCCGTTGCGACGCTCCAGTCAAACCAGGAAAGGTCTTGATCTTTTAGGTGACCATGGTTTTGGGCCAGCCACTCCATGGCTACACGCTCAGACTCAGCCGCAACCAGCACCCTTCCATCCGCAGCAATATCTTGTACGGTGAAGCTCCCCGGGATGCTCAAGATTCGGCGTGCTTTGCCAGATAACGTGACTGCGCGCAGGGCTCTTTCCGTGGCGCCACGCTCCGTTGCCGTGAACCAAATCTCGCTGGTACCGGGATGCCATGCAAGCCCAGTAACGGAAGTCCAGCCTTCGGACAACGTCTGATGATCGCCGTTCAGATCCGTAACGCAAACTGATCCGCCCTCATCGTATCGAATGGGGTGGTCTAAATAGGCTATACGCTGACCATCTGGCGAAAAGCGAGGATTGGTAATCGTGCCGACCGTTTCGTAGAGCACTTTGCCGACTGGATATTCGAGGCGATCATGACCCGCTACACGCCGCACCACCGCCAGATCCCCGTTGGGGCTCCAATCTGCCCAAGTGACGTCTTGCAACAGCTCGCGCGGAGCGGCATTTGCAATTGGCGCCTGGGCCAACGTACCTTGTTCGAATTCGAGTCGCGATCCGTGAACACCTCCGAGTACTATCGCCAATTCGTTGGATCGCGACAAGCCGAGGAGATGCGCAGTAAGGCCAATCGGGTTGGCTAGGACGGAATTGGCTGCAGTGGAGAAAATCTCCACGGGCCGCCCATTCCAGGCCGCCCCATAAAGTACGCTGCGGCCATCGGGAGTAAATCGCGCAGAATATACAGTGCCCCGACCAAAGGTCAGGCGCAGATATTGCGGCTCCGCAACAGGGCGAAGGAAAGCCCCGAGCAGAACGCAGGCCGCCACCAGCACGGCACCGAAAACCCAAGGCGCCCACTTCCGCGCCTGAAAGCTCGTGCGGTCGAACCGGATGCCTCGCGCCGCGGAATACACCTCCGCTTCTTTCAACGCGAAAGAAAGATCGCGCGCGGATTGAAAGCGGTTCGCCGCGTCCTTCTCCAAACAATGGCGTACGATGCCTGCATACGCAGGATGCAACCCGGCTGGATCTTCCGCCAGTCCTTTGGGCTCATCTTTCAGGACTGCGGTCATCGTATCTGCATTCGTTTCCCCAGAAAAAGCACGCTTCCCGGTCAACATTTCCAGCAGAATTGCGCCGAAACTGAAAATGTCGGTGCGGACGTCTACAGCTTTACCCCGTAACTGCTCCGGCGACATATAGGCCACGGTGCCCAATACAGACCCCGTACGGGTTTGCGTGGTCATGGTTGTAACCGAACGATCATCGATCTCAGGCTGCAGCAGCTTGGCAATACCAAAATCGAGAATTTTTATGCGTTCATCATTCGTGATAAAGATGTTTTCCGGTTTGAGGTCGCGGTGAACGATTCCTTTATCGTGCGCAGCGACTAGACCTTGGGCCAGTTGCCGGGCGTAGTCGGCGGCACGATGCAGGGGAATCTGACCTTCCAGCAGGCGTGCGCGCAGCGTTTTACCTTGCAACAACTCGGAGACGATGTAGGGCGCGCCGTCGTGGACGCCCATGTCGTAAACGGCGAGGATATTGGGGTGGTTCAACGCGGCGGCGGCGCGAGCTTCCAGTTCGAAACGGCGGAGGCGATCTTGGTCGTCAGCCAATCCCGGTTGCAACACTTTAATCGCAACCTGTCGGCCTAGCCTGTCATCGACGGCGCGATAGACTTCGCCCATCCCGCCCGAGCCTATCTTTTCTTCCATCCGATAGTGCCCGAGGACTTCGCCCTTCATGTGAATACACCCTCTCGCGTCAGCATCTTAGGACGGCATGTTGGCCAAGTCAATGCAAATACGGCAAAAGCTCAACCTAGCCACCGCTGAGCAGCATTATTCGGGGGAATAGGGGCATTGTGGCATTCCACTGCGAGTCCTGCTATTGACTCTTGCGATGCTAGCCACGATCGGAAGTCAGGGTGAAAACGCAATTAAGCATTGTGCCGCCCCAAGCGACCCTTTTCCGGGTAAAATCAAAGTTTCACGAAATTATTAGGAGAGTTAAACGAGTTAACGCTCAAACCTTCCCGAATGGATATTACGAAGGACGCCCGCGCCCGACAGCGCATCCAATTGAAAACCATGAAAATTCTTGGAATCTTGGGGGCCATACTTGTTATGGTTCTGATGGCAGCGCGGCCATCCATCGCGCAAAATACGACCCGGTATGACGTATTCGCTGGCTACTCTTTTCTTCGTCTCGACTCTAAGAGTTATGGATACACGGACTATTCCAACCTGGACGGGGCTAATTTGGCAGGCCAATACAATGTGACGCATTACCTGGCTGCCGTCGCCGACTTGAGCGCAACTTTTGCGCAGAACCAGCATTTCTATACGTTTATGGCCGGCCCGGAATTTTCTACCAAACGTTACCGCGGCCGCTGGTTTGGCCACGCACTGTTTGGCAAAGCGCGCAATGGCAACGAAATTCCGGGCGTTGGCAGTTCATTGGGGCGGTCGATCGCCCTCGGCGGCGGGTACGATTATCCGTTCCGGCAGCGCTTCGCAATTCGCGTCTTTCAGGCCGACTATCTGAACACCTCGACCTATGGCGTCACGCAGAACAACGTGCGTGTTTCGGCCGGTGTTGTGATTCATCTCGGCAAGACTTTGAAGTAACTCTAAGCATGCTTAATAGAAGTATGTTCAATCGAGGGCTTGGAATGCAGCTAAGAACAGGTGCCCTGCTGGCATGTGCGATTTCGCTGGCTGGTCTGACAGCATGCGGTGGCAGCAGCATTTTTGGAGGGAGCGGCAGTCCGACGCACAATGCCTATGTAACCGCGACGGAAAGTGGCGTTTACGCATATCGTATCGAGAGCAATACAGGAAAATTCACTCCGGTCCTGGGTTCGCCCTTTCCGGGGGGCAATTCCCCTGCCTCGATACAATCTCTGCCCAGCCGGAACTTGCTTTACGTTGCCAACACGGCAGACAGTACAATTTCGTTGTTCAACGTCAATTCCACTTCGGGCGCACTGACGGAAGTTTTGCCGCGGACCAGCACTGGCCTTACGCCGGTTTCCATCCTCGTGAATTCTGCCGGCACGCTACTGTTTTCCGTCAACCAGATTTCGTCCGATATTTCCGTCTTCTCGATTGATTCCGGCACCGGGGCGCTCAAGCCGGTCTCTGGATCCCCATTTCCTGTAACTCCACGCCCCGTATCCGCGGCCATCACACCGTCGGGCAACTTCCTCTATGTCAACAACCCCAACCTGTCCCTTATTTACGCGTACTCGATTTCGAGTTCGGGGGCGCTGCAGAGCGCAACTGGATCCCCATTTGCGGCCATAACTGGAACTCTCGGCATGACCATTGATCCGGCGGGTAAGTTTCTTTTTGCCGCTAACAGCAGTGCCAACACGGTGTCGGTATTTTCCATCAATGGCTCTACCGGCGCATTAATCCCGGCTCCTGAATCACCGTTCACCGTGGGCACCAGCCCTATTTCAGTCGCGGTTTCGATAGACAGCAATTATCTTTATGTAGCCAATCTGGGGTCTAGTAATATTTACGCCTTCTCAATTGCCAGCAACGGTGTGCTCACGCAGCTCACTGGTTCTCCTTACGGCGCTGGTACAGAGCCAGTCTTTGTAACAACGGACCCAAGCGGGAAATTCGTCTACGCTGGCGACCAAAGCGGCAACACTATCACCGAGTTCTCAGTGGATACAGGCAGCGGTGAGCTGACGAATACTGGCTTTACGGCCACGATGGCGGCTTCACCCTCTTCGATGAGTGTGTGGCCGCAGTGAATGTACACTTAAGCACTGGCGTCTCCAGTTGCGGCCGGCCTCTGATTTACACTCCTAACCATGGTCAAATTTGGCATCGTAGGTTTTGGGCTTCACGCGGTGAAACGGCTCATGCCGGGATTTCTTCAGGCCAAACACTGCCGGGTTACAGCGCTGTCGCGCCGCAACATGGAAAAAGCGCAGGCTTCTGCGCGTCAATTCAATATCCCGCTGGCTTTCGATTCAGCGGACGCACTCTGCCACTCACCGGAAGTTGATGCAGTCCTCGTCACCACACCCAACGCGATGCATCTGCAAGATGTACTCACCGCGCTGGGTCGTGGCAAGCATGTGCTCTGCGAAAAGCCAATGGGAGTGAATGCGGACGAGTGCCGTCGAATGGTGGAAGCCGCACGGCATGCGGGTGTGATGTTGGGAGTTGCGCAGGTTTTCCGCTTTGAAGACAGCACTCGCCGGCTACGCGAACGTATTCAAGCCGGCGAAATTGGAAAGCCCATTTTTGCGCGCTCGGAGTTTTCTTTCCCCGGAAAAACTGGCCACGCACGCCAATGGCTGTACGACCCCACTGTTGCTGGCGGCGGTCCCATTGCTGACGTCGGCGTACACTGCATCGATGGGCTTCGCTACATCCTGCAAGACGAGGTCGTCTCGATCAGCGCGCGCGCGACGCAGGATGACGTCTCAGGCGAGCTCGAAGCGGCCGCAGCCCTAATTCTGGAATTCTCGAAGGGAACTCTCGCTACGGTGCAGGTATCGTTTCGCGCCGACTACCGCACTCCACTTGAAATTGTCGGAGAGCACGGCTCTTTGCGGGCGGAAAATGGCTTCAATGTCGAGCATCCCATCAACATAGAATTGCGCGATGTGTGGAATGTCAAGGAAGCGGAAACAGTCTCGAACGCGCCCGCCTACACGAGGCAGGTGGACGCATTCGCACAAGCCATCGAGGGCGGCGCACCGTTTCCCGTATCCGGTGAACAGGGCTGGCAAAATCAAGAGATTCTTGATGCCGCTTATCGCAGTATCAAATCGGGCAAGAGCGAGAGAGTGCCGCGCCGGATCTAGCGGACCATTCGTGTGGCGCGCGATTGTAAGCCAGGTGATTTGACTTGCGGTAGCGCCAGTTCAGGGAGTGCCTGTGCGGGTAAGTGCACTGCTTGAGACGCTATGGAAGGCGCAGCGACCGGTTTCGGGGGTGTTCCTTTCGCCTGCACGATTGCCCAATGCCACTCGCTTCCGGGCTCAAGTGCCGAAGCCATCATCTCGCGGAAAGTCGTCGTCTTCAGCGGCTCCGCCAATCCTTTTAAATGGTAAAGCACTGTTGTGTCCGACCGCTTCGCCATCACTTCCCCGTTGGCCGAATTCTCTGACGGCTGATCATCCACATCCCGCAAGGTTGCCGGCACTAATTTTGCCGAGCGGGCAAAAGCAGTTTGGGATTCTTGAGGCGCACTGTGGCGAATCACGGTCAAGCCGATCGTCACGTCGGTAAGATTCCAGCCGGTGCCATTGTAAATCGAGATTTCGAGCACATTGTTGTTAATCATGGCTGGCCCATCCAGCTTCGCCAGTTCACTTGGCGGCAATTCATGAGTGATAACCGGATCAGTAATCAAGGCCGTGGCATTCGCATTGAACGACAGGCTGCAGGTGCCATCGGGCGACGACATGTCGAATTTGTTGCTGCCGTGAATTGAGAACACGGGCGTGCTGTCCGCCGCCGGCTTCAATTCCTTCAGGGTCTGCGAAAGATTGTCGTTATCGATGACTGGCTGCTGAGAAGGTTTATCCGATCCGCGCATGGCCCGCGCCAAGTCTCCCAGTGGAGCGTCGCCGTCGTCCGATTGCGCGGCCGCGCCCGGCAGCAGCGCGAGCAAGAATAGCAGCGGGATGAGATGGCGAACGGTCATTGCCTAGCCCTAACATTTCGCGGAGTATGCCCGCAAAACGCGGATCCTGACAAAAATTGTAACTATAAACAGAGGATGCGAGACGGCCACAAAGGTAATCAGTGGTCGTAGTACCTTCGTGTATCGGAGGGGTTTGAATGGGCGTGCCAGACGAAGGCACGCAACGGGACGCACGCCCATCCTGTGGAATACGGCTTACAACAATCCAGAGGTACGAAGACGCGTGACCGGATCGGCCAGTGCAACCGATTCACGCTTGAAAATCCAACGAGCCACCGCAATCCCCAGAGCCGCGTAGCATAGATGAACCAGCTTCATAGCCCACCTCGTTCAGAATTCCACGTCCTGGGGGATTTCTTAAGGTCAACGTATCAAGAGGGCAAAATTGGTACAAGGCTCTGACGTGCTAGAGGCGTGGCACGAAAGTGCGAGAAGTAACCACTCTGGGTACCTGGTTACGGACCGCAAATAACAGAAATCACTGGGATGCGGCTATTTCTGCTCACCCTCCATGCTGGACATTGACTCCACTTGGGGCACCACAATGGCCTGGATATTCTGCCCCGTCATCATTTTCTGGAATGCGGCTAGATCCGTGCGCTGGAGTTCCGTCCACTGGGCCAGAGCGGTGTCGGATTTCTGCTTTAACTTATTGAAGACTTCGTATTCGCCTGCCGTGGGCGCAGAGTCGCTGCCGATACCGACCGACATAGCCAAGGCCGCGAGTTTTGCATCCGGCTGCTGCGGATAAGATAGCGAATCCTCATTGGACTTCACCTTCACCTGCACAAAGTCGTCGCGCAGGCCAAGCAGCTTCGCGTCCAGGTCATCGGCGGCGTTACGCACCGATTGGGTGCTTGTATTTTCTGGCAGGCGCTTCTTCAACCCGTCAACCTGCTCGCGAACGTCCTGAATCTGATTGACGGCGTCATAGACGCGTGTGAGCTGGTCGCGGATTTGCAGCAGCAAGTCAAACTGTTTCTGCAGGTCCGCTTGCTCAACTTTTACGCGCGGATCCAACATGACCACCACAGGCGCCGTGAGCGTCTTGCCTTCCACCGTCAAGCGCACTTCGTACGTCCCAGGAACAGCGAGCGGTCCCCTGCGTCCATCTTTGTACGAATAGAGATAGTAATCTGGAACTTCGGCAGCTCCCTGGTAACGCAGGTCCCAGACGAAACGGTTTAGCCCGGCTTCCGACTTAATTTCCTTCTCAGGCTTTTTGTCGTCGGGGTTGGGTGGTTCATCCAACTCCTGAGTCTTGCTGCTGGAATATCTCCGCACGATATTGCCGGAGGCATCGGCTATCTCGATTGTCATCTCGCCCTTGGGCACACTTTTCAGATAGAAGTAAATAATCGCGCCCGCGGGTGGATTTTGACCCACCAAAATCGGTTTCGGAGGTTCCTCACTCGAGGCTTGCACCCGATAAGCAGTGGCCGGCGAATAAAAGTGCACGTCCTGTTTGGCAACGTCATCGCTGAACTGGCGCAATGGGGATACATCGTCCAAAATCCAGAAGGAGCGTCCGTGCGTGGCTACCACTAGATCGTCATTTTTCACGACCAAGTCATGAATGGGTGCCGTAGGAAGGTTAAGCTGAAGCGGACGCCAATTCGCTCCATCATCGAATGAGACGTATACACCGCGTTCTGTGCCCGCATAGAGTAATCCACGCTTCTTTGGATCTTCCCGGACGACCCGAACAAATGTATCTTGCGGAATCCCATTTACGATCTCGGTCCAGGTTTTGCCGTAATCCGACGTCTTGTAAATGCAGGGGCGAAGATCGTCGTTCTGATGCCGATCAACCGCAACATATGCGGTGCCCGCGTCGAATGGCGACGCGTCAATCTGGCTGATCCGGCTCCAATCTGGCATGTCTTTCGGCGTGATATTAGTCCAATGTTCGCCGCCGTCGCGCGTTAGTTGTATAAGGCCATCGTCCGTCCCAATCCAGATCAAGCCTTTTGCAAGGGGCGACTCGGCAATCGCAAAAATCGTGTCGTAATACTCGGTTCCCGTGTCGTCGATATCTATATCGCCGCCCGATGGCTGCTGCTTGCTCTTATCATTGCGCGTTAAATCTGGGCTAATTGCCTCCCAGTGCATGCCGCCATCAATCGTCTTGAAAAGACGTTCTCCTCCCTGGTACAGCACATCCGGATCATGCGGTGAAATCAGCAATGGGGCCGTCCACTGGAAACGATGCTCCAACTTGGCCGCACCTTGCCCATCGCTGATTTCCGGATGTATGGCGATGTTTTTCATTTGACCGGTGCGCTTGTCGAAACGGGTGACCAGCCCCTGATAATCGCCGGCATAAACAATATTGGGATCCGGCGGATATGGCTGAACGTATCCCGCTTCTCCTCCACCGACCTGGTACCAATCGGGCCGGTCGATGGAATCGGAATCACTGCGGCTGGCGATGGCGATGGTCGTATTGTCTTGCTGCGCACCATACACAAAATAGGGCGTACGCGTGTCGGTCGCGACGTGGTAGAACTGCGCGGTCGGTTGATTGTTCTGCGGCGTCCAATTCTTGCCACCATCCAAACTCACGGTTACGCCACCGTCATTTGAGACGATCATGCGTTGGGGATTCTGGGGATCAATCCACATGCCATGGTTATCCCCGTGCGGGACCTTTACTTTGTTAAAGCTGCGGCCACCGTCCGTTGATTTGTAGAAGTCAACATTGGCGATATAGACCACGTCTGCGTCCTGCGGATCGGCGAAGATGTGCATGTAATACCATGCCCGCTGCCAGTTGGCGCGGTCGTTGTCCACCAGTTGCCAGGTATCGCCGCCATCGTCCGAACGGAACAAACCACCTTCTTTAGCTTCAATCAGCGCATAGACACGCTCCGAATTGGCGGCGACAGCGACACCAATTTTGCCGTAAGGGCCCGCGGGAAGCCCGTGCTCGGTCAGTTGCTTCCACGTGGTTCCTCCGTCATTCGAGCGATAGAGGCCGCTGCCCGGGCCGCCGCTGGTGAGGCTCCACGGCGTCCGCCTCGCCTGCCACAGCGACGCAAATAGAATGTGAGGGTTGTGTGGATCGAACACGACATCGATGCCACCGGTATTTTCATCTTTGTATAAGACCTTTTCCCAGGTCTTGCCGCCGTCCATTGTGCGGAAAATACCACGCTCCGCGTTTGCCCCATAGGGATGGCCAAGCGCCGCCACAAACACAATGTCAGGATTCACCGGATTGATAACCACTTTGCCGATAGCGCGGCTATCGTGCAGCCCCACGTTCTTCCAGGTCTTGCCGCCGTCTACAGTCTTGTAAATTCCATCGCCGTGAGAGATGTTGCCGCGAATACATGCCTCTCCCGTACCGACATAGAGCACGTTGGGATCTGATGTCGCTACTGCCAAACTCCCGATGGCAGAAACATCTTCTTTATCGAAAACTGGCAACCAGGTCATGGCGCCATCGGTGGACTTCCAAACTCCACCACCGGTCGACCCGAAATAGTAAGTTAGCGGATCACCGGGCACGCCGGATGCAGTCAACGACCTTCCACCGCGGAACGGCCCAATCAAGCGGTATTGCATGCCTTTGAACTGCGGGTCATCTTTCGCACCAACCGTGTCCGAGGCCGAAGTTGGGCTCGCTTGCTGGGCGGATGGCGCAATCGCCTTCAGCTTCTGCGTTTGCCCGGCGAGAGCAATGGCCGCGAAGAATGTGAACAAAACGATGGATAAGAACGAAACAATTGCGCGTTTCTGTACTAGCGAGATTCGGGGGCCCATAAGCGGAGTTGCTCCAGTAGCATAATAACTGCTTCTGTTGAGACGAAGAAAATGATTCGATGGTCAGACTTTATTGCGCGAATGTGACCAAAAGTCGCCTTACCTAATGATTCTTTTGGCGACCGTCTACTTCTGGGCTGACTCCGGCTTCTCCTTCCCCTCAAGCTGACGTCGCGCTTCCTGCAATTGTTTCTGCTTCTCGGCGTCCACCTTCGGGTAATGAAGATCCAGGCTTTCGAGTGTCTCCACAATAGCCGCTGCCACCGTCACGCGGGTGAACCATTTGTTGTCTGCCGGAACTACGTACCACGGGGCATGCTTGCTGGCGGTGTGAATAATCATGTCCTCGTACGCGTGCATATAGTCATCCCAATAGTGACGCTCGAATACGTCAGCGGCTGAAAACTTCCAGTTTTTATCGGGGTGATCCAGCCGGTCGAGAAACCTGCGCTTCTGCTCTTTCTTCGACAGGTTCAGAAAGAACTTGCGCACGACGAATCCGTTGCGCGCCAGGCGCCCCTCGAAAGCGTTGATGTCTTCAAAGCGCTCTTTCCAGATATTCGTGGTTATCAGTTCTGGAGGGAGCCGCTGGCCTTGCAACACCTTGGGGTGCACGCGCACGACTAGCACTTCTTCATAATACGATCGGTTGAAAATGCCGATGCGTCCCCGTTCGGGCAATCGCACGCCACACCGCCATAGAAAATCATGATCGAGTTCCTCCGCTGAGGGCTGCTTGAACGAATAGACCTGACAGCCTTGAGGGTTCACCCCGGACATGACGTGCTTGATCGCGCCATCCTTGCCCGCCGCATCCATGGCCTGAAAAATCAGCAGCAAGCCCCAGCGGTTCTGTGCATAGAGCTTGTCTTGCAGCGCGGCCATGTCAGCAATTCCCTGCTGCAAAAGCTCCTGCGCATGCTTCTTGGAGTGGCGGCCACCTGTATCCGCCGGATCGAAATCTTTAAGCCGGAACTTCTTCCCATTCGCCACTCGATACGGCCCGATCAGTTTGCTCGCCCAAGACATGGCAGATACCTTTACAATGTCACGAAATTATCGCCGATTCACATAACTATAAACGCCAAAGAGATTTTAGCTGACCAGCACATCAGCGATTCGTTCCGCGGCGTGACCATCCCACAGAGGGGGGATGCCACCTTGTTTCGCCTTCCCTTGCAAAATATTGGACAGCTCGGAACGCAGCTTGCTCGAATCCTGACCTATCAAAATGTTAGTCCCGACGGACACCGTAACTGGCCGCTCCGTGTTTTCTCTCAAAGTAAGGCACGGCACGCGCAAATAGGTGGTCTCTTCCTGAATCCCGCCGGAGTCGGTAATTACAACAGTAGCATTACGTTGAAGGTTTAAGAACTCCACATATGCCAGGGGATCCAGCACATGCACACGATCTGCCTTTAACCCGAATTCCGCAATGCGTTGTCGCGTCCGAGGATGCGCCGGAAATACCACGGCGAGATCATTGCTCACGTCTAGCAATGAGTGCAGGATTGCGCTCAGTGTCTCCCTGTTGTCGACGTTGGCCGGACGATGGAGCGTCACCAGTGCGTAGCGCTCCGGAAAACCGTTGCGGCCATGTTTAAGAGCTTCGGGCAATAGCCGAACGAGCGAGTCAATCATCACGTTGCCCACTAGGTGAATTTTGGTCTTTGCGATGCCTTCCCGCGCTAAATTTATGTCGCCATCTTCGGAAGGCGTAAAGAGCAGGTCAGAGAGTTGATCCGTAACCAGACGATTGATTTCCTCGGGCATGCAGCGGTCAAATGAGCGCAGGCCCGCTTCGACATGACCGACGCGAATGCACAGCTTGGCGCATACAAGAGTGGCCGCAATAGTAGAATTAACATCCCCGTAAACCAGGACGAGGTCGGGTTTGCGATCGAGAACCACGGCCTCGAATCGCGCCATGATCACTGCCGTCTGCTGTGCATGGGAACTGGATCCAACACCGAGGTTTACATCCGGGGCAGGAATGCCGAGTTGTTGGAAAAACACATCCGACATTTTGGCATCGTAATGCTGACCAGTATGCACTAGGGTCTGGGTAACACTTTGCTTTGCGTCAAGCGCACGAAGAACTGGAGCCGCCTTCATAAAATTCGGGCGCGCTCCGACAACATGAAGAATATGCAATGCCTCACCCAGAAATACTCAATCAAGCGTCTAGATTCGCGCGCTTTCAGAGCTACCCAGCCGCTGGCGACGGAACTCTAAACACCGACAAACGCTCTAGCCGGTGGCAATGTGTGTGCATGCATCGGGTGCGCGGTTGCGATGCCTTCAGCCACTAAGAACGTAGCTTCCATCACCTCAAAAACTTCGTCGAGCGGGATTGGCGACGACCGGCCGGATGCCATCGCTTGTATCACACACTCCAATTCTTGCTTATGTCCCTTATCGCGCGATGCTTTGTGCCGCTTCACCTTGTGGTTGCGGGACAATTCCAAACGAGTAAAATCCTCCAAGCGTGCAACTCCTCCTTCGCAAAATACTTCGATGTATTCCTTGGAAATTGAAGAGTCCCCGTTCGCCAGATAAAGCAAATTCGCAATGGAGCCGTCCGCGAAGGCTATTGTGCACGCGACGTTGTCGCCGTGATATCGATTGCCATCCGGCATGGCTGATGCAGACACTGTCCGAATGGGAGAACCAGTTAAGTAGCGCACCCAATCTATGAAATGACACAATTCGCCAACGATGCGTCCGCCCTGTCCAACCTGTTGTGTCCAGTGCTCCACTGGCAAATAGCCAGCATTCACGCGGTAATGGACCATCATGGGCTCGCGGCGCGCGGTGAAAAACGCTTTGATTTTTTCACTAAATGGCGCAAAACGGCGATTAAAGCCAACCATGAGAAAGGGTTTCGGGCCGTTGTCGTTTAAGTCTGCACAAGTCTCCCTCACTAGATCGAGTTGCGCGCGATCCACCGCTAGCGGTTTCTCTACAAATACAGCTTTACCGGCGCGCAATGCCTCGACAACATATTGCGCATGGCTGTCATTCCGGGACGTAATGAAAACAGCATTCAGTCTCAAGTCCTCTATCAGTTCGCCCGACGTGATTGCGCGTCGGAAGCCAAACCTGGCACGCGCTGACTCGGCTGTGACGCCTGACGCCGAAGCAATTGCTTCTAATGAAATGCCGGATGCGTGCTTTAGGAATGGGAAGAGGTGTGATTGAGCGAAACTGCCTGCACCAATGCATCCGATCTGCAGCTGGCCAAGCCGAGTCGTCTTACCTTCCGATCCGGCGACTTCGCTTACCGAGCGCGACGTCTTCGCTGTATCGCCGTATTCTAATATCAAGGTGTAGGACCCACTCTCAATAAGCTCTTCATACGCCTGGGCCCCCGCAGTAATAAAACGCCGTTGGCTCGTTAGCCGACTTACGTCTATTGCGCCAGACGACAATAAGTCGAGAAACGCTTCCATGTTTCGCCGTTCGGTCCAGCGTACATACCCAATAGGATAATCGTGTCCCCGTTCCTCATAAGCTGCATCATACCTGCCTGGCCCGTATGAGCGCGACATAGCGATGGTGAGTTCCTTCCGATACACGTTTGCCCGGGATACTCCCATGCCGACCTCTCCGACGAGCACTATTCGCCCTCGATCTCGGAGTAAACGTGCAGCCACTTCGACAGGCTCAGAGCTAGGCGTTGCAGCCGTAATGATCGCTGCGTCACACCCATAACGCGAGAATGTCTGCACGGACGGCTCCAATTGCGAATCAGAGCTTGCCAGCGCAAGATGTGCACCAAACGTCAGCGCCCTCTCAACTCTCGTGGAATCGACATCGATGGCAACGACCCTGCATCCCGCGGCCCGCGCCAACTGAATCGTCAATACCCCTAGCAAACCTGCCCCAACAACCAATACTGTTTCTCCAACTGCCACTTGGGATTGACGCAAGCCTTGCATGGCAACCGCGCCGATCGTCGTGAGGGATGCGGCATCCAAAGGGACATTCTCAGGTACTCGAACTGCAAGATTTCGCGGGATCCAGTTCACTTCACTATGACCAGCATACCCGGCGCCGCCGCATGCCACACGATCACCGCACTGGAACTCGGTCACGTCGGGAGCAACCGCGATGACCGTGCCGGCACAACTGTAACCGGCAACAGCAAGCGTATTAAGTTTTGTCTGCACCTTCTCATAGGCCGCCGTCAGCCCATTTGCCCTCGCATAATTGAGAACCTCCTTAACCTGATCCGGACGGGCTATCGCTTTGCTTATCAGCGATTTTTCCGATGTCTCAATTCTGGCACGCTCTGTGCCCGAGCTAATAGCAGAAAAAGCTGTTCCCACAAGAATCCCGCCCAATCGAAGTTCTGGGCGAGGAATTTCCATGATCTTCAATTCTCCCGATGTTAAGTCACCGACAAGGGCCTTCATTGCATCTGTCGCCATTTCTCGCTGCGTTCTAGGCGCTTATACTATGCCGCCACCAAAGGGCAAGATTCAACAGATACCATGCCCTCTTGCCATCTTTCCTCGTGAGCAAATCTACTTCGTTCGCCTCAAGGAAATCAGTATTCCGACAAAACCCACGGAGCTCATCACGCGCGAAATTCCCCAAGCGATCCGAGAACCATTCACGCACCGGCACTCCAAACCCTTGCTTCTTACGGTCAATCAGGTCCTCAGGTATCAAACCTCGTACCGCTTTCTTAAGTATGTACTTCAAATTGCCGTTACGCGTTTTAACTTCCGCGGGGATACTCATCGCCAATTCCACAAATTTGTGGTCGAGGAATGGCACGCGAGCCTCCAAACTCGCTCCCATACTCATTTTATCCACTCTCATCAGCAAAAGTTCTGGCAGCCGAAGGTTAAGGTCCAGATAAGTCATCCACGAAAGGGTCGAACGCTCCCATGCACTTTCATTGAAGCGCTTAAGAATTGGAGAAAGTGCATCCCAAGAGGAGAGCCCTTTTAGCTCTGCCCGCAAACGCGGCGAAAGAAGTTTCTGTTTGCCTGCTTCAGTAAACGATTCCGCGCCGCCCCAAAAAATTGGTTGCCCAGCGCTACTTCGGCGGAGCCACTCGTAGGGATGTGTACTTCTGGCCCCGAACGCGCCTAATCCGGTTAACGCCGTATCCTTTATGAAGCGCGGGGACAAATCGCCATATTTCTGCAATTGCAGTTTCAGCCGCCATAGAGGATACCCGCAAAACAATTCATCCGCGCCCTCGCCGACCTGACAAACTGTGACGCCACTATCGCGTGCTAACTTAGACACGTAATAAACTGGCACACATACGGGGTCAGCAATGGGTTCATCTTGCAGACGTATCATCTCCGGTAAGAAATCGATCAGATCCTGTTGCGAAAGTATCCGCTCATGATGATGGGCCCCGACTTGTGCAGCAATCCGCCGCGCGTAGGGTAACTCACTCGGGTAGCTGCCATAGTCGCCGTCATACCCGATGGAAAATGTCTCGACCGGCGTCGTAGCATTCTCGGCAAACAGAACCGTGTTCACGCTGGAATCGATTCCACCTGATAGAAAAACGCCCACTGGGACGTCGCTGACTTTGCGCAACTGGACCGCAGTTCGTAACTCTTCGCGAATGCTTTTCGCAATCTCGTCGTCGCTCTTGCCCGTCAGAGGATTAGCATGATCTAAGACATCCCAATACTTATACTGTTGGATATCTCCGCCCAGGCGTGCTCTCAACCAGGTTCCACCCGGCAATTTGCGAATTCCACGAAACAGCGTCTTCGGCGCAGGGGTAGTCAGGAACGAAAGAAAGTGATAGAGACTCTCTTCATCCACCGCGCGATCCTGCTCCGGATCGCACAACAGCGCCTTGATCTCAGATGCAAATGTAATTCGACCGTGATGAATGCTGTAATAAAGAGGCTTAATGCCAATGCGGTCGCGAACCAGCCATAACTCACGCTTCCGCGCATTCCATATGGCGAAGGCAAACATGCCCCGAAACTTCTCTACGCAATTAATTCCCCACTGCGCAAATGCGTGCAAAATAACTTCCGTGTCAGAGTGGTCGGTCTTCCAACGATAATTTGCACATTTTCTTAACTCTGCACGAATTTCTGCGTGATTGTAGATTTCGCCGTTGAAGATTAGCGTAAGCGAACCATCTGCGTTCTGCATAGGCTGGCTCGCCGCATCGGACAACTCAATAATAGATAAACGTCGATGCCCGAATCCAATTCGCCCGTCCTCGCTCATCCATGCTCCGCACCCGTCCGGCCCCCTGTGCGCCATGGAGTCACGCATTCGAATGATCGTCGCGAGCGTCAGCCCGCCCGAACTCGAATCGAACGCGAGGCTACCTACAATGCCGCACATATTTGTCCTCCACGACATACCTCGATGAGTTCGATTCGCGGCACTCCTCTCAAGCCTTGCGCATCATAGATTTGCGGGTTCTCGACTTATCTTCGCAGAAAAGCGTCTGACCTCACAATTTTTGCAAAGAAAAAGCGTCCCGCAGGGACGCTTTTTCTTCATCATTTCATCTTCGTTACTGCACAATCAGTGTCAGTTTGACGCTTTGCGGAGTTCCTCCCGTTGGGGTTGCCGTCACCGTCAGCGGATACGTTCCCGATGGCGTACCCCCTCCTTGGGAGGGCGGGACAGATCCCGATCCTCCGCCGCCGCATGCAGAAAGCATCAGCAGCACCATCAATGGCAAGATGCCCAAATATTTGGCAAATCGCTTTTTGTTGCACATGGGCAGCAGCACGAATCCCACTACTCCTGCGCCGAGCATCCATACATTTCCCCGAGGATGGGCAAGTGCCGCATTCATGGACGCAAGCGTCGTTACTGAGACGGCAATGGACGATGGACTTGTCGCACTCACATTTAAACTCGAAGGCGTCACCGTGCACGCCGCTCCTGTCGGAGCCCCTGTGCACATTATCGAGGTCTGCCCTCCCGTGCCAGCTCCCCCGATGAAAAGCGCGTATTTCGCGGTTCCTCCCGCCGAGACGGTCTCAGAACTCGAGCCTCCCGAGGGAATACCAAATCCCAACGTTCCCATTCCTGTCCCCGTGCCGGATAGGGCAACGATTTGGGGACTGCCCGTCGCGTTGTCGGTAATCATGACTGCGCCGCTTAGATTGCCAGCCACTGTCGGCGTGAACGTGACAGAAATCTGGCAATTGCTTTCCGCCGCCACAGAGGCGTTGCACGTGTTCGTTTGTGTGAAATTGGTCGATGCCACGATTCCGGTTATGTCAAGCGGATCGCTCCCAATATTTGTCAAGGTCACGATTTGAGGTGCACTCGCAGTCCCGATTGCCTGGAAGGCAAACGTCAACGTGTTCAAGCTCAGACTTGCAACCGGGCCGAGGCCCGTGCCAGACAAGTTCAGCATCTGCGGACTGCCCGGCGCAGTGTCGCTAATAGCGATTTTTGCAATGCGCGAGCCACCCGCGCTCGGCGTGAAAGTGATGCTGAGGCTACAACTATTGCTCGCTCCTAAGGAACTCGCACAGGCATTATTCAGGGCGAAGTTTCCGCTGTTAGCTCCGACAATGCCAATATTAGATATGCCCAAGGCCGCGTTGCCCGTGTTCACAAGCATTACGGTCGCCGGCATGCTACTTACTCCGATTGCCTGCGGAGCAAAGTTCACACGAATTGGTGACGCGGTCAGAAATGGCCCATTAACTCCAATCCCACTCAGCGGAATAGCCAGTGGGCTGATTCGCGTGCTGTCGGTAATTGTGACAGCACCTGATTGCGGCCCAGTTGAAGTAGGAGAAAACGTTACCGTGACCGTACAGTGGGCTCCAATTGCAAGGCTGGCTCCGCAATCACTGGTCTGGCTGAAACTCCCGTTCACCTCTATGCGAGCGATGTTGAAACTCACGCTGCTCTGGTTTCCGATTGTAATGGTCTGAGGAGGGCTGGTGGTGTCAGCGCCTTGTGATCCAAAATTAAGTGATGCCGGCGAGATAGTTTTGAAAGCGCCGCTCAACATGACCGACACGTTAAAGCTTGGGAACCCATATCCAGTTCCACTCGCAAGATCTGGTGATCCGTCCTGGTTGTAATCCGCTACTGCAATGGGGCCTTGTGCGAGAAAATTCGTGATTGGCTGCTGAAAAGTTCCATCGCCGTTTCCCAACAGAATCGAGGCTGTATAAGCATAGCTCCCGCCCATAGCTAGATCGATCTTGCCGTCACCGTTGAAATCACCAATGCTGGGTAGCCCAAAATCGGTACCATCCGGAGATGCGACCGCCGTTTGAAATGTGCCGTCTCCGTTGCCCAGAAGAATGAACACCTGTTCTGTAGTCTCGCTTGTAACAGCTAAATCAGGTTTACCATCCCCATTGAAGTCGCCCACGGTAAGCCAATAGACTCCCACAGGAATCGGGTAGTCGACGTGAGTCTGAAAGGTCCCGTCACCATTGCCCAGCAACACACTCACTGTGGCCCCCGAATAGCTTGCGGTGACAAGGTCGAGCTTGCCGTCGCCATTGAAATCTCCTGTGCCTATCGCAGCAGGGGAAGGTCCGGTTGCAGAATCCACATGTGACTGAAAGGTGCCATTTCCATTGTTCAGCAGGATAGAAATGGTGTTCGATTTGAAATTCGAAACTGCGAGGTCTGGTTTGTTGTCGCCGTTAAAATCTCCAACTGCCAAGTACTCAGGTTGCAATCCAACTGAATATTGCACTGGTGCTTGAAAAGTCCCATCGCCATTGCCAATAAGAACTAACGCCTCGCCGGGGAGGCAAGTATTGTTCGAGCAATTGGCAAAAACAGTCGCGATATCCGCCTTGCCGTCACCGTTAAAATCTCCGGACGCAATTCCGCCATTGGAACCCGTGACGAGGGTGGTTATTCCTGGCTGAAACGTTCCATCACCGTTCCCTAGGAATATTCCAATAGGCGTGGGTCCCCCGGGTATGAAAGACTCTTCGGAAGCAATATCAGCTTTGCCATCGCCATTGAAATCGGCTGATAGTAGCTGTCCTACAACGCTTGACGGATAGTTCATCCCTCCGACGAAAGTACCGTCACCAAAACCGAGTAAAACGAGGATACTCCCCGGCGACGAAGTCATGCAGTCAAACGGCATGCATCCGGCAGTCCCAGCCCCGATTAGATCAACCTTTCCGTCCCCATTCAAATCAGTGGCGATTATGCCGGCCGGGTAGGGGGCACCGTATTCCACTGCCGACTGAAATGTTCCGTCACCATTACCCAAAAGAACTGACATTGATTGGGGGGAAAGATTGCTCGTGCCGAATTGGGCGACTGCGAGGTCGGGCTTGCCATCGCCATTCAGGTCTGCCGCAGCGGCAAAAACGCCACCACCCGCATAACTAGCATTAAGCACAAAAGTTCCGTCACCTTTACCAAGGAGGACGGTGCCGCCGGCATATAAATCCAATTTGCCATCAAGATTGAAATCGGCCGCGGCTAAAGGCCACCCTCCGGGAGTTTGCAAGGCGGACTGAAACGTCCCGTCACCATTTCCTAGCAGGATAGAAACGCCGTTCCCACCCGCAGCTAGGTCGAGCTTATGATCATCGTTAAAGTCAGCAACAACTACAGACTGAGTGTTTGGTGCCACAGGATATACAACCTGCGCTTTAAATGTGCCGTCGCCATTGCCGAGCAATACAGAAACTGTGCCGTCTTGGTTGTTCGTAATGGCTAAATCGAGCTCGCCGTCTCCATTGAAGTCGCCTGCGGCAACGGCCGAAGGATATGTTCCGACGGCGTAGTCGAAATGAGGCTGAAAGCTACCGTCGCCGTTGCCCAACAATATGCTGATTGTTCCACTGCCGCACTGAATACCAACCCTTGAGTTGTAGGTGCAGTTCCCGTTTGTCACGGCTAGATCCAGATTTCCATCCCCATTGAAATCTCCCGCGACCACTGCGGTGGGCGCCGGGCCCGTCGGATATGAAACCGGGGGGGTGAAACTTCCGTCCGAATTCCCTAGCACCACTGACACAGTATTGTCACTCTGATCGGCGGAAACCAGGTCAAGAACGCCGTCGCCATTGAAATCAGCGCTAGCGACCGAAAAAGGGTCGGGCCCGACCGCAATACTTGCCCTGCCGAAGATGTAGGTTTGAGCTAGCGAAGTATTGGCCAAGAGTAGCCATAATGACACGACACCTGCCATCCCAAACCGACGGTCTAGCAACACGAGACGATACGAAGACTTCATGGCGCGCCCTCCTGGAACGACGCTACAGATCGGGTATAGCAGCACCCGTTGACGGGCAAGAGGGACAGTTACACCCAGAATCCATAACACACGTTCAGGATGTTAGTTGCAGAAATATTGAAAAAGACGCGGAATGATGGCCGAGTACTCGACCGACAGCCCCCTGGAGAATCAGTCGTGAGCGCGCCCCTGAAATGATTCAACCACCAGGGAACTCAGTCGGACACCTTGGATTGCCTCGCGCACCTATTTCCCGTTACCTAACAGGAATTTTATGATCCACGGTCTCTTCCGCCAACTTCAGTTCGCGGCTAGCTTTCAAGAGAAGGTCCTTGGCTGCTTCAGCGTGCCCTCCCATTTGATCGCGATTAGCTCTCTGCGCGACCTCAGTCTTCTGAAACGCTACGATTATCATTTTTTGTGCATCTGCAAGTTCAGGGTGAGATCTCGGGTCGATGTCTTGAATAGGAGCTTGCGCCATCGTCGCACTGGAAAACATCATCGCCGCAGTAAGAACTCCGAATAACCATATGCGTCTGTGCACCATGATTCTCTCCTTGGACCTCTATAGACTCGCGGACTACACAACGCCGAATTGTACACGAGCGCCACAAGAACAACCATTTCTCATACTTATGAGTCGAGCCGAGGCCGATTCCACTATTGACATGACTAGTCATTGGTTTGATACTTAGACAATCTTTCCACAGATGTCTTAAGACGGAGGTTATAGGTGCGTTTTCAGATCCTCGCTCTAGTGACCCTTTTCATGCTAGTCGGAGTTCCTGCGTATGCGTACGGCGATCCTAGCGGCGGTGCTTTGTTTCAAGTGTTGATGCCCATGCTGGCAGCTCTCTGGGCTATGTGGATGATATTCGCCAATAATGTTCGGCGGACGGTTGGCAACTTTTGGCGAAAATTACGCGGGTCGGAATCAGAGAAACCTGCGGCTGAATAACTCCACTACATCATTTGCGAGTTTCAGCCTGTCATTAGTTCTACGAATCGTTCATCAGTTTTACGAATCGTTCATCCCACTTGTAGTTTTTGGCATGGATCAGTTGCCCCCAAGCTCCCTCGACTCTTGCTTTTTGAGAATCGGTAAGCAAAAAATGGTTGCGAACGTGCCCAGCTACGCGTAACGCGTGAGTTTCTACTTTAGGGCGCACAGATTCGAATTCGTCTAAACCCAATTCAGCGTACAACCTTGCGATTTGCTTAACAGGTTCTGCTACGAGATCTTCGTAGCGCACTTTCGCAAGGCATCCCGCTGGCACGCATCGACTACCTTTCGCTATCGTCTCTTCATGCAGAACATACGCTGCAAGCACAAATGCTTCGATCGACTCCATGCTGGCTGAAGTCATGCCGTACGTGTCAGTGAGTGTCCTCCAAAGTTTAAGATTGGATGCAAACACTTCGTAGGGATTGCGCTCAATCACCACATACCGTGCTTCTGGGAACATTGACGACAATAAGTGCAATCGGAAACCATGCGGCGGAGACTTGAGGATGATCGGTTTGTTTTGCTGGACCGTAAGCAAACGCAGAAAAAGCAGCAGGGAGTTCTTCCACTGCGCGACTTCATTTGGCGAACTAGTATGGAGGTCAAGGAGCGAGGGCGGATCAAGCATTAAGGATGGCAACAACAAGGCTTCATAGGGTGAGGGAGCGCCTAACGAGAGAAGCGCGAATTCATCCTCCTGCGGCGAAGCCCAAGAATACTTCATTTCGTCCATGGGTCTCAGCACTGTTCGCCGTTTCGTGTCCCCTGGCATAAAAGACTCCGAGAGCAGGAAATGAGTCGGATTCATGCACGTGTATGTGCTTGGATATCCGAATCTTGGATTGACGCAAAAGAGTTCATGCAGAAGGGTCGTACCCGACCGCCAAAAACCTAACAGAAAGATTGGAGGAAGCGGATTTGCAGCTTGAAGTGCATCGGCGTAGCTGGCATTTTGAAGATACAGCAGTGCGGACGAGGTAATGCTCGAGATCTTGTAGGAGAGCTTGCTCTTGAAGGGCAAATCGATACCATGGGCATCAGCCTTACTCAATAGGCGATGCCAAGCAGTGCTGGTGAGACGCAAGTGCTTTCTCATGTCGGGTGTACCAGCCTGCTGGTAGAAAGGCTATGGTCTTGGAGTAAGTGTCCGATTAACAATGTCCAGCTCATTGAGTAATGCGGTGCGCATTTTTGCAGCAGTATCTGGTTCCGAATCGATGAGATCATGGTCTTCAGATGGATCGACCCTGTACTTAAAAAGGGACTCCTTCCGTTTGCCTAGATATTGAATATATTTGAACTGGTCATCCATCAACGCAATGGTTCCCTTGGAAATCGGCTCGAAAACAGGGTTAGGCTCCAAATTCATACTGTAAACGTAGCGCTCGGGTAATTTGTGGCCTTCTAACGCGGGTTTGAGGGAAATGCCATCGGTCCACGCCGGTGCGGATCCACCTATCAGGTCTAGAACGGTCGGAAGCAAGTCCGCTTGTTGCGCAGGCTCAGCAATACGAAGGCTTTGTTCTTGACCCGGCACGTGGATTAAGAGGGGGATATGAATTAGACCGTTGTATAGATTGGGGCCGGAGTGTAGAAGCCAATTGTGCTCAAACGAATCGCCATGATCCGCCGTAACAATGACAATCGATTGATCAAAGCGACCTGTTTGTTCGAGCCAGTCCAAGTAGTCCCCTACCATTTGATCCGCATACAAAATCATCTCATCGTAGCGAGCTTGCAAGTCGGACACAGCCACGCCGGGTGGCAGTGTCGTGTTACGAAAACCAATAAAGTCGGCGCTACGACTTAATTTGCTGGAGTCAAGAAATCGAGATCGGAAAGGGGGAGGAGATAGATACGGATCGTGCGGCGGAAAGATATGGGTCCAGATGAAGCGTGGTTGAGCGATATCTGGGCGTTGAATCAGCGATCGCGCCCGTTCAAAAACAGGCTCTGCTGGATAGGGGTATTTATTACCCCAAATTAGAGCGTCTAAATAAAATCGTATTCCTCCCATTCGTTGCAGTAACGACGCAAAAAGAGTGTATTGAGCATTTGATCCCACTAGATTTGTGGCTTGTAGCCAAGGGCCGGAACCGTCCGTCGGGGCAGCATATTCGACTGCATCATAGCTCTTCAAAGTTCTATGATGGACGGGGCTTGCGAGATAATTCGACGTGATCATCGCCGTGTAGTAACCACGTTCTTCTAATAATTCAGCCAACGTTTCGCCTTGCGCCCTGACTCTCGGGAAACCTCCCACCTGAAATAAACGATGCGACCACGGCAGTTGGCCAGTTTCAATCGACGTGGTAGTCGGCGTCGTAAAGTTTGAGTTTGCGAAAAAATAGTCAAATGTCGAGGCACGCTGCGCAAATCTTGCCAGGTTAGGCGTGGTCGGGCGCGAATATCCGTACAAAGACAAATCATCTGCCCGAAGCGCATCGATTGTAATGAGGTAAATATCGGGCGACTTTTCTCCGTGGTAGGGCTTGCCGGCACGCGCGTAATCGTGAAAAAAATGTACATGACTAGACCATAACAGTAACAATGCCGTAAAACCCAACGCGACATGTAGCCACCCGATGGGTGCCAACCTGGTTCGGCAAAGATCTTGTAACTTCTTAATACTGACGACGGCCACTAGCCCCGCTGCGCTGCCAATAAAAATTATGCTTAAAATTGTCCAACCCCGAAGCCCGGGATACCAGTGGGGGAAAAGCTCTAGCCTTATCGCCCCAAAAAGATCCAGTAAGAGGTACGACATCGGGATGGCGAGACCAAGTCGCCAACTTAAGGCTATTGCCTTTTCGCTCTGGACAACAGTTCGTCCGGCCGCTTTGGCGATGAGCATGACAAGGGCCCACCAGGTGACCGCGAAGCAGATCAGAACAATCAAAGCAACCCCCACATCCAGCGCGATCTCACGATAGCGCATGTACAATAAGAGGCTGTCAATCTGTTGTAACGTTTCAATTTCCAGACTCAAGCACACGACGGCAATGATACTGATTAAGCATAGCCCCGGTCTGGCAGGCTCCGGTTGAAAAACTAATGACTTTTCGACTTCTATTACTTCCCGTGATTCAATCGGCAAAAGTGCTCACCCAAGACCGAGACTGCATGAATTAGATTTTTGAAACTAAACTTCAGCGACTGCGAGTCACCTAAGCTAGTATTTTGCGGAGACAACCCACTCATGCTAAACCCCCTTCACGCTATTTTCAACTGGGCCCCCCAGAGGTATAGCAATGGCAGTGTGTTGTTTCGGAAATGATCTATCATTTAGTCTTTGTAGTCATGATGCTAAATACCAGAGAACTTGTTAAGACGGCCGTAACTAAAGTAGCCGATTACGTATTAGACGCTGATGCGAAAAATTTGCACCGCGCGATGAGGAGAAAGGCGCTGAACGAGACTCTTTGCTTTGTCGAAGAGGAGATGCCTGGCGCGAAACCATTCAGAAGTAAGTTTTCACTGCTCGAGGCCGCACTTCAATTGCGCCCTCACCTCGGACTAATTTGCGAATTCGGTGTTTACAGCGGTTCAACGATCAATTTCATCGCCTCACACGTTTCAACCCCTGTCTATGGATTCGATTCTTTCGAAGGCTTACCGGAAGACTGGCAACCCGGCGTGGGAAAAGGTACGTTTCGGATGACTTCTCTCCCTCGAGTGCGCAGGAACGTAACACTCATCAAAGGCTGGTTCGACGACACTTTCCCTTTATTCGCACGCGAACACGAGGGGAACTGCTCTTTTTTGCACATTGATTGCGACCTATACTCGTCGACAAAAGCTGTTTTTCAAGTATTTGGCGGCCGTATAGTCAAAGGAACAGTGATCGTGTTTGATGAGTTCTTTAATTATCCCGGATGGAAGAAGGGCGAGTTTCTTGCGTTCCAGGAATTTGTCAGCACAAATAGCGTGCAATTTGAATACTTAGGTTATGTGATGACGAACGAACAAGTTGCAATCCGGATTACCGGCATTCGAAATGAATGAAGTGTTAGTGCCGGGCGGATCGCAAGATTCTTTCCTCTTTCGGCGGATTGGCTTATGCTGGTAATTCCGCATCGCTTACGGGAGGAATTTGCCGAGTCTGCGATTTAATAACTCGCGCTCTAACCGAGTCAAAACTTTCTTGGGGGCTCCATTGCATACACGTCTGCTTCTCCTGACCGGGCTCAGTTTGACATTTTCACTCTTCGTGACAAGTCTCTTCGCTCAGACCCCAGCGGACAACGATCCGATTCCGCTCAGCTACTTTGGCATGCACGTACAAGCAGGCCGGCCCTGGCCAACTGTTCCCATTGGCGGACGAAGGGTGACGTTCAATTGGAGCTTGATTGAACCCCAAAAAGGCGCATTAGATTTTAAACAAGCCGATTCTTTAGTTCAGGAGACAGCTCAGCATAATGTGGACCTAATAGTAGGCTTAGCCTTCAGCCCACAGTGGGCCTCTGCGCATCCAGAATTGCAATGCCGCGTCGGACGCGGCGCTTGTTGGGAACCGGCTAACATGCAAGATTGGCGGAATTACGTCAGAACCATCGCCACCCGGTATAAGAGCCGAGTCCATATTTACGAGATATGGAACGAGCCGACGGAGGGATCCTTTTATCAAAGCAGCGTTTCTGCTCTTGTTGCCTTAACCAAAGCCGCATATGAAGAATTAAAGAAAATTGATCCATCAAATCAGATTGTCTCTCCCTCTCCGATTGGCCCCAAGGGGTTTCCGTGGATGGATGAGTTTCTTGAAAGAGGAGGAGGAAATTATGTAGATGTCATCGGGTACCACTTCTACTTCGCACCCGCTCCGCCGGAAAGTGTTTTCGGTGAGGTCAGCCGAATTCGTTCAATCATGGAAATGCATGGTGTCCACAAACCTTTATGGGACACGGAAAATGACTGGACAGGCGATCGGGTGGACGAGAGGACCGCCATTGCTTACATGGCGCGCGTTCTCATCCTTGAGCGGGCAGCTGGCGCCTCCAGAGTATTTTGGTATGAGTGGGGCAATCCCACATTGCCAATTCATTTGGCAACCGATGACGGAAAAGACGCTAGCCCCGTGGGGAAGGCGTTTGCCAATTTACAGGGTTGGCTGGTTGGGGCCGTCTTGAAGTCATGCAGCTCACGAGACATTCCCCAAGCCTGGCATGGGTCTCATTCCATGTGGACCTGCGACCTTCAACGTGGCAACACCGTCAGCAAAATTCTCTGGAACCCGGATGGTGTAACTGCCATTGATGTGCCCGCTTCCTGGCATGTAAACCGCTCGCGCAATCTTGAAGGCGGAGTTTCCCCGATCCCGCCTAAGGCGCAAGGCGTCGGCATACAGCCGGTGTTGCTGGAATGGGCAGCCAAGTAGAATATAGACTGTCGCCCATCGTCCACTTACTGCACGGTCAGCATAACCATCGTGGAACTCATGATTGAGCCTGACGTGCCTGTAACTGTGATCGTATAGTTGCCTGCTGGCGTGGCTGCTGCTCCCCCACCACCTCCACCGCCCGCCCCGCTTCCGCTAGTGCCTCCCGCGTTGCGTCCGCCGCCGCAACCTGGGAGGAACAGCAAGGCCGCAATCGTCACGCACGCCGCGACTCCCATCATCTTCTTCCGCTTCAACCCGATCCCTGCAGTAATCGATAGGCCGAAGAACGGCATCAGCATCACATAGTAGAACCCAGACGGATGCTTTGCAGCCGGGCTCAACATCACGCTGCTCGCCGACGTGCGAATCGTGAGCGACGAAATCCCTTTACCATTCATTATCGAAGTCGGACTAAATGAGCATGTAGGCGGCGCAGTCGTCGCCGCAGAGCCATTCAACGTAATGCTGCTGCAAGCGAGAAACACGGTCTGACTGAACTCCAGGTTGGGCGTTATGCTGATCGTCGTGGTCGCTGAACTCCCGGCCATAACAGTTGCTGGCGAAGGCGCCGTCGCCGCAAGCATAAAGCCCGCCCCCGTGGTGTTGAGCAGCACAAACACACTTCCGGCACCGTTCAGCACCAGATCGGGCTTGCCGTCTGCGTTCATATCGGCAACCGCAACGAATGATGGGATTGATGGATTTGGACCAAAATTGTAAACGTCGAGAAATGATTCGAACGTGCCGTCGTCATTCACCAAGAAGACGCCCGCGGAACCACCTCCTAAATTGTTGCTGTGAGCCGCGACTAAATCGGGCACTCCATCTCCGTTAATGTCCGATATTGCCATCGCCCCGTAACCGCCATTGAGGCCTTGAAATGGGCTGAGGGCCTTAAACGTTCCATCGCCGTTACCGAGCAATATCTGGATCGGCCCAGACTGAAAGGGACCGGTTCCCACCAGATCAGCTTTCCCATCTCCATTGATATCCGCTGTACAACAGAGATTGTAGAGCCCAGGAAATGAAAAGGCTGCAGTCTGAAAAGTTCCGTCACCGTTTCCTAATAGAATCGCAAGTCCTGCTCCGCTGCCGCCCGACGCGAGGTCCAATTTACCGTCGCCGTTAAAATCGGCCGCCGCCAGTCCTGGGCCCCCGCCGTCGAAAACATACATCGGCGCTCCAAAGGTTCCATCTCCATTCCCCAGCAACACCGCAACTCCGTTATCCTCCGAAGCTGAAATAGCGAGATCGGGTATTTTGTCGTTGTTGAAGTCCGCGATAATGGTTTGGAGACTGTTGTAACCAACGCCGAGCGGATAAAAACACTGGAGGTTGGAAACTGCCGTCACCATTCCCAAGAAGCACCGTATAACTTCCACCGAGGTTTAACGAATAACCCGCCACCACCAAGTCAAGCTTGCCGTCACCATTCAAGTCTCCCACTGGCATGCTGGCTGAAGGCTGTTCCAGCGAGTACGTATGCGCCAAGGTGAACACTCCGGTCCCATCGTTCAAAAGGATTGAGACGATACCATCGCCAGCGGTAGCAACGTCCTGAGTACCGTTCTTATCGAAGTCGTCTGTAGCCGCAAGATTTCCTGCATCCAGGATTGCGGGCCATCCTTGAAAGGAACCGTTGCCATTGCCCAGCAGGATTTGGCCTCCTACAGCAATGTCCAACTTTCCATCCAGATTGAAATCGGCGACGACAGGCCCTGATGAGTAGTTTGAGTAGGTACTGAGTTCATAGGTATAAGGACTGGTGAATGTACCGTCGCCATTACCCAGCAGGGTTTGAATCGAACTGTTATCAGACGGAACAACCACCAAATCAGCTTTGCCGTCGCCATTCAAATCGCCCGTGGCCAGCGCCTGGCCGCCGGAAAATGCAGTGATCGGCGCCTGGAACGTTCCATCTCCGTCACCTAACAAAACCAATCCGTCGTTGAGCGCCAAATCCAGCTTGCCATCTCCGTTGAAATCCGCCGCGACCCCGGACGATGCGGGCCCTCCAGCCGATGTAATTGCCAATTGAAGAGTTCCATCCCCATTGCCCAAGAAAATGAGCACTTGGCCAGTGCCAATGCCTTCCTCGATTACCGCCACATCCGGCTTCTTGTCACCGTGGAAGTCACCTACAACCAACTGAGTGATACTGGTGTCGACAGGCAACGGGACGCTGTAGTTGACTGCCGGAGCGAAGGACCCGCTTCCATTGCCTAAGAGAACAACCCTCGTCAGTAGAAAGCGAAATTGCCAGAACATCAAGGTCGCCATCGCCTCGCAGATCAGCCGTGACAATATTCAGTAAATATCCAGTACCTGTGTTGGAGCTGATGGGCTTCTGGAAGGTACCGTCGCCATTGCCGAGTAGGACCATCACAGCTCCGGTCTCTTTTTGCAATAAATCTCGAATACCATCTCCATTGAAATCCGCCACAGCAACGTATGATGGTGTTTCGATGGGCGACGCAACCGTGCCGTTCCCTTCCCCCAGCTGCAAATACCCACCATCGGCCGCTGGGGCGAGCAAGTCTGGAATGCCGTCACGGTTGAAGTCGGCCACTATCAAAGGGTACGCGGTTCCGGAGTCTGCATAGCTTGGCGGATTGAAAAAGGTTACCTGGCCTCGAGCAAGTGGGAGGAAAAACAACAAAGAGACGCAGATTAGCTGGGTTCGGATCGATTGATAGGATAAACTTGCTGCCTTCATGGCGCACACTCCAAGCCTTCTCAGGCTGCAACACTTGGCAAGTGATTTAGTTGCGGAAATCTACGGGGTAGGAATCAGGTGCGATAGGTGGTCGCTTGATCCTGAGACGGAATGAAACTCGTCCGAGGCAAAAAGGATGAGACTTTTGGCAGGAGTGAAGCTAGACGGGCGATGGCGATGGCACTCGTTGGTTTTGGCTCATGGACGTCCAAAGAGTGCGTATCTTCTCGACGGAGAGATTCACGAAATCTGGGATAATATGTTCTGCGCCTGCTTGAATTAGCATGTCCGATTTGCCATTGCTCGCCACCCCAATGCAGTGCATCCCAGCCGATCTTGCCGCTTGAACCCCAGATGGGGCGTCCTCCAAAACCATCAGAGTTTCTGGCCGCAATTGCATCCGGTTAGCCGCGAGCCGATAGACGGCCGGATCCGGTTTCCCGGCATCCACATCGTCGCCGGTGACGACTGTTACGAACTTGTCACCGATTTTTAGACGCTCCAACGTAGACCATGTTCTGCTCGCACTGGCTGAAGTAGCAATCCCAGCGGGCATCCCTGCGGCGTGCAATCGCTCCAGAAAATCAGGAATACCAGGAATAACCTGCACGTTATCAAAATTCTCTTCAAAGAAGTGATCTTTCCTCTGACCGAATTCCGCAACCACTTGTGGAGGCAAGTCACCCAGAAAGTGCCGCAGAATTTCTTCCCGACGTCTTCCTTCCTCGATAAAGTCAAGTTGATCAGGGCTTACGCTCTTGCCGACAGTGGCGAGGAATTGCCGCCAAGCCCGCCGGTGTACAGGATGACTGTCAATCAGAACTCCATCCATATCAAATATCACGCCTGCCAGCATATTCGACTCAAGCTCCTTTAAAGTCCAGGCCAGCTTCGTTGTGCTTCGTTATAGTTTTCCAAAGTGCCTATATCAATTAGATATTCTGAAATCGTGTATGCCTGCATTCGTCCTACCATCTGCGGTAACACATGAAATCCTATGTCGACCGGCCGCGTTTCCGGAATCATATCGAGCATAGCGGGTGTGCCGATTAGAAGCCCCGCAAAAGCCAGATTACTCCTCGGCTCCTTGGGCTTTTCTATGAATTCTAAAATGGTACCATCTTCCGCAACATCTATGATGCCGCAGCGCGTAGGGTCCGCAACCCGGTAAACGGCCAGGGTCGCCTTTGTACTCTTATACCGGTGCGTTGCAAGCATGTCTCGAAGATTTACACGGTGCAAAACGTCAGCATAAAATACCCAGAACAAATCGTCTCCACGCAACCAATCGCGATTTGCGAGCAATGTCCCTGCACTTCCCAGTAACTCCTTTTCTTCGACCACGTGAACTTTGATGGCGTGATTACGGGTTCTCAAGAAATCTCTGACGGCACTTGCGTGCGCATGCACATTGATCAGAATTTCGTTAATGCCGAATTTGAGGCATATTTCCAGCCATATTTCGAGCATGGGCTTGCCCTGCACCGTCAGCAAGCATTTCGGCGTTGTATCTGTCAGAGGGCGCAATCGTGTGCCGTGTCCGGCGGCGAGCAAGAAAGCTTTCAAAGGGAATCTCTGCATCAAATAGCCGGGCAGCCTCTATCTTGAGGCAGCGGCGGCAGATGTCGGAACAAATATCCAGCGTGAGCCGCCCTTCTCATCCGCGTCAATAAAAGGGTCGTTGACGATCGCCTGGGCACCCTGCATATCAAACTCGAACGCCATCTCTTGAATATTTTCATTGCTTAATGCGCGCCGAACTCCAGGCTGCTGCATTGGTTCGCAATAGAGCAGTAAAAATCCACCCCCACCAGCCCCGGTGATTTTACCCCCGATTGCTCCGTGGCACCGGGCGATGGAATACAACTCATCAATCCGCGGCGTCGAGATCTTTGTTGACACCCGCCGTTTTGCCTGCCAACCGTCGTGCAGGAGCTCTCCGAACCTTCGGAGCTCGCCACGTTCCAAAACACTCCGCATTTGACCGCCTAAGTCTTTCACTTCGTGAAGAGCCTCCACCGTGGTGCCTGAACGAACCTTTGTGGAATTTTCTTGATCGCGAAGAATAGTCCAAGAATGATGAGACGAACCAGTAAAAAACAACATCAGATTGGAGCGGAGTTCGCGAATCACAGTCGGGTCAAGATCCACCGGCTCAACTTGGGTGCTTCCGTCAGGATGAAACGATATGTAATTCAGCCCGCCAAACGCGGCCGCATACTCGTCCTGCTTGCCTACATGTCTTCCAAGCTTATGACGGGCAATGTCGAAAGCCTGTTCGGCTAATTCATATTTTGATATCGGTCTTTGGAGATAGTTCGTGAGAGTTTTGAGGATATTCACGCAGACGCTGGCGGAAGACCCTAAGCCCGTCCCCGGCGGGATTTCCGACGCCAAGAATAAATCGACGGAAAGATTTGCCCCGATCTCTTTCAGGACCGCGAGCGGGATTTCCAGCTCGCTATTTTGAAGAGGCAGATTTGCGATATCATTCCACGTTTCAAATACGCGTAAATCGGAAGAAATAACCTGAATGCGACCATCGTTACGCGCGCGCAAAATAGTGTAAAAATACTTGTTAATGGACACGCTGAGCACGGCACCGCCGAATTGTTCGTAATACGAAGGTAAGTCGGTACCACCTCCCCCAAAACTAATCCGCACTGGACTGCGTACTATGAGCACCGGTTAGCCTTCCTCCCAAAGAAGTGGTCGAATCATTTTCATTTTTTGCACGCCCGGCGTCCGTTTTTCCCAATCGCATGAGCCTAACCGTCAGCGTCCACATGGTTTGCAAAAGGAGTGAGATATCTAAAAACAACGAAGGGTGGAGCATGTACTGCAGATCGAATCGAGATTTCTCTTCAGACGAATGCTGCTGTCTCAAGCCGTGAACTTGAGCTAGGCCAGTCATCCCGGGTTCGATATTCAGACGCTGTCGTTGCCAATCGGAGTAGTGTTTTGCTCGCTCGGGAGACTCCGGTCGAGGACCGACTAAGCTCATCTCACCCCGCAGCACATTCCAAAGTTGTGGGAGTTCCGTAATGCTAAGCTGTTGGAGGATAGTTTCGTAGCGAGGTAAGCCGCCACAATCGCGGTCAGAATTCAGTCTTAACATCCAGAATTGTTTACCGAATTTGCCACAACGAAGCTCCTTAACAAACGGCCCTCCTTTTTTGTGCACTAAAAGTAGCGCGCCCGTTAGAATAGCTGGCAGAGAAATCACCCCTAAAAGAAGACCAAAGATAACATCCGTTCCGCGTTTCCACGACGCCTTCGGGAAATCATCCTCAGTTTCGTGCAGACGGAGAAGTGGTAATCCGCCGACATCGATAAGTTGCGGTCTCGACAGATAGAGTTCGTAAGGATAAGGTACGACACTAACTCCGATTCCCTCTCGCCGACAACTGGCTGTTAGGTTGACGATCTCGGGTAGACCTGACTTGGAAAGAGCGATGATGACTTCATCTATTTGATGAGCGCGAAAAAGCTCTGTCACGCCCAAGGTCTGGACCGCACACGGGGCGGCCAAAGCTCCGGGTATCTGATCGAGAGATGCGTCGGCGGAACAAAGAAAGCCTACAACGCGGCACAGCATCTCGGGATGGTGCTGAATCTTAGAAGCTACCTCCCGCGCGACTAGACCATTTCCAACTATCACAACCCTCCGTACTGCTCCCCTGTGATACATAGCTCCCAAAAGCCAATGGGCAAGGATGCGGACTAGGGTAAATCCTGCAAATAGCAATAAACTGAAGTATGCCAAAGCCAGACGTGACACAAACTCCCGGGCAACATAGCTACCAGCCAGTACCACCAACGTCAAGAAGCTGACCCCCAAAAACAGCTGGGAGATGATCGCAGAAAGATCCCATCCGCGTCGAAATCCATCCAACTTCATTGCTGGAAATAAAACTCCCCATAGCACAACCACTCCGATCAATAAGGGCGTGAATTGGCGTAATATTTTGCCCCCCGGACCAAACCCATGAATGCCGTATCGCAAACCAAACGCTAATACCATTGCGACGAGAATCCAGCTCAAGTCGGCGGCGAGAATCCAATGCTGCAAGCTTTGCTTTTTCACAATTTATTGTGTTGTCGATGAAAAGGTTAGCACCTTCGACTTTATAAAACGTCACAAAAGAACGGAGCGCAGCCGATGTCTTAAGTTAGTAATCCTAACTCCTCGCGAGAATAACACAAGCGATCATATCGCATTAGATCGGGTGGTGTTGGTGGAGGCAAGTTGAGCGATTCCATTAACAACCATACTGAAGACGCAGTGGCTAATCCCCAGATGAACGTCTTCAATAACTTGCATATTGTCCGACGGAACCACAACGCAGAGACGACACAACGATTTCATTTTCCCACCGTTAAATCCGGAAAATCCGATCGTATCAGCTCCAGAATCCCGAGCGAGGCGCAAAGCATTAAGAACGTTAGGGGAATTCCCGCTACCACTTATCGCGAGCGTAACATCTCCGGGTTGGATGAAATTACGCATCTGTTCAGTGAAAATATCTTCATAGCGTGAGTCGTTCGCCCACGCAGTCATTAATGGCACATTGTCGGTTAACGACAGCACGCGAAATCGTTCGCGTCCAAGACCTGCCGTACCCTTTCCCAAATCACATGCGAGATGTGAAGCGAGCGCAGCACTACCCCCGTTTCCGAAAAGGAAGACTACGCGCTGATCCCGATACGCTCTCAAAAGGGTCTTGGCGATCTCATCAATTTCAGCATATGGCAACTGCTTCAGGGTCATTGAAAGCCCACGGAAATATGTCTCCGAGCAATCAATATCCGTCATCAGCATACTGTCTCGCCCCACATACACTTTATGCGTCGCAATTGTCATTCGAACAAAATCCTTTCGTATCTATCGTATCGTATTTCGAACCTCAACTGGAGATACCACGGTCAGGAAGATACTTCCTTCCTAGCGCATTGGTGAAATTCCCAAGCACTCTGCAAAATATTTCTAAGGTCCGAATACTTCGGCTGCCAGCCTAGTGTGCGCCGGATTTTTACGGGGCTCGCGCATAAAATTCCAGGGTCACCGGGGCGCCTTTCCACGTATTTCACCGGGATATGTCTGCCGGCAACTGCTTCCGCAATTAGCAATATCTCTCTCACGGAGTGACTGCTGCCTGTACCAATGTTATATGCATGACTTCCCGGAGCATCCAAATTCTGCATGGCGCGGATATGGGCATCGGCGATGTCTAATACATGCACATAATCACGCAGACACGTACCATCCGGCGTGTCATAGTCCGTACCGTAAATCTTGAACGACTCGATTTCACCGGCGGCTGCCTGTAGCAGTAGAGGAATAATATGAGTTTCAGGGTCGTGCCGTTCCCCCATCGATCCTGACGCCCCGCATGCATTAAAATAGCGCAAAGCCGCGACTCCCCAATTGTATGCCTTGGCGTACCAATCCAAAATTCGCTCGAACATTAGCTTCGTCTCACCGTAGGAATTCACTGGCTCCTTGTCGTGTGTTTCCAGGATCGGTACAACTTTAGGGTTTCCGTAGACCGCCGCGGACGAAGAAAAAATGAATTTTCGAATATTAGCGTGACGCAGCTCTTCAAGAAACAAGATCCCATCCGCTACGTTCTCCTTGAAGAAAAGCCCCGGGTTACTCATGGACTCCGGAATCAACGCCTTCGCGGCAAAATGAAACACCACTTCAACCTGGTTTTCGCGCAATATCTGTCGAATGGCACGTTGATCAGCTATATTGTTGCAATAAAAGGGAATCCCATCCGCCACCGCGTCCTCAAACCCCGTCGACAGATCATCAATAACGACAATCGAGTGGCGACGTCGGATGAGTTCTGCACAACAAATCGATCCGATGTAGCCTGCCCCACCTGTGACTAAAATATTGGCCATACTAAAAAGCACCTTCCGTCTTCAAAACCTTCCAAGGGGTTTGGAGCAAAATCTTTAAGTCTAGCTGAATAGACCAGTGTTGAATATAGTACACATCCATTTCCACGCGACGCGAATAAGCCACCGTTTGTCGGCCATGTACCTGCCAATATCCGGTGATTCCTGGCTTCACGGAGAGCAACAGTGAAGCATATACGCCATATCTATCTAACTCTTGAGAGGTAATCATTCGTGGCCCAACTAGACTCATCTGGCCCAGAATCACATTGAAAAGCTGAGGCAACTCATCCAAACTGTATTTTCGCAAAATAGATCCCAGTGTTGTCACTCGCGGATCCGCCGTAAGCTTGTAGTTCTTTTCGAAACTCTCAAGCAGGTCCGAATTTGCCACTAGGATCTCGTCGGCATTGGGATGCATGCTACGAAATTTGAACGCGTCAAAAGGGCCATCCCTCCCCACTACCCGCCTGCGATGGAAAATCCTACCGCCATCTTGAAGCTTAACCAGGAAACAAATTACTAAGAAGAGGGGCGACAAAAGAATAAGCGCTCCAGCGGCCAAGGACAAATCCAACGCTCGCTTCAAGAGTGCCGACCAAAAAGGACGAGAAGCCCGATTGGGCGACAGCACTCTTGGGGCGACCGCTGTTCCTTTCTGATTAGAATCGTTCAAACCGGAATAGTCCCGCTCTTAAAGTTTCGTCTACGCCTGGTCAAACTACTGTTTCAAGCTTTGGGTGTCTCGGTGATAAGTTGTGCAGCCTGCGGAATTGCTCAATTCCAGAGACCAAGACTTTGGTCATCTCGAGCCTAAATCGTCGATGATCGAAAATTCGTGCGTTTTCTCTGATCCGACGTTGGCAGAATTTATGCTCATTTTTCTCGAAACTTAGTATAGCCGCGCTCAATGATTCGACGGATGGCTCGCGAAAAAAGACTCCCGAACAGTCCGGGAAAAAGCTGCCTTCATCATTAAAGTAGCCGCGAATCGTCTCGAGTGCGCCTCCGCGACCGAAAGCGATAACAGGCCGACCACTAGCTTGGGCTTCAACTGGCGTCATTCCAAAGTCCTCTTCTCCTGGAAATAGCAATGCGCGGCAACATCTATAGTGCTGGAGCAATACCTCGTCGGATTGCCACCCCATTATGGTCACAGTCGGCCCCGCGATTTGACTCAGGCGCTTCAATTCCTCTCCGTCTCCAATTACAATCAGTTTCCGCGAAAGGCGGTTGCATGCTTCAATCGCGAGATCGACTCGCTTGTAGCGGACTAACTGCCCAGCAACGAGATAAAAGTCTCCGGGTTGATCCGCGCGTAGATCTTCATCATCCATATTCGTGTCCATGACCACTGGAGGGTATACGACTTCAGCCTCCCGTCGGTAGGTCTTCCGAATTCGGTTTGCAACATGTTGAGAATTAGCTACGAAGTGATCGACGCGCGCTGCACTATACGAGTCCCATATGCGCATGTAATGGCCTACCAGTGAGAAAAACGCGCGACCCAATCTTCCGCCGGGAGTGCTTTTCTTGTATTCAAAGTACATATCCCAAACATATCGCATCGGAGTATGGCAATAACACAAGTGGTAGGTGTGCGATCCAGTAATGACACCCTTTGCAGGACCAGATTCAGAACTAATTACCAAATCGTAAGCATCAAGATTAAAATTCTCTAACGCGAGCGGGCACAGGGGTAGAAACTTCTGGTAATGGCGGCGAATTCCCGGTATATGCTGCAAGAAAGATGTAGTGATTGTTCTATTCTGCAAGCACGGCCCAATTTCATTTCGATCCAACAGAAGCGTAAAGACATCGGCCTCGGGAAACATATCGGCCAAAGCTTCCAATACTTTTTCGCCACCCCTTCTTCGAACGAGCCAATAATGAACGAGCGCTACCCGAAGATTTTGTAACGCAGGGGGCAACGATTCATTCATATGCGCGGACACATAATCAGTGAGCCTTTGAACGTCGATTCTGAAGCGCGGACCCATAACAGAGCTCCAACCGATCCAAATGTTTCTCGAGCGTAAAGGGATCTTTCCAATGGCGTTGATAAGCCGCACGGCCCATCTGGGCCGTCGTACCCCCGTCGCCCAAGAGGGCCATCTTATCCCTCAAATCGACCCAGTTCCCACTCTGAAACCAGAACCCGGTGACATTGTTCTCCACCATTTCTCGGCCTGCACACTGGTCGGCTACTATGGCGGGGATCCCGAGCGCCGCAGCCTCGGCAATAACCATTGGCTGTGCCTCATACCACCGCGAGGGAAGAACGATACACCTCGCCGAGCGAAGACAAGCTTTTACTTCCTGTCGAGATTTCCAACCGGTAATTTGTGCTCTAGGATTGACGAGTTGAATCTCCGCGCGAGAGGGTCCCTCTCCTACGAAAGTGACGTCACAGTTGAGTTCCAGCGCGGCTCGCGCGAGCAAATCAAGACCCTTTTCCGGCGACAACCGCCCAAGGGACATAAACCGCGAATTTGCGCTCACATCGACCGGAATTTCTTTCTCGAAGTCGCTCGGACTGTTCACTCGATAGGTAGTAGCACCTCGAGCTACGAAATCCTTCAGTATATTCTCGCTAAAATCAGAGATCGTTATAAAGCTCAACAAAGGGGAATTGCGAAACCCAAAGCAATTCTGCACAACTTGTCTCGCGCTCCGCCACAACTTTTCCGAATAACCGTCTCGATCACAATTCTCGCTTAAGCAAGCCGCTGAAAGAGGGCGCAAGTGGCAGCATTCTTTTTTTGGAAAATTAAAAAAACCCCCGTTCGGACAAGCGTAAAAATAATCATGCAGCGTCACAATGACAGCCGCACCATACTTCAACGCCGCCCTAATGATGCTTGAAGTCAAAGCTTTCGTCCAACCATGAACGTGGATTACGGTTCGATCTAATTCTGCCTGCTCCAAGAGCCGGGCCATCATGCGACTAGACTTCAAATTCCATATTCCTTGTGTCGCCGCCCGAAGGCGATGAGGATCGTTTTTTATGTCGCATTGCCCGGTCAGGACTACATTTACTTTGGATTCCCGCAAACTCTTTGACACCGGGGCTACGGCGGCCAAAAAAGTAACGTCATGGCCTCGTTCCGATAGACCAATTGCCGAACTCAGAGCCACCTGGGCCGCTCCCCCATTTACGTGCGCAAAATCATTAGCCACAATAATATTCAGTTTCAAGACATGGCCTCAATCATAGCCAAACCAAATTTTCTGAATTTAATACGTCCCCCGCCCACCGTTGGTAATCTGTTCCTTTGGCCGGGAAGCCACGATTCTAACCTGCCTAATTCCGCTCAAGAATGCCCATATTTGGCAGGACAAATGGCGTACAGAAGGAGACACGAGGCGATAAACTCTTTGGCTTACCGGTACCCAGCTATGACATAGCAGTTCCACTCGCTCAACGACGTAACCAGCTTGGGCGAAAAGATTGCCCAGACTCAATGGCGTCCAAGTGTAGAGGTGGTGATTAACGTCCCCCGCATCGTATCGCCTTTGTCTACGCCAATCCTCGGACGGCACCACGAAAATGATTTTGCCTCCTGGCTTCAAACGGGCAAAAAGTTTTTCCAAAATATCCAAAGGGTTGCCCACGTGCTCAAGGGCATGATGGGAAATGATCGCGTCGAAAAATAGACCATCAGGAAGATCCTGCAAATGGGCGTAAACCTGAAGCAGTCTCGCGGCCGTGGCTCGTGCGGACGGGTTCACTTCAATTCCATAGCGACTTTGGCACCGCAATGCCGACAACATGAAGCCACCACCACATCCGAAATCTAGAACTGAGTCTTCCTCCTTTAAATAAGGTGCGAACTTCCATTGGTCTAGTAGTGCGGAAAACTCCCCTCCCGCGCATTGCCATGCGAAGTATGACGCGTCGTAGTAGGCTTCCGAAGCGCTCTTCATAAGTTTTAGTTTAATAATAACGTTGTTCTGAAATGCCAAGACGCAAATCTTTTTGCCGTGAGAAAGACCCTAACGTTTGTTCGTAGACTCGAACGGTCTCTTCAGCGATTCTGTCGTCGGTAAACTTCTTCAGCACGCGGTTTCGGGCTTTCGAACCTAAACTAGCCCGGTAACCCGGCTCTTCGAGAAGGACACGCAAGCTTGCCGCAAGGTCAGCCACGTCCCCTTCGCGAAAAACTAATCCGGCGTCTCCGATTACATTGGGAATCTCCCCCGAGCTCGAACCGACTGGCGGAGTTTCGCTGGACATCGCTTCAATCAGGACGTGCCCAAACTGTTCCTTCCATCGAGGAGTGGTTCGCGAGGGAAGCACTAAGGCATGAAATAAATTCATATATTGGGGTATTTCTAAAGAAAGTACACGGGGTATCCAACGAACCCGGGATGAGACACCCAAGCGTTGGACAAGCTGTTTAGCCGAAATTAGGAACTCGCCCTCTCCTACGAGAACTAATGTGCAGGATTCTGGCAGTAACGCGAAAGCGTGAACTAAATCGGCTATACCCTTGGCTTCCACTATTCTCCCAACATACCCGATAATAAAACTATCGTTTGCTATCGCGAGCTTCCCTCTTAGCTCGAACACATCACGCTTACGAAAGAGTCCCGTATCGATTCCAAGCTGAGGAATAATGGTAATCGGCTTGGAAAAGCCTCGCTTCTCTAAGATTTTTCTTGCATCGACATTGCCGGCAATTGCCGCCCCTGCATGCGCAAAAGTATAACGTTCGAAATACGCAAAGGGAGGTGGGTATTTCTTATTGATATTCTGCCACGTAAAAAATACTACCGGCTTTTTCGAACTCACACATCTCCGCATGAACTGATACGTGACTAAACTCCAGGGCTCCTCCTCGATGTGCACTAAGTCAGCTTCTATGGGACCTATGGGAGCTGTGTAGAAATGGAAATGAGTGTATCCCGACAACAAACACGGCAAAACCCTGAGCCGATAACCAGCGGTGTTTCGGATCTCGAGTTTATCCTTGCCCCAGCGCGGAGGAGTGATGACAGTCAAATCAATCCCAAGTTTCGCCAGCGACCGTAATTTCCCGTGATACGCACCTAAGACTTGAGATTTTGAGACCATTAGGACCTTCATTGATTTGGTCCAAACTCAGGCGAGACACTTATATAGATATGACCAAATTTAAACATTTGGGGAGTAAGACCAATCTGACTACAGAGATCTAAATCTGCGGTTGGGAGCGCGCTTGGAGCATGCGAATCATCAAAACCCAATCCTCACTCTTCAGAGTCCCAAGCAGTATCAGAACGCTGAGGTAAGACAACAATCCCAACCCAAACTGAAGTCCAAGACCCGCTCGGACCAAAGCGACAACAGACAACATCGCGGACGCTGCCAAGAAAAGTCTTAAGAGCATAGGAGGAATCGTGGCTCGCTTAAACGAAAGACAAACCCTCCAAGTGGCAAGTATCGCAAAACTTGAATTTGCGATGAGTGCTGACCAAGCGGCCCCAATGTAGCCGAGCCTAGGAACCAGAACCACATTCGCAGTAAGTCCAGCTGCAAGCGCAAGACAACCGGCCCACAGGTTCGTTTTCGCTTGGCCCGCAGCCACATTGACGAACATAAGGTAAAAATATAAAAAAATCGGCACGATACACCATATTAAGACTGCAAGTACCCCAGCCCCAGGTAAAAAGCTATTCCCATACACGAAGGCCGTAATCTGCCGGCTAAATAGGCTTATGGTCGCAGCAATCGGGATGGAAAAAAGCAGGACCGCTTTGATTGTGGCATTCAGTAGTCGATCTAGTGCAACGGGATTTTCTGTTCGCAAACGGAAAATTAAAGGAAATAGAGCCGCACCCAGCAACGAAGGAAGAGCCGAAAATGCTTCGACTATCTTGAACGCACCCGCGTACCAGCCTATCTGCTGTTTTCCTATCGCAAAATAGGTAAGTACCAAAAGGTCCCATTTAAGATAAATCGTTCCGACGATAAGCGTGCCTGCAATTGGGATACCCGCTCGTAGTGCCTTCCGAATAATCTGGTTATCCCACGAGAGATGAATACGAACGATGTGTTCCCGAAGTACAAAAAAAGCCAGAACGCATGCCGCGAAAGTCCCCACGACCAAAGCCCAGAGTACTCCTAATATGTGCCCATTTCTCAAGCAAATGATTCCAAGAACGATGATGCACACACGATTAAAAATCTTAAGATAGGCCTCCAAATCCATCCTATGGTAGGCGTTCGTGACTGAACAAAAATATTCAAAGATTGCCGTGAAAAGAATGAATAGCGACGCCAGCAATAGAATCGGAAACGGGGGCAGTCGCTCCGAGAATGCCCGATTCAAAACCCACATTGCCGTTACCATCAATGGGTACGCGAGCAACTTGAAGGATAAGACGGTGCTCGCGGTTCGATCATTTGGCTCCTCTTCGGAAATCAGTAACTGGATGGTAGCCAAGTTCAGTCCGGGGTCCAGGAATAACACGCCTAGTATGTATGTCGTCGAAATCGCGACATTGAGAACGCCAAACTCGGTGGTTCCTAATTTTCTTCCCACATAAAAAAAGAAGATAAGAAAAAGGAATTTAGAAAAAATTTCGCCAACAAACTTAGAAAGAACATCTCTCCGGATTATGGCGAGCAATTGCATGGATCAGCCAATTCGAGCCTGCAGAGCACTCTTCTCTGGGCTGGCTGGCACCGATATGCCGCGCTGCAAGCCTAGCATCATGCCTATGATCATGAAATGAGTGTGGCCGGTGTTCTTCGCAAAGTAATGATAGGACATTGTGAACCAAAAGATGTGATACGCCAGATAGGCGAAACCAACAGATCGGATGATGGGCACAGAGTTCTGGCGCAAGACCCGTACGCCTATTCTGATAACCGTTACCGCGAAATATACATATGCCAATAGCCCAACAATCCCTTGTTCCGCCAAGACCCCAATCCAAACATTGTGCGGGTCCATTTTATCGGATCCCATCATTTCCTCTACCGACAAATAATGAGGGACTAACGTGACAAAATTTTTCGGGCCGACACCTAGAATCGGATGCTCAAGGAATAATTGGTATGCAACCGCCCACAATGCCAGGCGCGATAATAATGAATTCGATTGCTCGGAGTCACTCTCCGCTTCGGCAAAGCGCGCGATGGTGACGTCACGCAATTGCGGAATGCTTACGACCAGAATAATCGCTGAGAGAATTGTGACGGCAAACCCCATCAGAAGTCTCTTGCGGTGTTTTCCCGCATACCACGTCACCACGAAGCCGGCAACTATGAACCCCAGCCATGGCGCCCGTTCCTGTCCGAGAAGCGAGCCAAACAGCAATATCCCCAAAATTACGAGGTAAAGTCTCTTCCGGAACGACCGCTTTTCATTCACCCACAATGCAAAGGCAACGGCGGCACTGTAACTGGTGTAGAACGCGTATTCCTGATGCGCAGCAAAGGTGCCCGTCGGGTACAGCATACCGTCCGCAAACTGGCCCGCAGCTACCAGAGTCTCAAAAACAAAAACGCCTAAGATCGCGTGAAGAACCCTTAAGAAGTACTTGGGTGTCGTGACCAGCGAAAAACACCATGCAAGCAAGCCGAACTCTAAAACTTGCAGCACAGCCGCGGCCGCCCGCAGTCTATCCGACGCGTTGAATGCCGAAGCGATCGTGGAAAGCAGAACCAAAAAAAGTGGAAAAAAGAAAGACTTCTGCAAACTGTGAAAACCTTTGAATGCAGCACGAACTATCACCACCAATGCGATGATAATCAGAACAACGTCGGGCTGGGTAAATTCAACATCGCCCACAGAAACCAAGGGTTCAATGTCCACCAAGTAAAGACAAATGGCGATGGGGATTAAACAACCTAACAGCGTCAGAAGGCTTTGGAACCCCGCTCCAGCCTCGTGGGACATTTCCGGTCGCTCGCTAATTCGGCTTTCAACTCGATGAACTGGCCTGTTCGCTCGAAAAGCATCCAGCAAGGGCGTCGACTTAGTAATGGCAACAGTCATTCTGTGGTTACAAACCTGGTAGCAACATCGCGGTGTGAAAATCAGGAGCGGGCCAGTGTAAGAAACAAACGAAATTAGGGCTGCATGGCCGCCGGTAGACGGGTAACAATTACTTCCTAATTCTCGCGAGAACCATATACCTCGGCAACTGGTTTACGCGCATAAACGGTCACATGATTGCTCAAGCCGGTCATTTGCCCTAGTAAAAACAGGGCAAACGTTCCAACAATCCGAGTTAGTCTCTGCAATGGCGCGAGACCCTTGAATCTATGCAGTAAAACCTTAAAACCATAAGTCGATGGGTCGTAACAAAATGCCTCAAGACCGTGACGCGTAAGCAATATATTCATGCTGCGCTTATTGAAACAAACTGAATGTCCACCCGCAGTCTGGTAAAGTTCCTTAACATAAAAGTTTACCGCTCCCGCAGTCAACTGAAAAAATACACGGCTGGCCCGGCGGATGATTCCATCCTCTGACGGAGTTTGCAAAATTAGGACGCCACCGGGCCGCAACATACGGACGCACTCTTCGATTGCACGATTAGGAAACGCCAGGTGTTCGATTACCCCGAATAACGTAATCACATCGAAGGCATTGCTCGGCAAATTAGTGTTCGATTCTATCGACGCGTTAAGTACGTTAAAGCCGTTTTCTTCCCTGGCATAATTGGCCACGGCGGGACTCAACTCTAGTCCGACGACATTCCAACCCGCTTTCTGCGCGTGGTCAAGAAAAACACCGATCCCACAGCCTACGTCGAGCAATGACCGTCCATGGCTCTGCACAAATCCCATTTCCGACAGCTTGAGGTTCATTCTCTCAAAATCGGTTGCTGCCTTGAGGACTTGCAGGGGCTCCGCTTTCACTGCCGATTCCTCACTAAAACCAAAGTTATCGTCAATTACTTCGTTAATGAAAGTCACCCCACAGTCACGGCAACGTAGGACCTCGAACTCTTGCGTGGCACAACGAAATTCACAACGTTGACGACTCGAATTGTCACACACTGGACAGGCGCGCTTTAGAGCAGGCGGGCGACCGCCCATAGAACCGTGAACGGGCTGTGCCACCACCTCAGCCGTCTCGACAAGCTGCTCCCTCATTGCTTTCTCCATTTTGAAAATACGTTCAGCCAGGACAGGCGATTTATGAGGGAGGCGCGGAACGGGCCTGTCTCAGACCATATTTCCAAGATAGTCCTTTTATAGGGCTCGTTATCATCGACTTCGCTCCACAGTTCATGCCCCACTATCCAACAACTACCCACCATGAGACCAAGAAATCCTCCAATGGCTACGAGCAACAGTCGCGGCGGCCAAGCAGGTTTTTCCGGCAACTGCGCTGCATCTAGTACTTTAACGCTTGGAGTCTCCTTGGCTTCTTGCACCCTCGCCATTTCGTACTCCTCGGTTAGCAATGCATAAACGGTCTCATCGATTTTTACACGTCCATAGAGGTCTGCGTATTTGACTCCGAGGACTGGCAATTGGCGAAGCGAGGGATAAAGGTCATTTGGACTCAGGGTTTGCGACCCGTTGTAGTCTTTGCCTCCCAAATTGTTCAGCTGCGCTTGCAATTCGGCAACATTGGCTTTGAGTGAGCGCACCTTCACATTCTCGGCCGTGTAAATCTGTTCCAGACCTTGCAACTCGGATTGAGCCGCAATGAGTTGGCCCTGGAGACTGGCTGTCGCTTCCACCATGGCTTTGCCTTGGTCTTCAGGATCAAAAGTGGCATTCTTGGAAGAAAATTCGCTCAACCGCTGGGACGAATCTTGAAGTTCCTTATGAATGACATCCAGTCTCTGCTCTAAGAAGGCGCGTTCGCGCGATGCGGCCGAAGTGTTGACTTGGGCCAATAGCCGGTTAAGTTCCTCAACGTATGCCTGTGCCATGGCCTGGGATCTAGCGCGATCGTGATCGCTGACCGTGATTCTGATAATTCCAGTCTTCTTGTCTTCAGTGATATCTACGTTGGAGGCTAGCTTTTTTCGCGTGGCAAGATACGTCTTACGCCAATACACTTTCCGTAAGTCGAACCGATCGATCAGACGGTCTGCAATGGTGCGACTGCTTAACACACCCACGAACAAAGCTCCGGGTCTCTGCCCTCCCAGAAGTTCCCCTATACCGCCAGCAAGACCACCCATGCTGCTGGCAGCGCCCCCGCCACTGGAACTGCCACTCATCAGCGCACCGAGCATGCCAAGGCTTGAACTTGCACTGCTGTCGGGCGGCATCAATTGCACGCTGGCATCGAAGCGATTGGGGATGAATGCCACCAGTACGGCGGTAAGAACCAGCCCCCAAACCAATGGTTTGCGGAGACGACTGCGCTGCCTCCAAAGGAGGCGCGTCACCGCCCAGAAAGGGGAATCTTGGGGAACGGCCGAATCCAAGACCGCCCGTTCGTTAAGCGGATCCGTCAGCATCAGATCATCGTCAGCGCGTTCTACCGTAACTTGACCAGAAGGGTTCACTGCCTTTGCGCTCCTCGGTTACTCGTCCGTGATCCGATCATATCAATTATAAAGGGGACCAATTTGACGGCGCTACGATGTAATAGTGCCTAGTCACTAATCTCGCCCTAGCCTCCAACGAGGAGAGAAGATCAACTGCAGAAACGCCGTTACGTCGGATTGCCGGGTTTGGTTCAGCGACAGAAATCGCCATTGTTCGTACTGCACCATTCCAGAAATCGCAAGACTGGGAGCTATGGTAAATTCGCTCTGCGCAGAATAATCCACCAATCTTCCCCCCTGAATAAAATTAGGGGAAACACCTTGGAGCCTGTAACCTAACTGAAGCTTATCTCGAGACGAAAGCCAATAGGTCAAACTTCCCTGCGCCCCTCGGCCCGCGCGACCAATCCAACTGCCCATTAGTAATCCATCGTTGGTGTAGCCGTCGAGGAACCGCCTATTGTCCGAGTATACGAATCCGGGCGAGAATTCCTTAGTTCTTGATTCATTAAATCCCTCCGCGCGAATCTCCAACTTCGGAAGTTTTGGGAACCGTGGCATGTAAATTCCGGGGCTCACATTTGCTCGAGTTGACCCGATTGGCGATATTTCGTCAGTCACCAGGGAATCCAAATACAACGTTACCCAATCTCTAAGGTGAGGAAGACGGTAAGTGAAATCCGCCTGTGAAATTCGCTTGCCAGGGTTGTTGGGCGCAGTGGAGGAGTGCGCGAAATAGGTTCGAAAGAAGTTGCCGAACGTTACCGGCAAGCCAGGCCCACCGAACATTGCCGTAAAGCCCATGCCGAATTCAAAATTGGGAGTGGGTTGAAAGCTGATTTTATCCCCGTGTATGAAAGGTTGGGGATAAATGTCTGGGCCGACTACGTTGGCATAGTGGGGATAGCTTTGACAAGCGGGCACGAAACAGGCCTCCCACTCATGCCCCGAGAGTTGGCCGATAAAAAACTCCGTACGAAAGGGGCCGAGAATCTTAAGCAACCCTGGGATCTCGTGCGGCTGAACATCGTCCACCTTGAGCATTGGAAATGGCGCGGCATTGTTACTCATCAAGAAGGAACTCGAATCACCCGGTCCCAGCCATGAGCTTTGCTCTCCAAAAGTGAATTGCAAATTATCTATGTTGAGGGAGATCGTACTATTCAGCAATTTCACTTGATCCAACTGCCCGATGCCATTTGCAAGGGGTGGGTAGAGATTTGCCGTTCCGACGGCCACCAGCGTTGATGAAGGGTAGGATGGGGCGGCTGGAGCATGTTGATATTCGGCATCAATGTTCACGGCAAATGGGCCTGCTTCGGCTTGGGCCGCGACTCCGGTAATGCTGTTGTATCCAGTCCAGTACGGACGTCCGTAGTCGTTGGTGATGGTCTGCCCGAAATTGTAGCTGTCGCGTAGAGGTGTACCTGATATGCCAGTAGAGCGCGTGTACACCGCGTCTAAGCTTGCCCCGAGATTTGCGGCACCATTCAAGCGAGCGGTCTCGAGAGCGAATTCGTCTCTGAGTGCCGCGTAGATTTTCTCCGCGCCTACCGGTTCGTCACTTTCGGCAGAGATTCGATTCTGTATATCATCAAGCAACCGGGCACATGCCATGCGCGTCCAGGGACGAATGCCGAGCATGTTCGATCGTACATAACCCAGCGCAATCAAGCGCTCGAATGCGGGGTAAATCCAGCTGTCCAAGGGAACATAGGGCGAAGCCATGTAATTGGGATTGCGGGTGCCAGTTTCGTTTTTATCTTCAAACAAATTCCCCCACGCTCCGCCGCCAACCTCCGGATCGTGATGGGCACGATACACTTGCCGGCCAAAGTACCATCCCAGAGCACTGCCGACGATAACATCAGCAGGAAAATGCTGCCGCGCAGTCACACGTGTGACCGAAACCGCCGTTGCCGCCCCGTACGCAGCAATCTGATATAGGGTGCTGGGATATTCGTGGGCCATTACACTGGCAATAGACCAAGCAATCGCGGAGTGTTCAGAGGGAAAGGAGGCTCCGCCCGCAAAAAAATTACCGTTGCCGTCAGCCTGCATAGGGCGCTGTCGTTGAGTGATTTCCTTGAATAAATACGCTACACCGGTGCTATTGATGGCTGCTTCGCCGCCAAGCAATCCTGCTTCTTTCATGTGCTCGCTGTTGGTGAGTTCCCCCAATAAAAATGCGCCGCCTCCAACTCCGATCATGGCATAGGTGGAATAGTCCGAAACGTTGAGACTGCGATTTAACTGATTCGGCTGGTTTGGAACCTGCTTTGACCACCATTGATCGCTGGCGATGAACCCCGCCGTGATCCCAACGAAGGGAACGGCCCACTTCAAATCTTTGACATTGAAGCGGGTTGGTTCTGTCCAGAACTGCGCCTGATCACTTGCGAGGTGTTTTACGAATGGCATGACAAGGCGGTTTTGAGGATCTTCACCTGGGGGCAGAGTGAACCTGTCTTCGCCCGTTGGTTTTTCGTGATCCCAAGAGGCCTCGCCCTTGGCTTGAGTCGATTGCCCGGGCGAAGAAGGCGCGGACCGACCCGAGGAGATTTGTGCGCGCAGCTGCAAGGTAGTCGCGATATAGAACAATGCAACCCACAAACCAAGCCGTGACGAAATACTCGACCGCCATCGCATTGCCTAGAATTGGTGCGCATAGTACGCGGCAATGGAAACAGCAGATCCGATTTGAGCTGCAAGAGCAAGGTTCTGGAAGGCGTGGCTCACCGAGTACACCTTTCTTGGGACCACCACCATGTCTCCAGGTTCCAGTGCCGCGCTGGCCACACCACTGTGGAATAAACCCCCTTGACCACCCACTACGGAACCATCCGCGCGGATAACGAAAATCGCCTTCCTTTGTGCCTCAGTCGTAGGTCCACCTGCCTGGCTCAGATACCATTCCGCATTTCGGCCCGGTTTGTAGGCAATCCCGGTTGGGTTATAAACAGCACCATCGACCAACACCATGCTCGGCCGCTTGGGGATATGTATGCTGTCGCCGGCCCGCACTTGAATATCTGCAGCAGTATTTTCCCAATGGTTCATGTTGTTAGAAATGTGAATCACAAGGCGGCCTTGCGGCGGCGTATTTTGCAGGCTTTCCAACGTGGCCTGATATTGCTCGAGAACAGCTTGTCGTACCAATCGATCTTCGCCCGTCTGCTCCGGCTGTAACTTCACATCCGCTTCTTGGCTTTGCACACTACGAATGAGGGCCGCTTGGTTGCGTGCCTCCAAATCTTTCACTTCGCTACGTTGGTACAGCGCCCCATATGCATACGCATCGCTCCGGAAACCTCCGGCGCGCGTGATAATCGAACTTAGTCGCTCACCTTCCTGTATGCCATAAGTCCCCGGATGTACGACCTCACCACTGACTTCGATGGTAGCCCCTAGGTCTCTCCATCCTGGGAGTTGTCGGATCGCCAAAACGTCGCCGTCACGTAAGCGGACGTCCGCATCCGCTACATTGTTCAGCGCGGCAGTGATATCCACTTTTACATGCTCGCTGACCATCTTGGTCCCGTCTTCGACATCGTAACGAGTCAGATCAGCATCTTGCGTGAAAGCACCACGCTTAAACCCTCCAGCGAGTTTCACCAACGTAGCGGCGGTCATGTTCTCACCCAGAGGATACTTGCCCGGTCGCGCAACTTCACCGGAAATAGTCACAATGGGGGGGTCGGTTTGCGCCAGATTCTTGTGTACAAACACTCGGTCTTTCGGGCCTAGCGATATATTTTGTGTCGAATCGCCTTTGAGAGCCTCTGCGAGGTTTACGCTGAGCACGTCTATCTTGCCATCGGCGGTTCGGCGGAAAACTTGGGCATCATCCATCAAAGCATTTTGGGTTACCCCTCCAGCAAGGAATATGGCATCGCGGAGAGTTGCGGAGCCATTGGTCACGTGATCGCCGGGATCGCGTACTTCGCCGGTAACCGTGACAATCGGCTGGTCTTCAAAATCAAAGCGCCCGAAAATCCTCACCGTATCGAACGGCTTGAGAACAAGGTCATCTTCTTTCCCCTCCATCGCGCTTCCCAGATTGAACGCCAAAATCTCTGGCGCGTAATCGGGTTCATGCAATCGGATGACCTCCGCATGCGCCTCGTAAGGCTCGGGCAGGAGATCTTTATATGACTTAATCAAGTCAGTAACTCTCATGCCGTCGCGATAGGCAAATTTTCCGGGTCGCGAAACGTGGCCGTCTAGATAAACAGTCTTGTCGGGGAACGGAAGGATCGGCGAGATCTTGACCTTGTCCCCGTCCTGGACCTGAAAGTTGTCGAGTGCCGCCCGCACCGAGGACTCGTTGTTCGTCTCTGGAATATCAAGTCTCAACATCGTGCGAGATTCGTGTGCTTCCAGTCGCTCTACATCCACATGGCGGAATGTGCCCGAAGGCAGCACACCTCCCGCTAATTCCAAAACTTCCGATAAGCTTTTCTCGCCATGCAGTTCATAAATGGCTGGACGACGCACCATTCCCTCAATCGTCACTTCCGCGCCCAACGGCGGGACTTGAACTGTGTCCCCGGCCTCCAGGCGAAGCATATCGCCATCCACTCCGTGCAGAAGTAGATCGTAGACATCCACTTCCTGCAGCAATTTATTGCCGCGGTAATGCCGCAAGATTCTCAACGAGCCTTGCGAAGTAGGCCCGCCCGCCAGGTAAAGCGCATTGAGCGGCGTCGAGAGTGCGCTCACATCATATGCACCAGGACGCTCGACATCTCCCACAACGTACACACGCACGGTGCGCAAGCGGCCAAGTGAAACATCAGCATCGACATCGCGGTATTGGCTGCGCAAATTGGTCTGCACAATGCGCTGCACATCGCCCATGCTCCTCCCCGCCACTTCGACCGCGCCGACCTCGGGGAGAGCAACTCGGCCTTCGCGATCGACCATAACTTTAATTTGTTTGGACACGGCACCAGTTAATTGAATGGTTAAACCATCGCCAGGCCCGACAACGTACTCCGGTCCCACCGGCAAGTCCATCGGAAGCTCGTCGATATTTCCGGTGCCATTATCAAAAATATCGACGCCAAACCGCTCCAACTTGGGCGGTCGTTTCTGATATTGCGCATAGAGGTCGTAGAGAGAAGGAACATCTGCGTAAGGATTCGGCCGATGACGGAGTCGGGGTTGGTCAGAAGGCTTCGGGTAGTAGGGCGGCGGTATGATCTGCACCTGATTTTCAAGACTTGCCTGTTGTGGAAACTGGGAACCGAAACTCCCTTCCCCTCGCTGCCCAAGCAAGGAACCAAGCGACGAAAGATCTGCACCTGAACCCGTACTGCCGAAAGTGCCCATCCCCCCGCCCAGGCCGCCGAATCCTGAATTTGTAGAGTCCCCACCCAGGCCCTTCCTGCCCATTGCGGGCAATCCGCTTCCTGCGCTAGTGCTAAGCAACGCTGGAAGGTCCTCCCCGGAGAGAGAAGAACCATCGCCAGTCTCCCCCTGCATATCTTCGAACTCTTCTCGCTGCTGCATCTGTACTGACTGCAGTTGCCGTTGCGGGTCGGCATAAAAGTAAGGATTTTGCGGCGATGTAGGGGAAGGAGCGTATTGCGAAGGCGGATTTTGCGAAGGCGGATATTGCTGTTGAGGATATCGCGACGGAGGATACTGAGGCGAATATGGCGTTTGCGCGTTTTGGCCACCGGTATTATCCGCGACCGTACTTCCATCCTGCGAACTCATGTAAAAGTAACAATCCAAATCATCGTCGTGTTTAAGCCAATAAGCATCCTCTTGGGAGGGCGACCGTTTATCTGCGTCCTGGGATGTGGACTTGGAGGCGTCGCCTTTGGCTAACGGCGGACACAACGGGATACGAGCCAGTTCCTGTTGTGTGGGCTTGGCTCGAACATATCCACGCTGTTCTATTTGTTGCGTGGCGAGTACGCGCACACCGTCGTCCTCCCGAATCATGGTGAAAAGGCTGTCATCGGTTAGCTCGGATGGATCAATCACTCTTCCCTGATCGAAAGCTTTGCGGACGACAGCCTTTTTTATCTCCAGCAACAATCCGCTTTCCCGGCGAAGCATTGAGATAATGGTTTCTGGGGACAGGGAAACCATTTGCTCCGCTTCTTTTTCGGCACGAGAGTCTGTTTGATCGACAGCAGTTTTGCGCTGGACGTAAACCGAAGCTTGCTGTTGAGCGACCGTCAACAAAGCGTGGAAGCAAAAAAACAGCCCGAGAACACTCGTGGCAAATGGGAAGCGAAACTGACAAGCGACTTTACTCATAGCACCCCTACAAACTTTACATGATTTGACGCGCCCGCAAAACGGGATGGTGCCCTTCAGCCAGCTAGAGAATCAGATACCAAAAGCAGTGGCGTCGCTGACCACAGCTTCGCCCCGTGACTTTTTAGTAAAGATCAATCTAACTCCTTACTGCTCAATAATTAAGGTAACTACCAATCTAGACGATCACCAAGTTGCCGTAAAGCGAGAAACACTCTTCCAGTCAGCTAAACACCACAAACTAGACAAAGTCGCGGAATTTTTGCGAGGTCTGGATCAGATGCCGATCTGACTGTTTCTCGATCACAATGACTTGAAATCGACGCTGTGTCCGGCGCTTACTTCCAGCTCGTTTCGCTCGGATCAATTCGCAGTGTTTCCGGCCACTTCAGTCAACTAGGCACGATCAAAGTCGGATCCGGCAATCCCGGCTCTAATCGTTGTGGCTGTCGTATTTCGTTATGCTAACAGTGATATCCGCCTCCGTAAAGGAGGGCGGCCTGAAGCAATTGTAGGTTGCTTAGTGAGAATGATGCTCGCGATCAAAGACGGCATTTTGAGATTTACAACCGTGCGTCAATGCCAAACTATTCCCGGGTATAGACTTGGTATGCGGTACGCCCGGTATGCATTGCCCCCGGTAATATCCAACTGCCAGACAACCTGCGGATTATCGGTTCGCGTGACTTCAAAAACTCGAGAGCCAACGGTAGCGACGAAAGGATCGGTAACATCGAAATCTATGTCGCCATTATCGAGGGCGACAATGCTGCCTCCCCATGGCGTGAAAAGGCCCGGCGAGAATTGCCACTCTATGGCCGCGGCTTTAGTAGATTCATCGAGGTTGACGATGACCGCTCGGCTATTGCAAACGGGATAATATCCCTCGCACCCTGATCCTCCTCCTTCGGGTATGCGCAAGTTTCCGTCATCGAAAATTGCTAACTGCATTTGCGAGCCGTTGGCACTAATCACAGAAGGGTAGTGTTGGGCGTAAAACCACTCGCTTGGGTCGCCCCCTGCCAACTCAAAGTCCCCGCCCTCACCGAGGCGCCAAAGGATATCCCCCGATCCAGCCCCATTTTCGTACTCAATTTTGAGAATCCAACTTTGATTGCGCATCGAAAGTATGATATTGCCATCTTCCGGGGAGTACACGACAGCATTTGCATGAGTCCAATCGGGCAGACCCATTAAGTGTCGATTCACATCTAGGTGGTCAAAGCTCGACCACGCCCATCCCGGATTCCAGTTTTGATCCACATCTATCAGGACATCGCCGAGCACCGCAAGGGAGCCAGGGTATCCCGGCAAGTTTGTAAACGTCTTAGAAATTTGGCCCAGAAGCACCCAATGCCCGTTGGGCAAAATCAATACATCGTGATGGAGCGCTAAAACTTGAAATGAGTACCCGGCAGCTTGTAATCTCTGGTTGAGCGAATCGAGCGACAGGGTCCGAATCGTGTTACCTGCGAGGTCGGATTCAATTAGATTGTCAAAGCAAAGTAGCATGTCGCCATTGGGCAACGGTTTAATCGGAAATGGGAATGTCGTGGGCGATGGCGAATAATACCAAATGACATTGCCGTCCAGATCTACGACTGCCGCTCCGAGGTTATTAGTTCCAGGGGCTTCAATATCAAGGAGTTCCACGCCTGCCTGTTGCACATGCATGTTAGGATCCGGACGGGTCACTTTCAGTGAAAGTTGATTAGTTGAAGGAAGAGAACCCGTCCGAAAAGTATGGTCCTGATCAATCCAACTTCCGCCGTAATCATAATCGACATGCGCGCGCATATGATACGTCGTATTCGCCTTCATACCTGCTACTAAGACCGTGGCAGTATTGTTGTACTGGTTGTTTTCAGGCTCAACTGATGTTTGCCGGCCATAGGTGGTGTCTGTACCAAACTCGACCCAGACGTTGCCACGACTGAAATTGGAGACTTGATATTGGGCTACTAAAGGGTTCTGGGTTTGCATAATGGCAGATTCCGGCGTGCCTCCGCCAGATCCCGAACCACAAGCAAGAGAACACGCTGTTAATACAACTCCGAAGCACAACGCTAGTACAGACCATCCTTGAGCTCTCATTTAGGCACTCCGGCACACAAAGTTTAATCAGGTACTTTGCCTTGGCCCGTGACCGCTCGCGAATCAAGTCACGGGAGTTCGACGAAAAGATGGGAGATCTGAACTGCCTTGACGAAAAAGTATCTTAGACCTAGCCGATGGAATCGGTCAACAAAGGAAATGCGCGGTAGTTTCTTGAAGTGGCCAACCCTTAAAATTTTCGCTACCTGATAAACTACCGTTCGCACCTCGCCCGGGTGGCGAAACTGGCAGACGCACGGGACTTAAAATCCCGGGTCCTTAACAGGACGTACCGGTTCAATTCCGGTCCCGGGCACCAAGACTAGGGTGGGAACGCATAGTTGCTTCTGAAAAACTTTGGCGGGTCAACTGGGCTTGCGTGTTTTTTACTGGGATTTCTGGGTTTGAATTTTCGCGGAATTTACACGCTAGTACAGCTGCCGGGGAGAAACTCAAACCGCAGCTGCTGACTCGCTCTGTGCGCCGCGCTGCTTAATCAATTCCGTACGGAATTCGTCGGCGGTTAAGTCGTCTCGCCGGAATAGGCTTAATAAAAGATCTTCGCTGCCATCAGGAGTAATTTCTTTGGCGGGATCTTCCTCGTAGAGAAGACCCTCGGGCTCGACGCGCAGTTCCGGCAATGTGCCGCGATCGCTGGCCAATTCCTGAATGAAGGCTTCAACTTTTTCGCGCTGCGCCCCGCTCTTCCTTGAAAACTCAATGCCCATGCCGATCTCCGGATGCATAACGCGAACAACGCCTTGCGCCCGGAACTCGGTCAGGCCCGCCTGCATGGAAAGCGTGACCACCGTGCGGTGCGGAAAGGGCGCGTTCATTTCCAAGTAGCAGCCGCCGACGCTGAGATCGGTCAATTTGCAGGGCACCGGCGGGTCGTCAGGTTCCAGCTCTGGCGTATGCCGCGCGAGCCAGGTCTTGATGTGATACGCGGCGTCCGACGGCAGGTCTTTGAAACGAATTCCGGTTTGGCGCATGGCATTCTCCCACGCGATTTCTCCGGCACATTCAATTTTCTTCTCGGTCCCCGGAAGGACAAAGGAGACCCGTACATTCCGCACATTGCCGATGCGGTGTTTAAGTTTTACGGCAATGCCGCCTTCCCCCAAGTCAGACGTCACGGTGTGAATGGCGCCTTGATCGAGATGGGGATTTAGCGTCACCGAAATTTCTACAGGCACGCGGGCATTGCGGCGGCGCTCCCGTTTCATCAAAGCCCGGGCGGCGCGGAAACTCGATTTCGCGCGCTCCATGGAAATGGGTTTGTAAAGAACAAAATGCGCCCCTTGATCGAAGGCCATACGAACCGGTTGTTTCGGATCAAGTATGGCGATGGTGACGGAGTTCTTGTTGCCGGGCGCGGAACGCGCACTTCGCAGCACTTGTGATGCTATTTTTTCATCGACGTAATCCACTATCACCGCTTCAAACCGGTTACGAGTCAGTTGGCGCACGGCAAAATCCGGCCCGGCGCAGTGATGAACTTCAATCTCCAGTTCGCTCAGCACCCGGCGCATGATCCGGACGATTCGTTCGTCGGCACATAAAACCAATGATTTCAGACTCATATGTGCGATCCCGTGCTACAGAACCTGTAACGTATATCGATTCCTCTGTAAAATCCTGTCCTCCAACTCTAGGAGTCGCGGTATGGCAACGTCAATCCAATCGGATAGCGCCTGATTACGACCGTAATCCGCCGTCCACGCGGGCTCGACCGGGGGGTCAGCTGCGCATTCCTAAAGCAAATTTCTTGTTGACTTCGACATAAAACCCTGTAGAATCATAGTTTTCCAAGCATACATATAGTCACGTCGATAGTTGCTTCGGCTGGGTTCTTGACTACAGTAGTGAATCCTGCAGGAGTGCCGACAAATCTAATGAGTTGGGTGAATTGGGTTAGTTGATCTGAAGAATTATCCTAAAATTGGAATGAGGGTACTGTTTCATGGCAAAGCGACGAGGAAATCCTAACTGGGGTAAGCCCGAGCCGATCGGGCCGGTGGTGCCGACTGTTACTGAGTTTGAGCAGGTCGTAAAGGAGTATAAGCTCTCTCCTGACCAATACTTACGCTCGACCCGGCTGCGCGAGTGGGCGCGCCGTAACAAGAATTCGAAGTATATTCCTGAGCCGTTGCTGGAAGCTTGGGGATTCGAGATTGAATCCACCCTGTAAATCTAGTGAACCAGGAAAAGGCCGCCGACGGCGGCCTTTTTCCTTTCCAGAGCACAATGCATCTGAGACCCGATGAAATTGTCGCGTTGCTGGTCGCCGTCAGCTTTGCTGCCGGGCTAAACGTCTATGCCACGGTGGCGATGCTTGGATTGCTGCAGCGCACGGGTGTTGTGGCGCTCCCGGTAGGCCTATCTCCGCTTTCGAATTGGTACATCATCACAGCAAGCCTAGTTTTATTTTGTGTGGAGTTTTTCGGCGACAAGATTCCTGCCTTCGATCTCGTCTGGAACGCGCTGCATACTTTCATTCGAGTGCCAATAGCCGCGCTATTGGCTTATCGCGCGACGGCAGCGCTGACACCGGGGGAGCAACTTGCCGCGACACTTGCGGGCGGATTGATCGCTTTGGCGGCGCACGGGGGCAAAACGGCGGCGCGAGCGGCGGTGACGCCTTCTCCCGAACCGCTGTCAAACATCGGGCTCAGCCTAGGTGAAGATGCGGTCGCCATATTTCTCACGTGGATGGCTGTCAAGCATCCCTATACGGGGGCTACCATTGCGCTGGTGCTGTTCCTTGTCATTGTGATTTTAGTTCGATGGGTGATTCGTGCTCTGGCGAAGTTATTGAAGGAAGCTGAACAAACAGTGGCGCACGGGTTATGAGAATATGAACGACTCTATTGAGTACCAGCGGCGCGCCGTACGACTTGCTAAAATCCGCATATGAGCCCCGACTCCTATTTCACTGATGTTCCCACTGCGATTGAAGAGATTCGCGCCGGACGGATGATCGTCGTCGTGGACGACGAAGACCGCGAAAATGAAGGCGACCTCACACTGGCCGCGGAGAAAGTCACCCCGGAAGCCATTAACTTCATGGCCAAGTTTGGCCGGGGCTTGATTTGCCTCGCCATGACCGAAGAGCGGCTCGATCACCTGCGCATTGGTCCCATGTCGGTCGAGAACACTTCGAACTATGGCACCGCATTCTGCGAAGCGATTGACGCGCGCGAAGGGGTAACGACCGGAATTTCGGCACAAGATCGCGCACGAACCATTCAAGTGGCGATCGATCCCGCTACGCGGCCAAATGACCTCGCTCGTCCTGGTCATATGTTTCCTCTGCGGGCTCAAAAAGGAGGAGTTCTGGTGCGCGCCGGCCAGACCGAAGCTTCTGTCGACCTTGCCCGTCTCGCGGGACTCGTCCCTGCGGGCGTGATCTGCGAGATCATGCGGGACGATGGCACCATGGCGCGCGTGCCCGACTTGATTGCATTCTGCCGTGAGCACGACATGAAGATGCTCACCGTAGCGGAACTCATTCGCTACCGGATGCAGAACGAACGTTACGTGCATCGAATCGGCGAAGCGCTCATCGATACGAAACAGGGCGAGTTTCGCGTGATCGCCTATGAGAGCGAAATTCGCCACAATGAAAACTCAGGCGCCGAAGCACACATCGCTCTGGTGAAAGGAGAGGTCGAGAACGGTCGCGACCCGGTTCTCGTCCGCATGCATGCGCATTGCGTCGTCGGCGACGTTTTTGGATCCACGAATTGTGATTGCCACGCCACAATTGAAGGTTCCATGGAGGCGATTGCCAAGGAAGGCCGCGGGGCTCTCATTTATTTGCATCAGACCGCAAAGGGCTTTTCGGTGGATCGTGTGGGCGATCGCAATTTCTTGAGCTTTCATCGCGATCGTGCTGCGACGCAACCTGAAGCTGAGCGCAAGATACAACGCGAAATCGGCCTAGGTGCCCAGATACTCTCTGACTTAGGTCTGCAGCGAATTCGATTATTGACGAATCATCCTCGGCGCGTCGCCGCGCTCGAAGGCTTTGGGATCGAGATTGTGGAGCAGGTGCCTATCGAATTGCCACCGGTTGCAAAACGGAGGTGGGGCAATTAAATGCCGAGCTTCGAAAGCCGTCTGGTAGCGGCGGATAGAGATCGTTACGACGGGGTTTAGAACGGCTTGCGGATTTCGATGTCGTTGTCGCGGATGAAGAATTGCGCCGAGCAGTGACTTGATCCGCAGATGACTGTGAGCAAACCTGCAATCTGTTTGCGTGTAATGAGGCCGAGGGTGCCGCAATCGGGGCAGGAGAGCACGGCCCAATAGGGGTCAGCTTCTTCGCCGACGCGCCCCGCATTTTCCAGGACAAAAATCGTGCCCGGCTGCATCTGCTCCGGAATCCACTCGCTCAGGACGTCTAATTCTCCGACCATCTCGTCTCCTCCAGCGCTAGGATTGACCGCCAACTATGACGCTTTTCGCACTCTGCCGTGTCCACGAGCCTTCTCCGACGCATTACCCTTTTTCCCCCCGCGGATCTCCGCTTTAACGCGCCGCACCGTATCGCTCAAGCAAATAGTGAACATCGGCTGCGCGGAGTTCTTCAAAATGTCCACAATCTGTTGCGGCGAGGTCTCAAGATAGAGGGTCCGCCCATCCGTCAGTAGGTGGTAATCGGACACGCCCCCAACCGTTTGCGCCAGCCGCTTGCTAAATTCGCGTTGCAGGAAGCGCATGACCTTGCGCACGCGTTGCAACGTGAAACCACGGCGGCGCAATTCGCAAATGACGGCCACTTCGGTCAGATCTTCCAGCGAGTACAAACGCCGATGGCCCTGCCTGGCGGGCGTTACGATGCCCCGCTCATCCCACCACTGCAGCTGGCGCGGAGTAATGCCCGTCAACTGAATCACTTCACGGGATGTAAAGCTATTCTGCATCGGGCCCTAGAAATGTTTTAAACATATGCAACCGCTAATGTTTCAAACATTTTAGGCCTCATCTGCATTGTGTCAACAAGAGTTTCAGTGAAAAAACAGTGACTAGAAGAGTTCCCGCGGGTGTTTAAAGACCGCCGCCGACGAAGTGGACGATCTCCAGCCGATCGCCATCCTTGAGATGGATCGACGCCCACTGATCTCGTGAGGCGATGTCGCGGTTCAACTCAACGGCGATGCGGTCGGGTTTCATGCCGAGTTGTTCAATTAGAGACGCGAGCGTGAGCGGAGAGCCGAACTGACGGTCGTCTCCATTGATTTTAAGGCGCATAAAATCTGTTGATCTCGGTCGCCTAGGCTAGGCTTCGACTTTCTTGAGTTGGAACTTACGCGTAGCGGTTCGGCCCGCGACGTTGGCCTGGACCAGAATCGAAGCGTCGGGCAAGGAAGTCTCCTCCGCATCAATCTTCATCTCAACGTCGCCGGTGCCGTCAGTCACGACTTGGGTGTAGAAAGGGGCGCCATCCGCCCGAGCGAAACGGACGGTGATACGAGCGTTGGGCATAGGTACACCCCCGTCGGTCACCCGCAGCCGCATCAGCAGCGTCTGGTTGGAATGTACCGAGTCGGCGTTTAGCCAATGGACATCCAATTCTTTAACGGCGGCCAGGCTTTCAGGCGTTTCGCGTTTGTCCAGGACGTCGTCCATGCGGTTGTCGCGGATGGAGTCAAGCACCATGCGATGTTGCTCTCGCAGGATCTGCTCCTTGTTCTGGTCCGAGAACCCAGTGCTGCCTGCCTGCTCGGCGTACGATGTCGCGCGCTTGCCGACGCAGCGGCCACGCACGAAGACCTGCGTCTGCAGCAAGAGCTCATTTTCGCGGGCTTCGCTCTGCACGTGATAGACGGTGTCGCCGTGTTTGATGTCGGTGTTAAAGCCAAAAATCATGTGTTCCACTCGGGGGTTGACCAGAAAATAAAATTCTGGTTAAAAGTTCATCATAAATGTGACGCCTGTGCTTGACACTCACTGCGCTCAACTCTAGTCTAGAGTGTTTCCTAAACTCTGTCGCCGAATTATATAGACCTGCGCCCATGCCTGATAATTATTTCGTCCGATACCTGCCTCTTTTGATTCATTTTATGGTAGCGGTCGGCTTCGCCTGCGCAGTCGTCACACTTTCCTGGATTATCGGCTATCGGCGACCTTCGCGCGCTAAATTATCGCCGTACGAATGCGGCATGACGCCCGTCGGAGACACTCAAGGGCGTTTTTCGGTCAAGTTTTACCTGGTGGGAATGCTCTTCATTCTTTTCGATGTGGAAGCGGTCTTTCTTTATCCCTGGGCGGTTATCTTACGCAAGCTGAAGATGTTCGGCTTCTGGGAGATGTTCGTATACATCGCCATTTTCCTGGTTGGATTCTTCTATATCTGGAAAAAAGGCGCGCTCGATTGGGCGGCGCCTTCCGCCAAGCGAGGTGAAGTGTAGTGGCCCTCGCCCCGGCAATCACAGATCTCGAGCAATTGAAGTCTCATCCCGCCCTCGCGTCCCTGCTGGCTTGGAATGCAGCCTCGGTCGAAGGCGCGAAGTTTGATCGTGAGGAAATGACGATTTATGTGGGCCGCGCTTATCTGCGTGAAGCTTGCATGGTATTGAAAAGCGATCCATCTTGCGACTTCAACTACCTCTCCGACGTCACCTGCGTCGATTGGCTGCCGGAAGAACCGCGCTTTGAAGTGATTTACCACCTGTTCTCGATCGCGAAGAAGGAACGCGTGCGGCTAAAAGTTCGCCTCTCTGGCGACAGTCCGGTGGTCGAGTCTGTAACTTCGATTTGGCCCGGCGCCAACTATGGAGAGCGCGAAGTCTATGACCTCTTCGGAGTGCGTTTCACCGGTCATCCCTACTTGCGTCGACTGCTGATGCCGGAGGATTGGGAAGGCCATCCCTTGCGTAAGGATTATCCCGTGGAGGGCTATCGCTGATGGGTCACTTGACCGCTATGCCCGAGGTTGACGCGGCCCAGGACAGAACGATGATCCTGAACATGGGCCCGCAACACCCGTCCACACACGGCGTGCTGCGCGTGATTCTGGAGATCGACGGCGAAAATATCGTGCGCATCATGCCCGATATCGGATATCTCCACACCGGCATCGAGAAGACCTGCGAAGCCAAGTTCTATCACCAGGTCGTGCCTCTGACCGACCGCATTGATTATCTCTGCCCTATGACCAACAACCTCTGCTACGTCCTGGCAGTGGAGAAATTGTTGGGGCTCGAAATTCCGCCCAAGGCGCAGTGGTTGCGCGTAATGATGAACGAACTTACGCGCATCAATTCGCACCTCGTCTGGCTGGGCACCCATGCCATGGACATTGGCGCGATGACCGTCTTTCTCTATTGCTTCCGCGAACGCGAAGAAATTCTGCGGCTGTTCGAAGCTATCAGCGGCCAGCGCATGATGACGTCTTACTTCCGCATCGGCGGTGTTGCTCTCGAACCACCGCTGGATTTCTTTGACCGGGTGCGTAAGTTCGCCGATATATTTCCCTCCAAAGTGGATGAATACGAAAATCTGCTCACGGGAAATCCGATTTGGGTAATGCGGACGAAGGGAGTCGCGAAAATCACGGCGGAAGACGCATTGGCCCTCGGCGCCAGCGGGCCGACTTTGCGGGGCAGTGGCGTGGACATTGATTTGCGCCGCGATAACCCTTACACCGGGTATGAGAATTTTAAGTTCAAAGTGCCGACCGCGACAGAAGGTGATGTTTTCGCCCGTTATATGTGTCGCGTAGCAGAACTTCGCGAATCCATCGGTATCGTTAAGCAGGCACTCGATGGCATGCCGAAGGGTCCGGTTAAAGCGGATGCGCCCAAGGTCGTCCTGCCTGATCGCGAGAAGATGAAGACGCAGATGGAAGCGCTCATCTACCATTTCAAGATCGTGACCGAGGGCTTTACGGTTCCTGAGGGAGAGGTTTATCAGGCGGTTGAATCGCCTCGTGGCGAGATGGGCTATTACGTGGTCAGCGACGGATCGGCCAAACCCTATCGCGTGCACATGCGCTCCGCATGCCTGGCGAATTTGCAGACGCTGCCGAAGTTGTGCGAAGGCAGATTACTCGCAGATGTAGTCGCAGCGATTGGATCCATCGATATCGTGCTGGGAGAGATCGACCGATGAAGTTCTCGGCTGAATTCGAAAAACGCTTCGCGGAGATGCTCACGCACTATCCGACAAAGCGGTCGGTGCTCGTCCCCACGTTGCTATACGCACAGGATGAGGTCGGCTATCTCTCGGAAGAAGTCATCGAAGAAATTGCGCAGCGTCTGGAACTCACTCAGCTCGAAGTGAGCAACGTGGCGAGTTATTACTCGATGCTGGTCACCAAACCTCGGGGCAAATACAACGTGCAAGTTTGCACCAACATCGCCTGCATGTTACGGGGGGGCGAAGAACTGCTCGAGCAATGCAAGGGTCGTTTAAAAATCGGCAACAAGGGCACAACTAGCGACGGCGTGTTTTCGCTCGAAGAGGTCGAATGCATCGGGGCGTGCAGTTGGGCGCCGGCCATTCAAGTTAATTACGACTTCCATGAGAATTTAGACGAGCAAAAAATGGACGCGGTCCTCGAGAGTTACAGAAAGAAAGTGACGCAATAGTTATGGCGGATTTGGTCTCGCATCCCGATGAGGTAAAGGTCGTCTCCAAGCGCTTCGGCATGGGCGCGACGAACATTGACCGCTATCTCGAGCTGGACGGCTACAAAGCCGTTCGCAAAGCGCTAGCCATGGAACCGGACGCCATTATTAATGAAGTCAAGAATTCCGGGCTGCGCGGCCGCGGCGGCGCTGGCTTTAGCACCGGCCTGAAGTGGTCGTTCGTTCCTAAACAAGCCAGCAAACCGAAATATATTTTGTGCAACGGCGATGAAAGCGAACCGGGCACCTGCAAAGACCGCTTGATTTTCGAGCATGATCCCCATGCAGTGATTGAGGGCACAATGATCGCCGCGCTCGCAGTCGGAGCGCAAAAGGGATACATCTACATCCGTGGCGAATACCGTTATCTGTCTGTGATCATGCAGAAGGCCATCGCCGATGCCTACGCAAGAGGATTCATCGGGAAAAACATCTTTGGCAGCGGGAGAGATCTTGATATTTACTGGCACGGTGGCGCAGGCGCTTACGAAGTCGGCGAAGAATCTGCGCTGATGGAGTCGCTCGAAGGCAAACGCGGCATCCCACGCATTAAACCGCCCTTCCCTGCTGTGGTTGGATTGTGGGGCGGCCCGACGGTCATCAATAATGCCGAGACGCTCGCCAGTGTTCCGCATATTCTTCTGGGCGGCGCTGAGTGGTATGCAGGCTTGGGCACACCGAAGAATGGCGGTACAAGGTTGTTCTGTCTGGCCGGAGATTTGGAGAAACCCGGCGTTTACGAACTGCCCATGGGCTACAACCTCAAGAAGATGATTTATGACGTAGGTGGCGGCATTCCCAACGGCCGAAAACTGAAAGCCGTGGTACCCGGCGGGTCGAGTACTCCCATCTTGCTGCCGGAAGAAATTGATGTGGCGATGGATTTCGACTCAGTTGCAAAGACCGGCTCTATGCTCGGCTCAGGCGGAGTAGTCGTACTTGATGACACGGTTTGCATGGTCAAATTCGCGCTGCGAACCATCAAGTTCTACCAGCATGAAAGCTGCGGCTGGTGCATTCCCTGCCGTGAAGGCACCGACTGGCTGAAGAAGACGCTCATTCGCTTCCACAACGGCGCAGGTGTGAATAAAGACATCGACAATATGTATTACCTGTCGGAAAACATGCTGGGCCGCACATTTTGTCCGCTCGGAGATGCAGCGGCGATGCCGATGATGGCCTTCGTGAAGAAGTTCCGCAAAGAATTTGAAGATCATTTGGACGGCAAGCCTTGTCCTTACGAAAAGGCGGCAGAGCCGGCACTGGTATAAGACGAATTTCATGGCTGACGCACCCAAACTCGTTAACCTTACGGTGGATGGCAAGAAGGTCGCCGCGCCGTCGGGATCACTGCTGATTGAAGCCTGCAAGAACGTGGGCATTGAAGTTCCCTCGTTCTGCTATTACCCGAATCTTTCTTTGCAGGGCGCGTGCCGCATGTGTCTTGTGCGCGTTGAGAAAATGCCCAAGCTGCAGACCGCCTGCACTACGGTCGTAACGGAAGGCATGGCGGTCGTCACCGACAGTGATGAGATTAAGCAGGCGCGCAAGGGGATGGTCGAGTTGCTCCTTGGCAATCATCCGCTTGACTGCCCGGTCTGCGACGCCGGCGGCGAATGCGAATTGCAGGACATGACTTTCAGCTACGGCGCCGCCGAATCCAAGTACATGGAACCGAAGAACCACAAGGACGAGCAGCAGTGGTCGCCCGTGGTTTACTTCGACCGGCCGCGCTGTATCCTGTGCTACCGCTGCGTGCGCGTCTGCGGCGAAGGCATGGATGTTTGGGCATTAGGCGTACAGAATCGTGGCGTAAGTTCCATCATCGCGCCCAACAAAGAAGACCACCTCGAGTGCGAAGAGTGCGGCATGTGCATTGATATCTGCCCGGTCGGCGCCCTCACTTCCGGTGCTTATCGTTACAAAACACGTCCTTGGGAGATGAATCACGTCGGCACAACTTGTGCGCACTGCGCTGACGGTTGCAAAACCACTTTGGGTGTGCGCCGCGCTGACGATGGCACTGAGATCGTGCGCGGCGATAACCGCGACAAGAGCGGCATCAACAACGATTTCCTTTGCATGAAGGGCCGTTATGCCTTCGATTTCGCCAATCATCAAGACCGCCTGAAGCAGCCGCTCATCCGCAAGAATGGCAAACTCACACCGTCCACTTGGGAAGAAGCATTCGAACTTGTGGGCAAGAAACTGAATGAAGTTCGCATGCAACACGGCGGCTCCGCCATCGGCGTAATCGGCTCGACGCATACGACCAACGAAGAAAATTATCTGTTGCAGAAGTTCGCGCGCATCGTGCTCGAGACCAACAATATTGACCACCACCGCACAGCAGACTTCCCTGCCCTCGCCGCGGCAGTATCCGGCAAGCGGGAGATTACTGCCAGCATGCGCGATGTGTATAACGCCCCGGCAATTTTGCTCATTGGCAACGACCCCACGGAGCAACATCCCCTGCTTGCCTGGCAGATTCGCAACAACGTCCGGTTGCACGGGGCAAAGTTATATGTGGTCAATTCGCGGGAGATCAAGTTGCGTCGCCAGGCCACGACCTTCGGCCAAATACCGACGGGCGCCGAGGCAAAAATCGCCGCCTATCTGGCTGGGGATGATTCCGTTCTGGGCTCGCTCGGTACTGACACCGGCTGGTCGGCTCTGCGCGACAAGCTGCGGACCGAACAGGGTCTAATCATCGTTTTTGGGTCGGAGATTCGCGGAGAAGCAATCCCCGCGATCGCTCGCTTTGCCTCCGGCATTCCCGGCGCAAAAATAATCTCCCTCGCGGATTACTCCAATTCACGCGGCGCTGCCGATATGGGCCTTTACCCAGACTTGCTTCCGGGATATTCCCCGACTGCCAATGCGCAGAGCGAATGGGCCTTGCCATCTTCGGCCGGCCTTGCGATCCCGCAAATGGTCGATAGCGCCAAAGCTGGTAAGTTGAAAGCGCTTTATGTTGTCGGGTCGAATCCGCTCGCTCGATTCGGCCTGCGTCCAGATGCATTCACGGGTAGTTTCGTCGTCGTCCAAGATATGTTCCTGACCGAAACCGCGACCATCGCGGACGTGGTCTTGCCAGCCGCGAACCTCTATGAGAAATCCGGCACTGTCACCAACACCTGCGGCGACGTGCAGATCGTCAAGAAGGCCAGCGAAGTCAACGGACCGAAATCGGACTTCGAAATGATCGTCCGCATCGCTGATGCGATGGGTTATGACGTGCGCAACCTCGTGCCCTTCGGGCGAGGCGAATCAGCCGACATGGGCCAATCCCGCGGGGCGCAATCCGGCGAAGCCGATCGTCATGCCGTATGGCTCGAAGCCAACGGCCTGGAGTCGAAAATGAGCCCCTTCGATCCTATGGCGATTTTCGACGAAATTCAGCGTCTGGTGCCTGCGTACGCAATTTCGCGTCTTAATCTGCTCGCCGGCAATGACGAGCACACGCAGCTGTCGCAAGGCGGGCCCGGTGCGCAGCATGATCCGGCCCTCATCGTTCCAGCAAACGATAATTTATTCACTTCGGGAACCCTGGGGCGGTATTCCCGTGCGTTGAACTCCGTCATGGAAAATCGCAGCCGTACTCCCGAAGAAGTGGCAGCCGACTAAAGTCAGGTTAGAGAAAGAACAATCGTGAGTGTTGGACTATTCATTCTCGTTTCGGTGATCAAGATCGCGCTGGTCTTCTTCATCCTGCTCACTGCGGTGGCCTACACCGTGTGGCTGGAACGCAAAGTGGTCGGCCACATGCAGAACCGCTGGGGCCCCACGCGTGTCGGGCCTTTCGGCTTGTTGCAACCGGCCGCCGATGGCGTCAAATTCCTTTTCAAGGAGGACCTGACGCCGCCCCATGTCCACAAAACGCTCTATATTGCAGCGCCGATGATTGCCGTCGTGTTCGCGCTTACGTCCATAGCCGTGATTCCCTTCGGCAATTGGGTCTCCATCAGCGACACGATTTATACTCCGTTGCAAATCACCGATGTCAACATCGGGCTCCTCATCATTCTTGGGCTCACGTCGCTTGGCGTCTATGGCATTGCGCTTTCGGGCTGGTCGTCTAATAACAAATATTCGCTGCTTGGCGGACTCCGCGCCAGCGCGCAAATGATCAGCTATGAAATCGCCCTAGGCCTCTCGCTCGTCGGCGTGTTGATCCTTTCCGGCAGCTTCAGCTTGCGTGAGATCGTGCAAGCACAATCAGGGCATTTCTGGGGAATCATCCCAAAGTGGAATATTTTCTACGGGGGACAATTTGTTGCGTTCTTTATCTATCTGATGGCTGCTTATGCGGAGACAAACCGGATCCCATTCGACCTGCCCGAGGCAGAAACCGAACTCGTCGCCGGCTACCATACCGAATACAGCGCGATGAAATTTGCCATGTTCTTCATGGCCGAATATGCCAACATGATCACGGTGGGCTGCCTCGCAACAATCTTGTTTCTTGGTGGATGGAACGGCCCGATTTTCGGCCCGTATATTGTGCAGGTTCTTTTGCCGGTCTTTTATTTTGTCGCCAAAGTTTTCGCATTCCTGTTCATTTACATTTGGGTGCGCGGCACGTTGCCGCGCTTCCGCTATGACCAGTTGATGGCCTTTGGCTGGAAATTTTTGTTGCCGTTGTCGATTGCGAATCTGGTGGTAACAGCCCTGGTGGTCGCACTCAAATCGTAGCTAAGTCATCATGCACCTGATTTTGTTTCTGATTTTCGGAGGGGTCTGCGTTGCGGGAGCGGTCAATCTGCTCTTGCAGCACCATCCCATTGACAGCGCCTTGTCGCTCGTTGTCGTGATGGGCGCGCTTGCCGCCGAATATCTTCTGCTCGGAGCGGAGTTCGTCGCCGCTGTACAGGTCATCGTCTATGCCGGGGCAATCATGGTACTGTTCGTCTTTGTCATCATGCTCCTTAATGCCGGCGAAGAAGCCCGCTCCGGCGGCAGCCGCGTTGCCTGGATTTTCGGCGTTCCCGGCATGCTTATCGGCAGCGTTCTGATGGCTTGGGTCCTGCTCAAGCATTCCGGCAACAGCCATGTGGAAGTCGGCGCACTCCCCGGCTCTCCGCAGGCAATAGGCTGGCTGTTGTTTCATGATTACCTGCTGCCTTTTGAAGTGACGTCCATTCTTGTTCTCATCGCCATCATGGGAGCGGTCGTGCTCGCCGGCCACGCCCAATCACCCACCCGGGCGATAGAAAAGAAGGAGGGCTGATGGTTCCGCTTTCCTATTACCTAATTCTGAGCGGCATTCTATTCGCGTGTGGCGTGACAGGATTTCTTATTAAACGCAACCTGATTACGATTTTTATGTCGATTGAGCTCATGCTCAATGGCGTGAATCTCTCATTCGTCGCCTTCGCCGCGCAGTGGCACGCGCTCAGCGGGCAGATATTTGTCTTCTTCGTGATGGTTGTCGCCGCCGCTGAAGCCGCGGTCGGCCTTGCCATTATCATCGCGGTATACCGCACACGCGAGACTCTCAACGTGGATCAGGTGGACCTGCTCAAACTATGACGCCCAATCTCCATCTTTGGCTGATCCCTCTGTTGCCGCTTGCCGGCGCTGCCATCAACGGTTTTCTGGGCAAGCGCTCCTCCCGGCAGGCGATTTCGACCGTGGCCCTGGTCTTTTCTGGTGCGGCTTTCGCGATGGCCTTGTGGGTGGTCAGTCAATTCTCATCGCTCACACTGCCCTACATAGAAACCTTGGCGCCCTGGATTCGCGCCGGCTCTTTCCAGGTGGACTTCGCGTTTTACCTTGATCAGCTTTCCCTGGTCATGCTGCTCATCGTTACCGGCGTCGGCTTCCTCATTCACATTTACTCCGTCGGCTACATGTGGGAAGAAGGCGGCTATTACCGTTTCTTTACCTACCTAAATCTCTTCATGTTTTTCATGCTGACGCTCATCCTGGCCAGCAATTACCTGCTGATGTTTATCGGGTGGGAGGGCGTGGGCCTCGCGTCTTATTTGCTGATCGGTTTCTACTTCCTTCGCGATTCAGCAGCGGCCGCCGGGAAGAAGGCATTTATCGTCAACCGCATCGGCGACTTTGGTTTCCTCATCGCGTTGTTTCTTCTCATCAAGCACTTTGGCTCGCTGAATTATGCGGAGCTCGCGCACGTTATCGCACCTTTGCATATTGAAACCCACGCTGGCCTGTTCACCACCATCGGCATTCTTCTCATGGTCGGGGCGGCCGGCAAATCCGCGCAGATTCCGCTTTACGTCTGGTTGCCCGATGCCATGGAAGGCCCCACGCCAGTTTCAGCTTTGATTCACGCCGCCACCATGGTCACCGCGGGCGTGTACATGGTTTCGCGTTCCCATGTCATTTTTGATCGCGCGCCATCCGCTTTGACCGTGGTCGCCATCATCGGCACCTTGACCGCATTCTTCGCGGCAACCATCGGCATCACCCAAACCGATATCAAGAAAGTTCTGGCTTACTCGACCGTATCTCAACTTGGTTATATGTTTATGGGCTGCGGTGTGGGCGCGTTCTCTGCCGGAATCTTTCACTTGATGACACACGCGTTCTTTAAGGGTCTGTTGTTCCTCGCGGCTGGCTCCGTGATTCATGCCGTCGGCGGCGAGCAGGACATGCGTAAGATGGGCGGCCTGCGTACCAAGATTCCCTGGACATTCTGGACGATGACGGCAGGTACGTTTGCCATCGCGGGCATTCCTCCGCTGGCCGGCTTCTTCAGCAAAGACGAAATTCTCTGGCAAGCCTCGCGCGTCAGCCTGATTTATTGGGGCGTTGGCGTCTTTACCGCATTCCTGACTTCGTTCTACATGTTCCGCCAATGGTTCCTTACCTTTTTTGGCGAATATCGTGGCGAAGAACACTCTGGCGCCCATGATCATGGCGCGCACAGTCACGATGACCACGGTCATGGTGGCGTGCATGAGAGCCCACCTGTCATGCTGGGACCGCTCGTCGTCCTCGCCATTCTTTCGGTTGTCGGCGGTTGGGTCGGCATCGGCAACCGCTTTGAAAATTTCCTTGCGCCTGTTTTCCACTCGACGGCGACCGTGGGCGCTGGGAGCTTTGACGCCGCCGCCACGAATATTGCTCCGGCTGAACCTCAAAAAGAAGAATCCGACAAGAGTACAGAGCTGCTTTTCACCTATATATCCGTCGCCGCCGGTATCTTCGGCTTTCTGTTGGCGTGGCAACTGTACTATCGCCGACCTGAACTTCCCGCGGAGATCGCGACCAAGCTTGGCGGCCTCTACTACACGGTTCTCAATAAGTACTACGTGGACGAGATTTATGCGGCCGTAATCGTCAAGCCCTTAATTGCAGTTTCTTCGGCGGTTTTCTGGCAAGGAATCGATCGTGGCGTGATTGACGCTACGCTGGATGGTTCCGCTGAGGGCGCACGCGAAGTCTCAGACACCATGCGCCACATGCAATCGGGCAATATTCGCTCCTACGCGGGGTGGATTGCCGCCGGTGCGGCTTGCGTCATCATCTTCATGGCATGGGTGGCCCTGGCCGCTCCGATGGGGGCTCGATAGACATGGACGCCTGGAATCCCATCATCTTAACTTTGGTCACTTTCGTGCCCCTCGCCGGCGCGCTGCTGCTCGTCGTCCTGCCGCGCCGCGACCGCGAAATTCGTGGCTTTGCGCTTTTCGTTTCGTTGGTCGATTTCTTTCTGTCTCTGCACTTGCCCGCGCACTTCCATCGTAATCTCGCCGGCTTCCAGTATGAAATCGACCGTGTGTGGATCGCTCATCCCAACATCCATTACCACCTGGGAATGGACGGCATCTCGATGTGGCTGGTCGTACTCACCACATTCCTCACGCCGCTGTGCGTCTTGATTTCATGGCATTCCATTCACGATCGGGTCAAGGAATTTTTCATCCTGCTCCTGGTTCTCGAAACTGCGATGATCGGAGTTTTCGTTTCGCTCGACCTCTTCGCGTTCTACTTCTTCTGGGAAGCCACCCTCATCCCAATGGCGCTGCTCATCGGCATGTATGGCCACGGGCGCAAGGTGTACGCTGCGGTGAAATTTTTCCTATATACGATGATCGCTTCAGTGTTCATGCTGGCGGCCATTCTCTGGCTATATGCTCGCGTGGGTAGTTTCGATTTCGTGACCGTCCAGAACGCCATTCGCAGTGGGCAGGTCCCCGATTTTCAGGCCGCTTCTCTCTGGCTATTCCTGGGCTTCTTCGTTGCCTTTGCCGTCAAAGTTCCGCTGTTTCCCTTCCATACGTGGCTGCCCGATGCCCATGTGGAAGCACCCACTGCCGGTTCGGTCTTGCTGGCTGGGGTTCTGCTTAAGATGGGCACCTACGGCTTGCTTCGCTTTAATCTCGGTCTGTTCCCCGAGCAGGCTCGCGCCAATGCCCCGTGGATCATGATTCTTGCCCTGATCGGAATCATCTACGGCGCGCTCGTTGCCATGGTGCAGCCCAACATGAAGAAGCTGATCGCCTACTCCTCCATCAGTCACTTGGGCTTTGTCGTCCTCGGCATTTTCAGCTTCACCCAGGCTGGACTCGATGGCGCGACCTTCGTCATGCTCGCCCATGGAATCTCCACCGGTGGCTTGTTCATGCTCGCCGGCATTCTCTATGAGCGGCGGCACACCTACGAAATATCGGAGTTTGGCGGCTTAGCGACATCCATGCCGGTCTATTCCACTTTCTTCTGCTTTATCATGCTCGCCTCAGTAGGATTACCGCTGTTGAATGGATTCGTGGGCGAATTCCTGGTTCTCAGTGGCGCCTTTCAGGCTCGGCCCATTTACGGCATTCTCGGCGCCACCGGTGTAATTTGGAGCGCCTGCTACCTTCTCTGGATGTATCAGCGCGTCTTCTTCGGGCAAATTAAACACAAAGTCAACGCTTCCCTGCTGGACATGAATTTGCGCGAAGAACTGGCCGTCTTTCCAGCTTGCGTGGTCGCCCTCGTCATGGGCGTCGCGCCTTTGCTCTGGTTGAATGCGATTGATCCCGCGGTTCACGCCGCGCTCACGCCATATGTTAATTTTGCCGGGCAATTCGCCGGCAGGATGGTGGGCCAGTGAACCCGACCGTTATGATTCCGCAGGCCGCAGACTACGTCCGCATTCTGCCTGAGCTTGTGCTCTCGATCTTCGGCATGGTCATCATGTTGCTTGATCCTCTTCTTGACGATCGCCGCAGCCGTTCTTTTTCCGGTGCACTGGCGCTGATAGGTTCATTCGCAGCGTTTGGCGCCACGTGGATTCAATCGCAATCGCCCGGTTATGGCTTTTCGAACATGGTTCGCGTCGACTCCTTCAGCACCTTTTTTCACATCCTCATCATCGCCATCGCCGCCATCGTTATTCTCTCTTCCTACGAATACACAGGCACGCAGGATATACGGGGCGGCGAATATTACGGCTTGATTTTGTTCGGCGCCGTTGGCATGTGCCTGATGACCTCGGCTATGGAGTTGGTGCTGATTTTCATCGCGCTTGAAATTTCTTCCATCTCCACCTACGTGCTCGCAGGATTTCGGCGCCGCGCCGCCATCAGCGCCGAGTCTTCCGTTAAATATTTTCTGCTCGGCTCGTTTGCCACGGCCTTCTTTCTTTATGGCGTTGCCCTGATGTTTGGCGCTACGGGCTCCACGACCATTGATGTCATCGGCAACGTGCTCCGTTCCGGCAACATTCCCGTGCTTGCTTACATGGCCATTGCTTTTATGTTCGTCGGCTTGGGATTCAAAGTCGCCGCCGCGCCCTTCCACATCTGGACGCCCGATGTTTACGAAGGCGCACCATCCCCGGTTGTCGCCTTCATGTCCACAGCGCCGAAAGCTGCCGTGTTCGCGGTTTTGCTGCGAGTGATGTTTGAAGCCAATGCACCCGGTCGAGTGTGGCTGATTTGGGTCACCGCGGCACTCTCTATGACGCTGGGTAATATCGGGGCCCTCGTCCAGAACAATGTAAAACGTCTGCTTGCCTACTCTTCCATCGCGCATGCTGGTTATCTGCTGGTCGCATTTGCAGCCTTGCCCGAGAATGCCATCCCGGCCGCCATGTTCTATACCGCCGCTTATGCCGTCACCAACATCGGCGCATTCGCCGTAGTCAGTCACTTCGGTGGCACAGGCGAACGCCGCGTCACCATGGACGACTATGCCGGCCTTTCCGAGCGGTCGCCTCTGCTCGCCGCCACTCTCACTATCTTCCTGTTGTCACTCATCGGCATTCCGATGACCGCCGGTTTCTTCGCCAAGTTCTACGTCTTCAGTGCTGCGATTAAAGCAAACCTTGTCGGCCTGACCATCATCGGATTCGTCAATAGCGCCATTGCCGCTTACTACTATTTGCGCATCATCGTCGTCATGTACATGCGTGAACCGCGCGACGAGTCGCCGGTCGCGCCGGTGCCTTTTGGCTTGGGCCTTGCCCTGGCGACCTGTCTCTTCGCTACGCTTTATCTGGGAATCCTGCCGGGCAGGGTTCTGGATTATGCCTCGCGTTCAACTGCTGACCTCTTACCCCAGTACAAACATCTGGCGCCCGAGGTAGTTTCCGGCGCTCCTTCGCTTCAACCTGGGCAGGGAATCTACGACGCCCGGTAAAATTCGGCGCATAGAAATGGAATTACAACATCCCGCCGGTTTTGATCGTCAGAAAGCTCAGCGCCGTTTCCAGTTCCACGATTGCTTCTTCCAGTTCAGGATGTTCACCGATCCGCTCGCGCAAAGATTTCAACAATTCGCGAGCGCCGGAAACGTGATGCGCCGCGGGTTCATGAGGAGCATCGCTCTGTAAGGTGGTTTTTTTCGGGTCGGGCATACGTCATTGTAACTCCGCCGCCATCCTGGCACCGCAATCCATCCAGCAAGCGGTGCATGTCCAGTTAGCCGACTACGCGATTTCCTGGCGAATCTTCAGCTTTACCGCTTCAGGCAGGTGCGAATCGCTCAAAGTCTGCCGCACGACCCGTGGCGGCAACGCCTTGGCAATCCGGAGAGCGTCCGTCGGGTGAGTCTTAGCGCTCAATAGCACCGCAATCCTGACCTCCCGGCGTAGCTGCCACTTTGGATGTCTGCATACCGCGTCGATTAGAGTAACCGGGCACGAGACGGCCATCAGCGCCTTGACCAGCAAGCTTTCTGTCAGCCGGCCATTTTCGAGCGCCGCCCGCGTTACACGCTCATCGCCATCCAGCAGCAATGCGCCAGCGACACGCCCCGAGGCTCGCCTGGCCAATGTGGTTCTTTCACCGGCTGAAATCGTCTCCAGCCGGTGTATCAACAGCTCTTCCGCTGCAATTCGTAAATCTGAGGCCACCGCCGGTGCCAATGCAACCTGCATCAGATCGAACGTGAATAGTTGTCGCAGCATCGGGAGTGCAAGGTGCCTCGGCGTGCGTGGATGCTCCACTATGGCCATCCGAAGCTTTCGTCCTTTGGCCAACAACGCCCGATGATCGCGGCACAATGCCTCGATGACCGCCGCAGGCAAGTCTCTTGATTTAAGTAAGTTAAGGAGATTTTCTTCAGTAACAGATGCGGTGGAAGAACTCGCGCTTTCTTGTGTTCCAATGGGATGGGATTCCGTAGCGCTCATGGCACTCTACAGTTATCCGGCCATCCCTTTTCCGGATTTCCGCAAGGCGCTCTTGCGGGCAAGCGCCAGTGCTCCACTCACCGGTTCAACTGCATCCGAGTGAATTGCCGCTTCTGGAAAGGCTTTTTTCAAAGCCTCAGAAAATGATTTACGCACCACGTGGCTATGCGCGAATACACTGCCGGCCATTGCCACCTGTACATCACTCTTGCCCTCGAATAAACGGCTCAGCGCGATCTTCGCCAGCATCGCTAATTCCTCTCCGGCACGCCTCAGAACATGACGGGCTGACATATCCCCCATATCGGCCGCCAGGCAGACGGCAGGACATAAACCGGCGAAATCCACGGGTGGTGAAGATGCATTCGCCGTCATGACTGTCTGCGCCTGCGTCTCCACTTGCCACGACTTCATCACTGCCTCAAGCAATACGGTCGAGAGCCCTTCGTCGAAATCGCGCAGCGCCGCCGCTACAGCCGCCTTCCCAATCCAGTATGCCGAACCTTCGTCCGAAATCGCAGGGCCCCACCCCCCGACGCGCACGGTTTGGCCGTGCGAGTCACGTCCGTAGGCGATCGATCCTGTTCCAGAAATCACGACAACGCCCGGTCCACCACCAAACGCCGCTTCCATCGCGATGACCATGTCACCCACGACTTCCACCGGCCCCGGCAGAATGACGGTCATAATCCGTTTCACGGCTGCGCTAACTTCCGATCGTGCCGCGCCTGCAAGTCCGACGCAGGCGTAATCAATCTTGTCAGGTGAAATTTTGGCGTCCGCACACGCCAGCTCAATCGCACGCGCGAGCGCATGCCTGGCCTTTGCTTCGCCGACTCTTACGAGGTTGCTGCCCTCGGCGCGTCCGCGCCCCAATACGGTTGTTTCATCGCCGATCCAACAGGAAGTCTTGGTGCCGCCCCCATCCACGCCTAGGTAAATCATGACGAACGTAGTTTTATCACAAAGGAAAACTTCTTCGAGGCAGCAGAAGTACACGTTCTTTCGCTTGCATTTTTATTACTTGTCAGAGCGTCGGGCCAGCCCCTTCTCCCAGCATGGTTTCACGGACAATTTTTATCGGCGGAAACCCCTGCTTCAGAAATGTGTCATGAAAGTCCTGCAGGTTGAATTTGTCTCCCATTTTTTTCTGATAGTCGGCGCGTAACTTCATAATTTCCAGCTTGCCCAGGGTATACACGAGATAAGTGGGATCGCTGGTTCCGCGTTTGGTCTCCACTTCCGCGACCTCCGACGTCTGATAGCCTTCCTTCTGGAAGAACTGCACAGCCTGCTCAAAGCTCATCCGGCCGGTATGCATCGAAATTCCGACGATATAGCGCGCATCGCGCAGCAAGGCATCCTGCAATTGTCCCAGGCGCAGCATGGGATCGCCGTTGCCGTAACCTTCGTCGAGCATCATCTGTTCGCTATAGTGGGCCCAGCCTTCGGCGTTTGAGCCGCAACCCAGCAGTTTGCGCACCTTCGAAGGCGCCGAAGGCACCCACAAAAACTGCACGTAGTGGCCCGGATAGACTTCATGGACCGCAACCGAAATCATCGTGGATCGGTTGAACTGCCCCATGAACGATTCCACTCTTGCTTTCGACCAATCCGGCTCGGGCAGCGTGACGTTGAAGAACGCTTCCTTTGCCACTTTCTCGTATGGCCCCGGTGTATCCATCGAGGCGAAGGTGAGCGCCCTTGCGAATGGCGGCGTCTCCTGCACAATCGGAAGCACCGGCGACGGCACGGTGACAATGTGCTTGTCTATCAGATATTGCTTAATGCCGGTCAGGTCGTCTCGAAACGCTTGCAGTAACTTATCGGGCTGGGGATGGTCTGCATCCAATTCCTCTTTAACCTGCTCAATGCTTTTTTTCGGATCGATCTGCGCAGCGACTTTCTTGAACCAATCCTGATTACGATGCAAGTCGTCGTAGCCGATCTGAAGCAGGCGGTCAATTGGGATATCCACCATTTCGTCATATAGCAGCTTCTTGCGGTAATTCTCCGCGCCGATCCGGAAATCGCCTTTCGAGACAAGCAAAGTTTCCTTTTTTAAAAAGTCTCCGTAATCTTGCAGGGCGGCAATCACCGCGTCGTTGGTGGTCTTGAACGTCGCCAACAATGAAGCATCTTTGACATCTTCAAACGCTTCGGGAACGTCGTGTTGAAAAAAGCTGACGTTGCCGGGCAACTGCTGTATCGCGACCTCGGTATAAACTCGCGGCGGATTCTTCAAGTTCTTCTTGCCTGCGGCCAGCGCCGCCGGCATTTGCTTTTCCCGTTCAATCAGCGACCGCAATCGCTCCTCGGGAGGAGCAAACTTGCGTGACATGATGGTGAAGGCGCTTTGCGTTAACCCACTCGAATACTGATCCGGGTTCTTTTCCCATCCCCTGACATTCTCCAGGCTCAGCAGCGTCGACTTCAGGCTGTTAATGACCAACTCATAGTCCTGCCGTTCTTCGGGAGACAACTGTTTGCTGTTGAACTGCTCGAGCTTTGCCAGAAAGCTTTTGGAAAATGCGATCTGTTCCTCCACGCCTTTGCGCGAATAATCTTCGAACTGCGAATCATATTGATGAAACCCCCCGTATGTCCCTTGTGTGGGATTGAACTTGAAGTACTGGTCGAAATACTCATCCACCAGCTTGTTCCATTTGCCGCTTGCCCCGCTCGACGGATTCTCGGTTTGCGCCATCAGCGGCAAAGAGAGCAATATTGCAGCCAGCAGGAAATAAAATTTCATTTGTAGGCCTCAAAGAAACGGGTTGGAATGTGAAGTCAGAATTATAGATGCGCCCGCTCCAAATTGTGTGAACGGAGAAGCGAACCGTCAGTTTATACTCCCAATTCACATGCCTCAATCGTCTCAGCCTGAACTCGCCCGCGACCTTGGCTTGCGCCATGCGATAGCAGTCGTGGTGGGCACGATCATCGGCAGTGGAATTTTTCTGGTTCCCACGGAGATGATGCAGGCCGTGGGCTCGGCCCGCCTGGTGTACCTCGCATGGATCGTCGGGGGCCTGCTCTCGTTCTTCGGCGCTCTCACCTACGCCGAACTCGGCGCCATGAAGCCGCAGGCTGGCGGCGAATACGTTTATGTGCGCGATGCCTATGGCCCATTAGGCGGTTTTCTTTACGCCTGGACGTGGTTCGTTATTGCCAAACCTGCCTCCATCGCGACCATCACCACTGGCCTCGTCCGCATCCTTGGCACATTCCCTGCGCTTGCCTTCCTGGGCAATCGCCTCGTGAGTGGCGTCACGCTGAATTACGGCCAGCTGCTCGCCATCATCGCCACGATTGTGATCTCGGGCGTCAACTATCTGGGCGTAAAAAAGGCCGGTGAATTCCAATTCATTTTCACTCTGCTCAAAGTGGCCATTATTCTGGTCATCGTCGTCATTGGCTTCGGCTACGCGGGAGGTGCATGGTCCAACTTTGCAACCTCGTTTACTGGCGCCAAAGGTGGCGTTACAGGATTCATGGCCGCGCTCGTCGCTGCCCTCTGGGCTTATGACGGCTGGAACGATCTCAACATGGTAGCGGGCGAAATTCGACGCCCCGAAAAAAACATTCCCATCGCGCTCATCGCTGGCGTCGCAACCGTTGGCGCGTTGTACATGTTGGTCAACGCGGCCATCCAGTTCGTCATGCCGGCCGCAGCTATCGCCGCCTCTCCTCGTCCCGCTTCTGATGCTATGGCCCTTATCATTGGGCAAGTTGGCGGCAGTATTGTTGCTCTGGGCATGGCTATTTCGATGCTGGCAACGTTGAACGGTACCATCCTGAGCGGAGCCCGCGTCCCTTATGCGGTTGCGCGCGATGGCTATTTTTTCTCCGTCCTGGCCGAGGTCCATCCCCGTTTTCGCACGCCATCCACCGCCATTGTGGTGCAGGCCATTCTAGCCATTCTGCTGCTCCTCGCGGGCGGTACCTTCCGGCAGTTTTTTTCGCTCGCCATTTTCGCCGAATGGCTCTTCTACATGATCGCCGGCAGCACCATTTTTGTGTTTCGCCGCCGCAATCCTCGCGCCTTGCGTCCTTACCGCGTTTGGGGGTATCCTGTAGTTCCTCTCCTGTTTGTTACTTCCTCCTCCGTGCTTTTGTGGTTCACTTTTACGGCTAACCTCCCCGATTCTGCTGTGGGTTTGCTTGTGATTCTGGCTGGAATACCTATTTTCTATGGGTTTTCCCGGCGTCGCATGCACTAACGACTGAATACAACCGAATCTTTCCGGTTTTGGATGTGTTCCCAAAAAAGGAAAGTCTCGGTTACTTGAGGACACGGGCGGGGGACACTTTTATTCAACTCCCCTAGTACCGTAACTTAGAGCCTCAAACTCCCCGTGCATTCCCCCTAATTGGCCGGGTGAAAGTGGAGCAATCGAAAGTAATGGCCGCAGCGGTCGAATACCATTTAGGACTTCTTCCCGAACGGAAGGTCAACTGGCGCGCATTCGCCGGTAGCTATGGCTTTGTCGGGCTCTTGCTGCTGCTGCTGTTGGGCTTCGGTTTGCTCTTCCCGCAGCGTATGCAAGTCGCGCGTACATATATGGTTACGGAATTAATTGCGCGTCCCGATGTGGAGCCAAAACCAGTCGAAATTCAGCAGCCAAGAATCAAAGTGAAGCCGCTTCCGCCACCACCAGCTTTTGAAGCTCCTAAACTCATCGTTCCGCCGGAAGTACACGTGCAGAAGGCTCCTCCGCCGGAAATAGAGCCACCCAAGATCGCTACAAACTTCAAACCACCGGATTTGAAAGAGGTCTCCGCCGCACGGCCAGTACAGGCTATCCACACCGGGGACTTTGGCGGCGCGTCGGCACCGACTTTAAACGTGCCCGTCGAGAAAGTCCAAACCGGCGGCTTTGGCGACCCCAACGGAATCAAGCCGGATGGCAAGTCTGCCCGCCTCGTAGCAGCCAGTACGGGCGCATTTGACCAGCCCACAGGGGCCGGAAACGGCAACGGAACTGGGGGCGCAAAAGGCTTAAAGGGCACGATCGCCAGTGCTGGGTTTGGCAGCGGAATAGCTCAGCCAGGCTTCGGCAACGGAAGAACGAATGGACAAGTGCAGGCCGCCGCTTTCGGGAGTAGTGAGGTGGCACAAAACACGAGAAAACGCGCGCTTGACAACGGCCCCGCCACTACACCCGTGGAAATTCTCTACAAGCCCAACCCGGTTTATACCGATGAGGCCCGACAGTTACAGCTGCAAGGCGAAGTCTTGCTGGAAGTTTCTTTCGGAGCGGACGGGAAATTGCAAGTCAATCGTGTGGTGCGGGGTCTCGGTCACGGCCTTGATGAAGCGGCCATCGCCGCCACTAACAAAATCAAGTTCAAACCCGCACTGCGCAGTGGATTAGCGGTCGATTCCACTTCCATCGTGCACGTCACATTTCAGTTGGCAATGTAACCGCGCTTCCTAGTGCGGGGCAAAAGAGGAAAGAAGGTTCAGATATGCATTACTCGAAATCGATTTTGACGGCAGCTTTGCTGACAACGTTGTCCGCTGGGGCGCAAAATGCGAACACGCCTGCGACTTCGCCCGCGAACTCTCAGCCCACAACCGCTCCGACCGTCCAAACCGCAGCCTCGACCACCACAGAAGCTCCGAAGCTTCCCGTCACGGCACAACTCGCGCCCCCGCGTACCATGGATGAAGTTGTGGATCGTGCCATCGCCCGCGAGCATGCCTTGATGGCATTCCTAAAAGACCGCACGCCCATGGTCGAGACATATCTGCAAAATCTGAAGCCGGACAAGGAACTGGGAGCGGTGCCGGCGGAAGACCATTATTTCCTCGGCCGCATGGATATGGGTGAAAGCGTGGACCGTCGCGACTACCTGGCCAAGCAGTCCAGCCTCGAGAGCACTCTGCTCGGCGGCGTAACCAAACTATTCAAGTTCGAGTATCACCCGATGGGATTTTCCTGGATGGTTTATGCCGACCGCTGGGACTTCGACCGCCAACACTATGACTTCAAATATGTGCGCCGCGATTTTCTCGGCGACGTCCGTTGCATCGTATTTGACGTCAAGCCCAAGAAGGGCACAGGCCGAGGGCGCTTCCAGGGTCGTATTTGGGTTGAAGACCAGGATTACAACATTGTCCGTTTGAACGGCACTTATTCCGAGCGCTCCGCTCGCTCGCAGTTTTTTCATATGGACAGCTGGCGCTTGAACCTGGTCCCCGGCTACTGGGTGCCCTCCTACATCTACAGCGAAGAGGGTGACTTCAGCTATGGCGCCAAAGACAAGACTGCATTCAAAGCGCAGTCCCGCATCTGGGGTTACAACGTCAATAAAGACGAGAAGGAAGATGAACTCTCTCAGATCAAAGTGGACGCGGTAAAGGACGAAAGCACCGCTGCGCAGGATGCATCGCCGCTGGAAGCTCAGCGGGAGTGGCAGCAGCAAGCGGAAGATAATGTCATCGGCCGCTTGGAACAATCCGGCTTGCTCGCACCCGAAGGCGATATTGATAAGATTCTGGCCACGGTCATCAATAATCTTGAGGTCACCAACAACATCGACCTGCCGCGTCCGGTTCGCGCGCGTGTCATGCTGACAACGCCGCTCGAAACCTTCAGCGTGGGCAACACCATCATCATCAGCCGCGGCTTGATCGACGTTCTTCCGGATGAAAGTAGTCTGGCCATGGTTCTATCGCACGAACTGGCCCACATCATCCTGGGTCATAATCTGGGCAGCCGCTACGCATTCAACGACCGCCTGCTATTTTCAGACGAATCGACGTATCAGAACCTTGGCTTCCGTCACAATCCGGATGAAGAAGCGGCGGCGGAGAAAAAATCCATCGAATTGCTTAAGAATTCGCCGTATGGTCAAAAGCTCGACACAGCCGAACTCTTTTTGAAGCAGCTTCAGGTGCGTTCGGGGGCGCTAACCGCTCTGTTAACGCCGCACTTGGGCAATTCGTTTGTTGACCCCAACGGAAAGCTGCAACGTTTTACTGACTTGTTGCAATCCGGCCCGACCCTCGACATGAACAAACTCAACCAGATCGCGGCCTTGCCCCTGGGCGGTCGGGTGAAGATGAATCCTTGGGATGATCGCGTCGAAATGATCAAATCAGCGCCAGTGGCCATTGTTTCCGCGCGCGATAAGATGCCCCTCGAAGTTACGCCGTTCTTCCCGCATCTTTCCCGCATCAATTCGACCGACAACCCGGCGGGAGCGACCACGGCCGATAACGCTGCGCCAACCCCCGCAAACTAATTCTCACTTCGCGGACGGGCCCGTAATCCCGTCCCATCAAGGTGCAGGAAGCAAAGCCGGAACAGAAGCGATTCTGTTCCGGCCTTTGTCTGTCTAGGCTGTGATCAAAGCTGCGTCTTTTTTCCAGTCTTTTCACTGGCACGGTTCGGCTCTTTCCCGGGACGCCCCGCGGGATTCTCGTGGGTTCGCTCACGAAAGCTTCCCTTCATGCCACCCGCCAGCGAAACGCTCGTTTCGCCGAATCTTTCCCGCATGCGATCCACTGCTGAGAATGCCTGCTGCCAACGCTGCCGCCGTCCATCGTCGAGAAGATCCGCCTGTTGCGTGCCCTCTTCGAATGCCGAGGTTTGCACACCCAACAAGCGTACTTCCACGCCATTGCGCCAATTCTTTCTAAATAATGCACGAATTTGCTCAAAGATCTCTGTATCTAATTGCGTCGCGACGGGGAGGGTGTGAGCGCGTGTGATGGTTGTAAAGTCTTTGTAACGGAGCTTGAGCTGAATCGTCCGGGCGCGGAGTCCCGCGTTCCGCAGACGCCGTCCTACCATCTCCGACAACCGCATCAAGGTCGCTTCGATTTGTGCCACGTCGGCAGTATCGAGATTGTAGGTATGCTCGTGGCTGATTGATTTCGCCTCAGTATCTACGCCAACCTCTGTGTTGAACCAGCCACCAGCATCCTCTCCGCGTGCCTTGCCGGCTAGCGCCACTCCCCATTTCCCAAAATGCTCCTCAAGAAATTGCTCATCGAAGCGCGTCAGATCCCCGATCCGTGAGATGCCCAGGTCTTGCAGGCTTTTCTCTGTAACTTTGCCAACGCCGGGAATGTCGCGTACGTCGAGCGGAGCAAGGAACTTCTCTTCATAACCCGGCAACGCCCATAAGACTCCATGTGGCTTGGCTTTGGCAGAGGAAATCTTCGCCATCAATCGAGACCCGCCAATGCCAATGGAACAATTCAACTGCGTCTCCGCTTTGATCCGGTCGTGGAGCGCGTGCGCCGCACGCAGGGGAGGGCCATGGAGGCGTTCGGTACCTGTCATGTCAAGGTAAGCCTCATCAATCGACGCCATTTCCACGAGTGGCGAAAATGCCTTTAAAGCCTCATGCACTTTTCCAGAATATTCGAGGTAGCGTTCCCGGTGTCCATTCACAAAAATGGCATGAGGACATAGTTTCTCCGCCGTGCGCAACGGCATGGCGGAATGTACGCCGAATTTGCGAGCCTCGTACGAAGCGGCTGCCACGACGCCGCGCTCACCACGCTGGCCGCCAACCACCACCGCTTTGCCTCGCAGGGAAGGATCAAAGAGTTCCTCGACTGAGACGAAGAACGCATCCATATCTACGTGGAAAATCGTGCGAGGAAAAGGGTTCATGCTGCCACCGGGCATGGTAATTTTACTCTGGATCCGCATCCCGGACGCATTCCATACTCAACGTTTATACCGATTCTTCGACTGTTACCCCGCGGGTTTGCCTCGCTCGCTCGTACACGCGCACGTACTCCTTCGCCGACTTCTCCCATGAGAAATCCTTCTTCATTCCATTGCGCATGATGTTCTGCCACGAGCTCTTGTCTTTATAGGCCTGGAGCGCATGTTTAATGGCCAGGAGTAACGATTCGCCGTTGTAGTCGGCAAATTTGAACCCGGTGCCCTTTCCGGTTCTCGCGTCCCACGACTCGACCGTGTCATCCAGACCACCGGTTGCGCGGACAATGGGAATCGTCCCATATTTCAAGCTATAAATCTGATTCAATCCGCAGGGTTCATAACGGGATGGCATCAGGAACATGTCGCTTCCCGCTTCGACTTTATGGGCAAGAGTGTTGTCATAGACCACCTTTACGGCAACCTTGGCGGGAAAGTGTTTTTGCATTCGCAAGAACATTTCTTCGTAACGTTTTTCACCACTGCCTAAGACCACAAGCTTGATATCTTCCATCACCAGCCGGTCTATAATCTGCGCGATTAAATCAAAGCCTTTCTGGCTGGCGAAACGGGATACGATGCCAAGGATCGGCGTCCCCGCATCGCTCTCCGATAAACCGAAGACCCGCAATAGTTCAAGTCGGCATTTCTCCTTTCCTGCCAAATCTTTTGCCGAATACTGTTCCGCAATACAGGCATCCGTCGCCGGGTTCCATTTCTCGTAGTCCACCCCATTCAAAATTCCTGTCACCGTGGAAGATCGGTCATGCAACACACCCTCCAGCCCAAACCCATATTCAGCCGTCTGAATCTCCTTCGCATAGCGGCGGCTCACCGTCGTCACGAAATCGGCAAAAATCAGACCGCCCTTCAGAAAATTCACATTCCCGAAAAATTCCATCTTTGAGATGGCCAGCAGGTCCCACGGCAACTCGATCAGGGGCAGGATGTCCGACGGGAACACGCCCTGATATCCCATATTGTGGATGGTGAAAACAGTGGCAACATCCTGGAATGCCGGATCGTCAGCGTACTGCGAACGCAGTAATACCGGAATTAATGCCGTCTGCCAGTCGTGGCAATGAAAAATCTGCGGTACGCCAATGATTTTCGAGGCCTCGAGCACCGCCCGGCAAAAAAGCGCGAAGCGTTCAGCATTGTCGGGATAGTCCCCGACCTGGCTGCCATAAAGACCATCCCGATCAAAATAGGGCGGGTACTCGACAAAATAATGCTCAACGCCCGCATGCTGCCCGGCAGCCAGGATTGAGCAGAAGCGGTAATGGTCGTCGAAGGGAATGGTAATACTGCGAACAATGGGCCCAGCAACATCAAGGTGAGTTTCCCGGTAGCGTGGAACAAAAACGCTGACCCGATGTCCAGCTGCTGCCAGCGCCCGAGGTAGCGCCCCGACCACATCAGCCAAGCCGCCAGTCTTCGAATAAGGCACACACTCCGATGCGGCGAATGTAATGTGCATGAAAACGGACTCCTCCTGCCGTACAGCTTCGCTCCGCAGGCTATGATAGAGAGCAGGCGAAATCATCCTTGCGCGGGCGAAATCCGCTGAATGAAATTTCAGTCTAAATCGCGGTAAGAAACGAGGTCAATGTGCCAAAAGTTGCGGCCGCACGCTCCGCCAAAAAACCAAGGCTGGGCCAGCACTTCCTTACCGATGAATCGATTGCCCTAGCCATCGTGGACGCACTCGGTGACATTTCCCAGTGCACCGTACTTGAAATCGGCCCCGGCCGGGGAGTTCTGACCAACCTGCTCGCACGTCGCGTGCGTCGCCTTATCGCGGTGGAGACCGACCGGATCCTGGCAGCGCAATTACGCATGGCCTATGCTCTCACAGGCAATGTCGAGATTATTGAAGGCGACATTCTCGCTGTCGATCTGGACGCGATATTCGCGCCCAAGCCAGGTACGACACGACCTGGACTGGCAGTTCCCCCTGAAATCGTCCGCGTCGTCGGCAATATCCCGTATTTCCTCACGTCCGACATCCTGTTGCGGCTCTTCCAATATCGCAGATACTTTCACAGCTTTGTTCTCATGGTCCAACGGGAAGTCGCGGCACGCCTGGTTGCGAAGCCCGGCAAAAGCGATTACGGGCTCCTCTCCGCCACGGCGCAGCTGTATGCGCGTGTGGAAAAACTCTTTGACGTTGCTCCGTCGTCATTCGCTCCACCGCCCAAGGTTCATTCCAGCGTGATTCGTCTCACCCTTGCGTCCCAAGTAGAAGATCTCGGCGTTGATGAGAAAGGGTTCATCCAGTTCTTGCGCCACTCTTTCGGCCAGAAACGCAAGACAATTTGGAATAATCTGAAGTCGGCATATCCCACGCCCGCATTGAAGGTCGCATTGCAGAAAGCTGGTATAAAGCCAACCGTGCGCGCCGAGGCCTTATCATTGGAGACCAACGCTCGCATCTTTCGTAGTTTGTCGCAAGCGCAGGACGATTAGACCGATAACGATTAGACTGATCTTGTCTGCCTGCTTCAGGAGGCGTTACATGCCGGGAATCATTCGTCACCCCGCGGTTGCCGGCCGCTTCTACCCCAGCGAACCCGATGAATTGATCGAGTGCCTCGATTCATTCCTTCATCCGGTTGAGCCTGCAATCGCAGCGATCGGATGCCTTGTGCCTCACGCTGGATATATATATTCGGGAAGCGTTGCTGGCGCCGTTTTCAGCCGCATAGCAGTCCCAAGCCATTGCCTCATACTCTGTCCCAACCACACAGGGCGTGGCACACCTCTCTCGATCATGAGCGCGGGTTCGTGGCAAACGCCTCTGGGCTTGCTGGCCATCGATACCGCTCTCGCAACTGCTTTGAAGCTTGCCTTCCCCGCTCTGACCGAGGACTGGCAAGCCCATCTGCACGAACATGCGATTGAAGTGGAGTTGCCATTTCTCCAGGTCCGTCACGGTAAAGACCTTGTCTTCGTCCCCATAGCTTTGGGCACGACTAATTTCGAAATTCTCCTCGCGTTAGGAGAGGCGATCGCCCACGTGCTCAGCGCGCACCACGACCCTGTTCTTATCATCGCTTCGAGCGACATGAACCATTACGAATCGGACGCGATCACTCGCATCAAAGATCATCATGCTATCGAGAGAATTCTCGCGTTGGATGCACCGGGCCTTTTCGAAATCGCCGCGAAGGAGAACATCTCCATGTGCGGCCTCGGGCCGACCGTTTCAATGATCACGGCCGCAAGACTTCTTTATGCTACGCATGCCGACTTGGCCGCCTATGCCACATCGGCGGACGTTTCCGGCGACTATGACCGCGTGGTCGGCTATGCCGGCCTTTTTCTTCATTAGTGAGCAGAAATACCCCGACATTCATACCGTTACGGCGGTAACGTGACTGCACATATCCAATTATTAATAATAACTAACAATCACGCCGGCCGTTGCCGGTCAAGACCGGCCGCCTCGCCGCATTTTTGCGGTTGCGCGAGAATCGATAATGTCCACACGAGCCCAGACAAGCCGGGACGAAGCCACTCCATCTCTCGCTGAAATTATGCTCGGCTTGATCAGCACTCGCGCGCCTTTGCCGATCGTGTTAGATGGCCTCTGTCGCAGCATCGAACGACTACACCCGGACCTTTTGTGCTCTGTTCTCCTTTTGGACACGGACGGTGTGACTCTCCGCCACTGCGCGGCTCCGAGCCTCCCGAAGGAATACAGCCTCTCCATTGATGGCGCAAGTATTGGCCCTTCCGTCGGATCTTGCGGAACCGCGGCCTATCTCAAGCGTCAGGTGATCGTTTCCGACGTGGCCTCCGACCCACTATGGAACGACTTCAGGCATCTGGCCTTGCCCCATGGCTTGCGGGCCTGCTGGTCAACCCCCATCATCGCATCAAACGGAAGCGTCTATGGCACGTTTGCAATTTATTATCGCGAGCCCCGTAATCCGGAGCCCCACCATCTCGACCTCATTGACAGCGCGACACATCTCGCCGTCCTTGCCATTGAGCATGAGCGCGCTCGCTCGGAGCTTAGTGCTGCCGAGGCCCGTTATCAATCGCTGGTGGAACGCCTTCCCGCGATTACATACATTGCGGAACTTGGAACCAACGGCCCTTGGCACTACGTGAGTCCCCAGATCGAGTCTATTCTCGGCTTCAAGCCCGGCGAGTGGCTGGCTAATCCAAAAAACTGGATCGACCACGTTCACCCGGAAGACCGCCCCATCGCCATGGCCGCCGAAGAAGAATTTGTACGCAACCGCAAGCTCTTTTTCGCCGAGTATCGCATGTTTGCCCGCGATGGCCGGATGCTCTGGTTCCGCGATGAAGCGGTTCTATTGGAATCCAACCAAGATCAGCATGCCATGATGCAGGGCGTGCTTTATGACATCACTGAGCACAAGAATCTCGAGGACCAGCTTCGTCATTCCCAAAAAATGGAAGCCGTCGGCCAGTTGGCCGGAGGAATTGCGCACGACTTCAATAATCTATTAATGCTCATCCAGGCGCACAATAGCCGTCTCCGCGAGCGCCTCTCCACTGCCGACGCGGAGGCTCGCCAGGACTCGCAGCAGATTGAACAAGCCGTCATTCGCGCTGCCGCGCTCACTCGCCAACTGCTTGCCTTCAGCCGCAAGCAAGTGCTACGGGCGGCTGTGCTTGACCTTAATGCAGTCGTTTCCGAAGCGGCCAAAATGCTCGAGCGGCTGCTGGAAAAAGGTGTCGGGATGGAGTTGCACCTCGACCGCGGCTTGCATCGAATCAAGGCTGACCCGGTGCAAATCGAGCAAGTCATTTTCAATCTCGCGGTCAATGCCCGCGATGCGATGCCCAACGGCGGCACGCTGACCATCGCGACTCGCAACGCGGCAGTGAACTCGTCCCGCCCTCGCGATCGCCGCGGTATGCCGCCCGGCGACTACGTCGTACTAACAATTTCCGACACCGGCACCGGCATGGACGCCGCAACCCAGGCCCACATCTTCGAGCCGTTCTTCACCACAAAAGCTCCCGGCAAAGGTACGGGACTGGGGCTGGCTACAGTTTATGGCGTGGTCCAGCAATCGGGCGGGTGGATCTGCGTCACAAGCGAACTCGGCCGTGGCGCTTGCTTCGAGATCTACTTCCCCAGCTCTTCCGATGACACCGAGCAGAAACCACAGCCACAGAAGACTTCATTAGCGGTTCCATCCGCGACGAATCACGAAACAATTCTCTTGGTGGAAGATCAGGATGGAATCCGTGACATGGCCGCGGAGTTCCTTCGTCGCTTTGGTTATCATGTGATCGGCTCAGAAGATGGCAGACAAGCCCTTGAAATCGCCGCACAACACGCCGGTCCAATTGATCTCCTGATCACCGACATGTCCATGCCTAACATGGGCGGGCGCGAACTCGCCGCAGCACTTCGGCAATTGCGGCCCGGAATTCCCATTTTGTTCATGTCCGGCCATCCCGACCACTCTCTGCCGCGGGATACCGATTCTTCCGGTCCGGCACAGATTTTGCAGAAGCCCTTCGCCCTCGATGATATGGCGCAGCGAGTGCGAGAGCTTCTCGATAACCACGATTGACCCCGGGCTATCTCCCGTGTTGTGACTCCGGACTGGCAGATCGTGCCGCTGCCAGCAGGCGTTGCGCGCGCGCCCGTGCGACATTCACCAAAGTAGGGTCCTTCGTGATCTTTTCCAGCGTCGGACTCACGGCGCCTAATTCCACTAGTCGGCCTCGGCTATTTTCATCTTCCATCGCCTTCAATTCGTCATCAAGCGCCAGTTTTTCATAACGGCATTCATATTCGAGTCGTCGTCCGAACTCCAGGGTTAATGCCATCCCTTGCAACAGCTGCGTCAACTCCTGAACTCCGCCTCGAGATGAATAGTTGTATGTCGCCTTCGTGTTGCGTCGCGCATCCTGATAAGTTAGCGTTTTGACTCCCATGCTGGCGAGCTTTTTGCCGGAATCCAGACGTCCTGCAAAATAATCCGCCTTTTCCGTCAGTTCAAAGATGCGCGCCCGCGTTGCCTCGGTCACTTTGAAATCGATTCGGAATGGATCGTTGTCATCCGATTGCTTCATCAGCTTTCCTGTCGAGTCGTATGAGGCGCTTCCGTCGCCGGCGATTGAAATAAAGTAATGATCCGGATTAGACCCGGGAAAATCGCAGGTAAACGTCACAATAGGAAGGTCTTTCGCAGCTGAGGGTTCTTGGGCAAATGCGCCAGAACAAAACAACCATCCCAGCAGGGCCAGATTCAATACGACCCGCATCAACCGTGCTCCGTCACAATGCAACAGCCCGTTGCCGGGCTAGCGTCGCCGCAGTATGCAAATGGCAAATCGCAATCGCCAGCGCATCGGCGGCATCGGGTGGTTCCGGAATTTCGGCCAGATTCAACAACCGGGTTACCATATGCTGCACTTGTTGTTTCTCGGCTCGACCATAACCCACGACCGCAGCCTTGATCGTCAGTGGAGCATATTCCGCCACCGTGAGGCCCGCGGAAGATGCAGCCAGCATCGCGACGCCGCGCACTTGTCCGAGTTTGAGCGCCGATTTCGCGTTCAGCGCGTGAAATACATCCTCAATGGCCACGTTGTCCGGTTGATGCTCGAGGATGATTCGGCCCAGGCGTTCGAAAATCGCCGCCAGCCGTTGCGCCATCGGACTACGGGGAGAAACCTGAATCGCGCCGCAAGCCAGGCAGAGCAGACGATCATCCCGGTCAAGTTCCACTACACCGTAGCCGGTGTATTCCGTGCCGCAATCGATCCCCAGAACCCGCATCGTAGAAAGTCTAGCACCACCCACCCCATGTGCCTGGGTGCCGTTTGTGGTGAGCCTTAATTGGTCTGGTCGAATAATTCCGAGCGGTCGATTTTCTCGCCCTTAAAAAATACATCCGAGATGCGCTCAATGGCGCCGATATCCTCCAGCGGATTGCCATCCACCAGTAGCAGGTCTGCATCGTGTCCCGGCGCAATCAACCCAACATGCTCCTCGGCATGCAGCAGGCGTGCTCCATTGTAGGTCGCAGCTTGCAGCGCCACCGCGGGCGGTATGCCCGCCTTGACCCAGAGCTCCACTTCATGTTCGACGGTCGGCCCGTGAATCACCAGATAATTCCCGGCGTCACTTCCCGTCACCAGCGTCACGCCGTGTTTGTAAGCGCTCAATAGATTGTCTGTTCCTGTCTTCAAATCAAACGGAAATTTCGCAATTCGCTCGCGCATTTCCTTTGTTTCGTCAGACGCGATATCTTTCTCCGTCTCTTCGAGCAAAGCTGCCGGCCCGACTTGCTGCACCAGCGAACGCTTCAACAATTCTGACGACCCAGCTGCGAAATCGCGGAAAGCCTCGCCCACGCTCAATGTCGGATCGTAAAACGTCTTCTGCTCCACCATCTTGTCAAACAATGCCGCCGGAATTTGGTCACGAAAAGAACCGTGCTCAATCGAATCTGCACCCGCATCGAGCGCATCGCCCACATCACGAGCATCTCCGGTATGCACTGCGACCGGTAAGCTGTCGGCGTGTGCCTGCTGCACAATGGCATCCAGCAAGCCCGCATCCAGGCGGTTGAAGACGGAGGACCCTCCACCTGACTCCATAATCACCTTCACGCAGTCGGTCCCGGCTTCCTTTAATTCATCCACCATGCGGCGCGCCTCAGCCGCCGACTTCGGAATCCGCACAAATTGCTCTTCCGCCTGCGAACGCAACGCTTGCGGCAAGAATTTAAAATATTCCGTTCCGTGTCCGCCCTCCGCGGTAAATAGCGGGCCGCAAGTGTACAAATATGCGCCCAGCTTTTCTCCGCCGTTCTCGATGCCGCGCACTTGGAGTACCGTGTTCAGCGGATCGCCCACGCTCCTCACTGTCGTCACGCCGCTATACAAATACGCGGCCAGGTGCCGCTCCATCTCCGCTCTCGGATCAAACTTGTAATTATCGGGATAGAAGCCGCCCGGCGCGGCCAAATGCACGTGCACATCAATCAATCCCGGCAAAACTGTCTTCCCCGCGGCTTCCACCGGCGTGGCATTCACGCTCTTCGGGTCGGGTCCGGCGCCCTCGTACACTTCGGCAATTTTGCCCCGCCGGATGAGAACAGCTCCCTGCTCAATCACCTGGCCATTCCCCACGAATATCCGCGCCCCGCGAATTAAATAATTCTCATTCCGTGCCAATTCCCGCGCCAGAATCTTCGTCTTCTCGTAATTCTGCTTGGTATGCGCCTGCCATGCACCCAACAAGAAGAACGGCAAGAGCACCGCCATAATCCACAGCTTGGCCGAGCTCTTGATCTTCTCTTCCTTCTCCCAGCGAAACAGCTTGTACGAGATGAACAAGCCGAGCACAATCGTCAGCAACAAAGCCAATGCCGCCTGATAATTCGCAAAAAAGTTTTCACCACGCAGCATCATACCCTGCATACCGCTCACTAAATAGGTAGCAGGCAGGAACTGCGTCAGCGTCAGCAACCACGACGGAAACAACGACGCTGGGAACGTCGCTCCACTCAGCAGCAGCATCGGCAGATAAATTAGCTGCACGATAATCTGGCTCTCCTGCATGGAATTCGCCACGGACGCCAGAATCATGCCAATCGCTCGAAACGCCATGATGCCGAGCGATATGAAGAAGAAAATCGAGAGATAACTCTGTGGCCAGGCCATGCCGTAGCCAAAATGCGCCACGGCGAACATGAACAACACGAATGGCATGAACAAAATCCAGCCAACAACGGTAGCGGCGACGAGAATCGGCGCGGGCGTGATCGGCGTAACCTTGTAGCGCCTCAGAACGTTCGCTTCGCGCTCCTGCACTGCCCGCATGCCCGCGCCAAACAGGCCGTTGCCCAGTATGCCGAGAATGGTCACCATGGTGACGACCTGCGTCATCGCACCGCCGCGATCGCCGTGCAGGATCTGCCCGAACGTAATCAGGAAGATTAGCGGGAAAAGATAGTTGAAGAAGATGACAGACTTCTGGCGCAGGGCCAGCTTCAAATCCATCTCGATAATGGCCAGATAGCTTTTCATTCCGGAAGTGTCAATCCCTTAATCTTTTTCCCGTCATCTCTATAAACACATCTTCCAGCGTGGGCTTTTTCAGCTGCACATCCACCAATTCCAGGCTCGATTGGTCAATCCATTTGATTAAGTCCACCAGCGTCGCTGCCGGGCGTCTGGAGATTACAACTAGCGTGCGCCCGCTTTCATCCACGCTACTGTCAATCATCTCCGCGAACGCTGGCCGGTTGGCAGGAATCGCCTTTTCACAAGTGACCGAGATGTGCGAGGCCGCTCTGCTCTGTTGCTGCAAACGTTGCGGCGTATCCAGTGCAATGATTCGTCCGGAGTCCACAATGGCCACGCGATCACACAGCCGCTCAGCTTCTTCAATGTAGTGCGTGGTCAACAGCACGGTGCGCTTTTCGCCGCGCTGTTCTTCCAGCAAAGCGTGGATCTCGGCCCGCACCTGCGGATCCAGTCCCGTGGTCGGCTCATCGAGAAACAGCATCGACGGATTGTTCACCAACGCCAAAGCCAGCGCCAGCCGCTGCTTTTGCCCGCCGGAGAGTGTTTCGTAATAGGCATCGCGCTTCTCTTCAAGCTGCAACCGCTTCAGCAATTCGTTCGAGTCCGTCGTCCGGGTGTAGAAGGACGAAAACAAATGCAGCGCCTCATGCACTCGCATTTTCCCAGGAAGGTTGGTCGCTTGCAGACAGACCCCGATGCGGTCTTTGAGCTTGAGGGTTTGTTTTTCAGGATCAAGGCCAAGTACCCGGACGTTCCCCGCGGTCCGCGGACGCAGCCCCTCCAGAATTTCTACTGTGCTGGTTTTGCCAGCGCCATTCGGCCCAAGCAGCCCAAAAACTTCGCCCGGCTGGATTTCAAAGTCAATCCCCCGGACCGCTTCCACGTCGCCATACGATTTGCGCAGGCCCTGGACTGAAATGGCTGGTTCATTCATGCGGACTTTTAGCCTATCGAACCAATGCGTTTTACGTCAAAGCGGCTATACCGGCTTTTGGTGGCGAACTTTCGCTTTGTGGTGGAAAATTGCAAGCTGTCAGTGAATGGGAGGTGGCATGCGTATTCTATCGTTTCTAAGCGGTTTGGCGGTGCTTTTTTCTTCGCTCGCGCTCTTGCATATCATTCATTACTACGCCGATCATGCCCTCGCCAGTGACCACACGTCCACCTTCTGGATTAAGATTGTGGGCACCCTCATCATCGATGTGTTTTCGTTAATCGGTGGAATCTTGCTGCTGCGCCGCGCGCGATAGCCTTGCTTGGATGGAGGATGGAGCTACCCCTATGAACACCGCGTCCAGAGCTAACGTTGCCGTGCAGCAAGTTGTTCCCTTCTTTGCCGTCACAAACATAGAGCAATCCGCACGTTACTACACCGAAGGCCTCGGCTTCGTCATGAAAAACAAATGGATCGTCGACAACAAACTGCGCTGGTGCTGGCTGGAACTCGGCGGCGCCGCGCTTATGCTCCAGGAATTTCTCCGCGAAGGAGGTGACGCGTGGGTGCCCTCGTGCAAAGTCGGCGAGGGAGTGTCGCTGAATTTCATCTGCGACGACGCCATCGCCTTCTACCACGCGGTCAAATCACGTGGAATTGAGGCATCCGAGCCGCAAGTCGGAAATTCGATGTGGGTGACTTCGCTGAAAGACCCTGACGGCTACAAGCTTTTCTTCGCCAGCGAGACTGACATATCCGAAGACACGAAATTGTCAGAATGGAAAGGATAGCCATGCCCCCAACACTCGGAAATGGCAAGATTTGTTACATCCAGATTCCCGCGACGGATATCGCTCGTTCGGTCGAGTTCTATAAGAATGTCTTTGCCTGGAACATTCGTCTACGGGACAATGGCGAGTTCGCCTTCGACGACGGCGTCGGGCAAGTCAGTGGAATGTGGGTTCTCAATCGTCCGCCTTCTACACAACCCGGCCTGCTGATTTATGTGATGGTAGACAGCGTCGCCGCCACGATGACGCTTGTAATCGCAAACGGCGGCGACATCGTCCAGCCAGTCGGTGCCGATGCCCCAGAGATTACGGCAAGATTTCGCGATCCCGCGGGCAATATTCTCGGCCTTTATCAGGAGCCCAAACACTAGCCAACTCTAAGCCAATCTGAAGCGTCTCACCCTCAGCAACACCTCGGTTTTCTGGCGACTTTTGCTTCGCGTTGTTGCACAAACGCCGCATAACTTTCTCGCGACACCTGCCCGTCACACCCTAAGAAACGCGCGTACGCGGCTTCATCAAAAATTTCCCGCAGCATGGCGACGAGAAGCCTTGCCACGCGCATGGCCGCGAGCTGGATACTCGCCCCTAGAATTTCGCTTGGCGAAGCTTTAAGTCCTTCGTAGTTGGTGGCATTTGTTGCCTTCATACTTCCTCCACCAACGCCGTCATCACGAACGGTGTCTCGCTGACCTGCGGCATCTTCTTGCCTGAAAGAACGCGCGCCCATTCCTTTGCCGACTCAAAAAGAATGAGCGTCACCATCAAAATCAACACCCCCGTAAACCACGCATCCAGGTGATCGTTAAAAATCAGCCGCGCATTTGTAACCGTTCGCGCGTGCGCCAAAAATCCCAGCCTTGGGTTCGCGTCGAAAACCTTGTGCCAGGAGGCCGTAAACGTTACCGCAACCAGCCACGCCATCGGCATGAGCGTGACCCACGCATAGCGTGCCCGTCCCATCTTGATGACGATCGTTGTCGCCACGCATAGCGCCACCGTCGCCAGCAGTTGGTTGGCGATGCCGAACAACGGCCACAGCGAATTGATCCCACCCAACGGATCTTTCACTCCCTGCCAAAGAAAATATCCCCATGCGCCTACAATGAGCGCACTGGTCGAAAGAATGGACGGATACCACCCCGTTCTTCCCAACGGCCTCCATAGGTGGCCTAAAGCATCCTGCAACATGAATCGCGCGGCACGCGTGCCCGCGTCCAGCACGGTCAGGATAAACAATGCTTCAAACATGATGGCGAAGTGGTACCAGATCGCCATCACCGCCTGACCACCAAGGCTGTTCGAAAAAATGTGCGCCATGCCCACGGCAAACGCCGGCGCCCCTCCGGTACGGTTGTAGAGCGTCTGCTCGCCTACCGCCTGTGCGAGTGCATGCATCTCCCCCGCAGTCGTCGGAAAACCCCAGTTCGTAATCATGGTCGCGGCTGTCTCCGGCGTCTGCCCCACAATTCCTGCCGGACTATTGATCGAGAAATAAATTCCCGGCTGCATCACGCACGCCGCAATCATCGCCATGATTGCCACCATCGACTCTGCCATCATCGCGCCGTACCCGACCATCCGCGTTTCCGTTTCGCGGCGGATCAGCTTCGGCGTGGTTCCGCTCGCAATCAGCGAATGAAATCCGCTGATGGCACCGCACGCAATTGTGATAAACGCAAAGGGAAACACATTCCCCGCAAACACTGGCCCGGTGCCATCAATAAAGCGCGTCAATGGCGGCATATGCATCACTGGACGTAGTCCGACGATACCCAATGCCAGCAAAGCAATCGTTCCCAGTTTCACGAACGTGCTCAGATAGTCGCGCGGCGCCAAAAGCAACCACACCGGCAACGCGGACGCCGCATAGCCGTAAACAATGATCAGAATCGCCATCGTCGAAGCGCTGAACGTAAACCACGGCCCAACCTTCGCACTTTGCGATACCCACTGTCCACCGAAAATTGCCAGCATCACCAATACAAATCCCAACGCCGAGGTTTCAAGTACCCTGCCCGGACGCAATCTCCGCAAGTACCACCCCATTAACACCGCAATGGGAATCGTCATCGCAATGGTGAAGGTCCCCCAGGGACTACCCTTCAGCGCGTTCACCACAATCAGTGCTCCAATGCCAAGCAGTACGACGATGATTGCAATCACTGATACATACGCGACCAATCCACCTACTCGTCCTGTCTCCTCGCGCGCCATCTCCGTCAGCGATTTGCCATTTCTCCTGACTGAAAACAGCAGAATCACGAAATCCTGCACACATCCGCCAAACACAGCGCCCGCGAGAATCCACAATGTGCCTGGCAAGTACCCAAACTGAGCCGCCAGCACGGGCCCGACCAAGGGCCCCGGCCCGGCAATCGCCGCAAAGTGGTGTCCGAAAACGACCCACTTATTTGTCGGCACAAAATCTCGCCCATCCTCGAGTCGCTCCGCAGGAGTCGCCCTCAATCCATCAAGCGCGAGAACCTTGGCCGCAATGAACGCGCTGTAAAACCGGTAGCCGAGTGCGTAGCTGCAGACCGCCGCTACGACCAGCCATAGTGCGTTGATTTCTTCTCCTCGATGCAATGCAATCGTGCCGAGCGCCAGCGTGCCCGCTCCGCCAACCCCAATCCAAAGCAACCATCGTAGATACTTAGACATAGATGTAAATCAACATCTGCATGAATCCCGCTGCTGGCAGCGCCCGGATAGCAGGTTAAATCGTTACACGACCTCTAAAATATCGTTATTTCTCGCCGCATTCCAGCGCGGAACATGGTAACCTTTACCTTAAGTTTATGGATAGAACGGGCGCGGAATTTGCACCGCGCGGTAAATTTTAATTCCCAACCGTATCACCTTTCCAGGAGCTGGAAATGAAAATTGGCATCCTCACCGGCGGCGGCGATTGTCCCGGACTCAACGCGGTCATTCGTGCGGTTGTTCGCAAAGGTTACTTCCACTATGGCGATACCTTCGTCGGCTTTCTGGAAGGCTGGCGGGGCGTGCTCGAAAATAATGTCATTCCTCTCGACCTTAGTGCGGTAGGCGGTATTCTTCCTCGCGGTGGCACCATTTTACGCACGTCGCGCACCAATCCGGCTAAGCGCGAAAATGGCCTCGACACCTGCATTGCCACCTTCCAGAAAAATAAACTCGATGCCCTCATCGCCATCGGCGGTGATGACACTCTTTCCGTCGCGAAAAAGCTTCACGACAAAGGCGTCAAGGTCATCGGCGTTCCCAAGACCATAGACAATGACCTCGCAGGTACCGACTACACCTTCGGTTTCGACACCGCCGTCAACATTGCCACTGAAGCCATTGACCGCGTGCATACCACTGCCGAGGCCCATAATCGCGTCATGATCGTCGAAGTCATGGGTCGCGACGCCGGCTGGATCGCCATCCACAGCGGCATCGCCGGCGGTGCCGACGTCATCCTCATCCCTGAACAACCCTTCGATGTGGATGACATCGCTGAGACCATCCGCCAGCGCCACGAACGCGGCCGTTATTTCAGCATCATCGTCGTCGCCGAAGGAGCGCGTTTCTCCAACAATCAATCATTGATCGCCGACGCTCCCAAAGACGAGTTCGGCCACGCCCGCCTCGGCGGCGTTGCCAACACACTCGCGCAGGAAATCGAAAAGCGCACCGGCATCGAAACCCGTACCGTCATTCTCGGCCACGTGCAGCGCGGAGGATCGCCCAGCGCCTTCGATCGTGTTCTCGCCACTCGTTACGGCCTCGGCGCCATTGAGATGGTCCATCGCGGTGAGTTCGGGCGCATGGCCGCCTTGCGCGGAAACAAAATCGTTTCTGTCCCCATCGCCGACGCTATCGCCAAGAACCGCACCGTCGATCAGGAAATGATGAACGTCGCCGAAGGCATTCTGGAAAAGCTACCGCCCGAACGGCAGCCGCAATCGGCGTAAGATCTTAATGAGTTCTCCCCCATTGGCAGCGGTGGATATGAATGCTACCGAGGAAATTTACGTATTCTGAATAACCCGTTGGCAATATAATTCCCACGCTAGTATTGCGGCAAGACTCAGCACTGCGGGAAACATGAGATAAATCCGGCTATTCTGCCAAGAATGTCCACCTAAAATCACCAGAACAATCGGCAGAATAAAGATCAACGCACAGATCCAAACACTAGCATCCCGACGCCAGGCGCTGATTTGCCCCATCTTTGCCGCATTGATGGTCAAGTAAAGCGGCAACAGGAGCGCCGTCAGATCTTGAAAGTGCGTGTACGGTGAAGCAAGTAGCGCAATCGTAACAAACAGCGCCAACGCGACATCCAAGTGTTCTCCACTCCGGGATCTAGCCGCGACTAACAATCCGACCCCGATCATCGCTGCTGAAGCCATGGTTGAAAACAAGGCCGTGTGCTGAGATAGGCCGATATTTCCAAAGAAACCGCGCCAATTCACCATCAGTGCCAGCTGATGCGGTTCATATCCACGATGAGCGTTGTAACTCTTCAACAATCTGAGGTAATCGGTAATTCCCCGAATTCCCACAACCCAGAAGCTGATTGCCGACAAAATTACTGCGCCCGACAGAAATCCGGCAACGGCTCTATATCTCCGGTTTACCAGCAGAAATCCCGCGATTAGAACAACATACTGAAATTTAATTGTCGCCAATGACAAAAGCAGACCTGCGATGCCGGCCCGCCCTTTTGCCAGAAATATGTAACTGAAAATCAAAATAAAGGTAATAGTGATTGAGCTCTGCCCCAAGGTCAGCGTCGTTAGTGCCGGATAAAAGATCGTTGCGGGAATTCCGAGATATGGCCTTGCCGCGACGACGCCCACGCATTCGCGGAGCAAGAACGGTATGCACCCTAACAAGCCAACGTTCAGCAGCGTCCATGCGAAAAATGCGTCTTGAAAGGGAAAACGCGCAAACGGCGCCAACGCTAAAGCGAAAAAAGGCGGATGAAGAAAATAGTCAAAGTTATCATATCCAAGAATCGAGACTATCATCCGCGCCTGGTTCTTCACGTCGTAAAGATTGGCACCGTTGCCCTGGTTCACGATCCTTCCTGCCACATAGAAATTCACAAAGTCGGTGCGCAGCGCCAGGCTGGAGGTCATGATGGGCCATAGGCCCATTATGAGCGACGCTTCCACAACCACAAGCAATAATAAAGCGACTCGCGGCATGCTAAGCCGCTGATCGATCCGCGCAAGTTTATTGAGCATCCTCTGGCCCAAACAAGAACTCCAACGCTTCTGGAAATCGCCTCGCCCACTCGCTTTCACTGTGCCCCGCGCCTTCCGCAATCTTCACCCGCAATCTGTCCTCACCCAACCCCGCTTTGCGTAGGACATACTCCAGGCGTAAAACGTCTTCCACAACTTTCTTGTCCTTATCGTCATTCCCCGCCTCATGGGTCCCTACAACGACGAGCATTTTTTCCGGCCACACTCTTGCGAGCCTCACGTATTTGAAAATTCTTCGGTTCGAGACCCACAGCGACGGACTCTCCACCAGGACCCGTCCAAACACGCCCGGCTGCATGATCACCGTATAGAGAGAAATTAATCCACCGAGCGATGAACCACCCAATCCAGTATTTTCTGGCCCGCGCGCCACGCGGTATTTCTCGCCAATAAACGGCATTACTTCTCGCAGCAAAAACTCCGGATACCGTTTCCCCAACGGCCGCAATACTGGCGGATTATACGACCGGTATGGCAAATATTCCCGGATACGCTCGCCTTGTGCATTATCAATTCCCACCAAAATCATTGGTGGAATTTCTTCCTGCCGGATTAAACGGTCGGCTGCCTCATCTGCTGCCCACTTTACGCCCGCAAAGGCCGTCGATGGATCGAACAAATTCTGTCCATCATTGAGATAAAAAACCGGATAATGGCGCTCCGCGTTCTGCTCCGCGTCATAACGCGGCGGCAGCCACACCCGCAGAAACCGCCTATTGCGAAACACGTGGCTATCAAACTCATGTAGGCGCAAATCACCCGTAACGCTCGGGGCGTGCGCCACCGCTGTCTGAGGCCCTGGCTGCAATGGATTTTCTTCATCCATGGAAAATTGATCGTGATTCTGATTTTACTGGCTCACGCGACGACATTAATGGCGGAGTGCAGTACATCGAGCGTCTGGCAACGCAAGGTAAACACTTCCCCATCTACCATCACATCGACGGGCCCATCGAGCTCAAAATCCACGCGCTCGACCGCCTGCCTCTCCGCTAGTGGATGATTGACGTGTGTACCGTCATACAACGTTGGTAAGTTGCGAATCAGGCCGAGCCTGCCGATCGGGCCCCAGCGCACATATTCAATCAACCCATCGTTCACGTCGGCCTGCGGAGCAATCATCATCGTGCCGCCGGTGAATTTGCTGTTGCTGAAAGTAAGGAACAGGCATGGCCGCCGGTCTATCTCGCTGGATCCGTTCACGCGCAGCGGAAACGGCCTTCGCCGGAATCTTGCCAGGGTCAGGACAATTGCCGTCTGATATCCAATTTCACCCCATCGGCTGAATCGTCGGGCCCTCAAGGTCGCTACATCGGCGCTGAATCCTACGCTGAGCAGGTTGATGTAAAAAATCGTTCCCGCATCATGCTTTAACCGCAACACATCGCATGGCTTGGCTCGCCCCTCGAGCAATGACTCCATCGCATGTTCGACGCCCCGATCGCTAAAATCGCGCAGGAAAGAATTTCCGGTGCCTAGTGGAAGAAAGCCAAGTGTCGGTCGCTCATTATCGGCCGCCTCGGGAAAGAGTCCGTTTATGATTTCGTAAGCAGTGCCATCGCCGCCCACCGCAATAAATTTTCCTTGCCCTCGTCGGTATGCCTCCCGCGCTATCTCCGAGGCCTGCCCAGCCCCGGAAGTTTCCTTTATCTCCACCCGCACGTTTCCCGCTCGCAACCGCTCCAATGCCGGTTGCAACAGGCCGCGCAAGCGCCCGCCGCCCGCCGCCGGATTCACAATTGCGAGAAATGCGCGGTCGTCCACGCCCTTACAACCCCACCACGGAGCCGCGATCCAGCGTCCTCCCAATCTGCCCCGCCAGTTCCTCGCGCTTGATCTTCATGGAAGCCGTGCGCGGAAAATCCTTCTCCCAAACTACGTAACCGCCAACCCGTTTGAAGTCAAGCAGTTTCCGGTTGCGCTCGATTATTTCGTTTTTCAAGACATCATCAAATTTCTGGTTCTCTTCCAGTCGCAACGCCAGTACCAGCATTTCTTTGCCCAGCCCTTTTGCCGGCCACACATAGTTGGCGGCAAAAATGCAATATTCTTTCACCGGTAATCCATCAAAAGCATTCTCAATATCCTCGGGATAGATGTTCTTTCCGCCTTCGGTGACGATCATGTTTTTCTTGCGTCCAAAAAGTTGCAAATGGCCGCTTTCGTCGAACTTGCCCAGATCGCCCGTGAGCAGCCAGCCATCCACAATCGTGGCCGCGGTCAATTCCGGGTCACTCAGATAATGCGACATCACCGTCTTGCTGTGCGCCGCCACTTCCCCCACGCCCTCGGCGTCTGGATTTAGAATTCGTAACTCCACGCCAGGTAGCGCCTTGCCCACCGTGTCTGCGCGAAATGGCTTCAGATCATTCAACGTAAGCGCAGTCCCTGCCTCCGTCAGTCCGTATCCATTGACCACAGGAACTCCCAGATCATAGAAAAACTGCATCGTCGAAGGCTCCATGAATGCTCCGCCCGTAATCAGCGCCCGCAACTCCCCGCCGAATCCCGCATGCACTTGGGGCAGCAATTTTCGGCTCAATTCAACATTGGGCTGCTTCTTGGTCAGACTCCGGTTCAGTGCAATCATCTGGTTTAGAAAGAATCGCTTCACACCTGTGAGTTCATCAAACTTCGCCCGCAGGCCCTTTTCCAGATTCTTCACAATCAACGGCACTAACGCGACATAAGTAATCTTGTAGCGCGTAAAAGCATCGCGCACGAATTCCGGCCGCAGCGTGCGCAAATGCACCACGCACGCTCCACAAACAAATGGCCCGATAAACCCGACCATGAAATCAATCGCATGGTTCGTCGGCAGAATGCTCAAGTACCGCACGCCCGGCCAGAACGGATACCATGCGGTCAACGCCTTACATTGTTCCAGGTAATTTTCGTTGGTAAGTACGCACCCCTTCGGCCGCCCGCCTGTGCCGGAGGAATACACAATGCAGGCCTCATCTTCCCTCCGTCGCGGATAGAACACCGGCTCTCCGCGCCGCCGGAAATCTTCCCAACGCAAGGCTCCCGCCAACTCCGCTTTCAGCGGAGCCTCTGTGACCAGCACACGCGTTTTCAGCTCCTTGCATTCTTCCAACTGAGACATAGCGCGCCACAGGTAATACTCAATAACTACGAATTGTGCCTTTGAGTGCTTCAGCAATTGCAACTGCTCAATCGCCGTCAGTTTGTAATCGAGGGGCACAAGCACTCCGCCGCAATAAAAAACCGCATACGCCGATATCAGCCACTTCGACTGGTTCGTCATCAGGATCGCTGCCCGCTCGCCAGGCGCAAATTCGGCGTCCTGCAATGCTCGCGCCAGAGGCAGCGCCATTTCTTTGAAATCGGAGTACGTCAGCCGGGTCTTCTCGCGTTCGCGATCGGCTTCAATCAGGCAGGTTTCATTGGGCCACCGCTCAATCGCCGCCCGCAGCACTTCTCCCAGACAGTTGTATTGATCGAGATCCAGCATGAAAGGTCTATTTCATCACAGAGATGCGGGCTGCGGAGCAAACCATGTTAATCACTTCATTTACTGCTTGAATAATTTCTGGCAATGAAGCTAAGAGACCTTCCCGCGCTTTGCCATTAGCGGTAAATCTTTCGTTAGCGGGAGAGTGACTCAAAGCCTCGCTTGTATCCGCTCCGCAAGCGTCCGGAAGTCCGAAACGCCCTGCAGTTCGTAATCCGGCAACTCCACATGAAAATGATTTTCCAGTTTGGTGAGCAGGTCCAGCGCTTGCAAACTGTCGATACCCAGCGTTTTGAAAAAATCATCATCCGCGGCAAGCTTCTCTCGCGCGACCTTGAAGTGCGCCGCCGCCAGCCCCAGAATTTCATCCAGCGTTTTTTCCGCCGCCTGCATCATCCCTCCTGCGTTATGGTAAATACGGGAGCGCGTCCGTGCTCTCGACAAATTTCTTCAGACCCGCTTGCACCGCCGGTCGCTCGAATAATTCACAAAATATCTCAATCTCCTGCCGTAATTCCTGGCGGGGAACCGGCTTGATGAACCGCTTTGCCGTCGCAGCCGTAGTTTTATCAAATTTCTTCAACTGCCCCGCTGTCGCTCGCGCCGCTCGTAGCGCTTCTCCCTCCGCGACCACCTGGCTCACCAGGCCCGCCGCCTGCGCTTTGGTTGCATTAAAACTGCGTCCCGTCAGCAGCAGATCCCGTACCACGCCATTGCCCAAATCCCGCTTCAGCCGAGGTATCCCGCCAAACCCCGGAATTAATCCTAGCCGCAGCTCCGGAAAACAAAACCGCGCCATCTTGTCCGCGATGATCAGGTCGCAAACCAGCGCCAATTCCAATCCCCCGCCAAACGTAACCCCATGCACCGCAGCAATCGACGTCAGGGGCGCGTCGTCAATCGCATTCATCACCGCGTGGATGCGTTCCAGATACTCCCGTACCCCGCGCATCGCATCCTCGCGCTTCATCTCCTGCGACCGGCGATAGAGTTCCCGCAAATCCGCGCCGGCGCAAAAACCCGGCTTCATCTCGCTATGAATAATCAGCGAATGCGCTTCGCGGCTCATACCATCAAGCGCAGCCACAAATTTTTCAAGCTCCTCCAGCGTCAGTGAGCCAATCTCGTTACATGGCGAGCGATGCAGCGCGAGTTCAATCACTCCCTCGCGCACCTCCCACGAAACCGCCCGCCCCGTGTGTTGATTCATCTGCTGTCTGGAAGACAAATTCGCTAGCCCGCCCGTTTCACCGCGTACATCCCTTCAATTTCCGCCTGAAAACGCGACGCAATCAAATCCCGTTTGAGCTTTCCATTCGCCGTCAGTAGTCCATTCTCAATCGAAAACACTTCCGGATGAACATAAAACGCCCGCACCTGCTTGTAATGTGGCTTGCCCGCATTCAACTCATCCAGCGCCCTCTGCACCGTATCATGCGAAACCTTCCCGGTGACAATAGCCGAAAGGAATCCCCGTCCATTCCCCATCAAGACGACCTGCTGCGCCCCAGCCACCCGTTGCAGAATCTCATCTTCAATCGGTTCCGGCGCAATATTGTGCCCAGAGCCTAAAATCAACAAGTTCTTAATTCGTCCAATGACACGCCAGTTGCCCGTCGCATCCACTTCGCCCTGATCGCCTGTATGGAACCATCCCTCGCGCAATGCTTTCGCCGTTTCCTGCGGACGCTTCCAATATCCGGAAAAAATATTCGGCCCCCGCACCACAATTTCATCGCCATCACCCAGCTTCATCTCGATGCCTTCGATCGCCGGCCCCACGCGCCCCGGCACTGCTCGCCCCGGAATATCCATCGTACAAATCGCCGTGGTTTCCGTCAGCCCATACACTTGCAATACCGGAATTCCAAGGCTCATAAAATAAAGCTGCGTTTCCAGCGCCAGCGGCGCAGACCCGCAAATCAACGCCCGCAGATTTCCTCCTGCCATCTTGTTCCGTATCGCCGGAAACACAATCGCGTACGCCAAGCCAAGCCACACCGAATCGGCAAAACTCGCATTCCCATCACGTTTTCGTTGCCATCCCGCTCGCGCTTTGTTGTAGACTTTCTCCGCAAAGCCACCCTTCTTGGCTATCTGCTCGTCCACCGCTTTGCGCATCCTCTCCAGCAACTGGGGCACATTCAGGAAATAGTCAGGCTCAACGTTTGCCATCTCCGCCGGGATGCGATTCAAATCCGTATTCAGTGAAAGATGGCTGCCTCTCTGCAAACACGTGAGCAGCAAGATCCATGAACCGGCAAAGCAAAACGGCAAGTAGTGATAGACGCGATCCTGACCCGGCCGCTTCTCCATCAACGCATCCAGGCGCTCCGAAGTACAGCCCAGCATATGAGTTAGATTTGCCGTGTCCAGCACCACACCCTTTGCCTCGCCCGACGTACCGGAGGTATAGATGATCGCAACCGGATCGCCGTCGCGCATCGGAGGGCGCCCCTCATCTCGCGGTTCTTGCGAGAAGTGGGAAGGAGACGACTGAAACACATCTTCCAACAAAACCCGCTCCGGCGCTTCCTCCCAATTCTGCTCAACCGCCTCGCGCAGCGCGCTATCACCGCAAACGATCAATGATGGCTCGCAATCTTTCATCATCGCGACTAACTCTGCCGGGGCCTGCCGCGCATATAAAGGGACCACGATCAATCCCTCCGCCATGATCGCCAGATCCATCGCCACCCAGCGGATGCTGTTTGCAGCCAGCAACGCGCACCGTTCGCCTTTGCCTAGCTCCCGCGACCTTAAAAATGCCCGTGCCTGCTGCACCATTCGCCACAACTCGGCGCCAGTCGCCTCTGCGTCGCCGCCATCGCGCAATTCGCACAAGAACGTCTTATCGTTCGACGCCTCCAATCTCGCGAAAATGTCACTCAGAAAACCCATGTCGGATGCTTTTCTGCGAACCTTGGCGCTCCCGTGGTTTCAGCCTTAGTTGTACTTCGCAATCAACTCATGCAAGGCCGCGCTCATCGGCGGTAAGTAATCCTCCCAACTCCACTCCCCGGTGCGCGTCTCAAACTCCGGATACCTTCGCTTCACTTCTTCCTCAAAATGCACACCCATGCGTGCCATCACTTTCAAGTTCCTCACCGTTGTCCGCCCAATCCCATCGGCGATCCGTTCGCCATCGCGCCGCAATGTGTCCAATGCTCTTAACAACTTTGCTTCCAATTCCGGATCATCTACCGTCATCAGCAACTCTTGGTGGCCACGTTCTTTCATCAGATTTCGAATGCGCTCATCCATCGTGATACCCGCCGATGGCACCAATGCCGGCATCGAAGTCACAATCCCGTGGTAGCGCGAGGAAACCATCATGTGGCAGGCCCGTAAAATGCTCACCAGCTCATACATGTTGTAATCATCGGAGCTCAGCACCGGCACACCACCAAGCCGCTCCGAGATCTTGCGCGCCGGCCGTGCATCGAGCCGCTCCGTCGCCACCATGATTACAAATATGTTGTTCTGTTTTCGAAACTCGCCTACTGCATTCGAAATGGCCGACAAATAATGTTCGTACGCTCGATCCGCCGCCGGCCCCGAGTTGTGGAAATACACGGACCTGTAATGACTCTCTTTGTATGCGCCCGTCAAACCATGCAGCGCAAACTTTCCGATTGAAGCCTTCACCGGCCACTCGAATGGATTAATCGGGCACACCACTAATACCGGAGTTTCTCCATCCCAGCCCACATCCCGCAAAGCTTTCCGACCGTATTCCGCGGGCAACGGTTCAAATGTCCACGCCGTATCCGTGCCCAACTCGGTCGGGACACCCAACTCCCGCAGCACTGTACGCGACTCTTCATTTCGAGTTATGACAAAGGAGTCCTTGCAATACCGCGCGCACATCTCCCGCACCAACCGGTCCATGTGTCCGGCTTCTGCGCCATATCCAACCGACAATTTATTCTGGGCCGCCGCGATGCCCAGCGATCCAATCATCATCGTCGTCAGCGCGTTCGCGAATTTACTCTTGAACATCGAACCTTCGCACGCCACCACACCGTGATGCTTAGGCACTTCATTCGACAGGAAAGGCGGAAAAATATCAGGCAGAAACACCTGCTTCGTGTCGCGGAAGTATCCCTCGGACCGCTGAAAGCTCTGCGACATCACGCTGAACTCTACCCGCTCCACCCCCAGCACGTGCCGTAACTGCCGCAGCATTTCCTCCACACGCACATCCGAGCCCGTGTTGCGCGTGCCATTGTATCCGGCAAACAGCAGCTTCAGCTTTTCGCCGGGCTCCCACGGTTTGCCGCTGCCCAGCATCCAGCCCAGCTTTGATTTTTCAATAATGCCGCTGACCCATGCCTCAAGCACCAAGTCCATCATGCGGCGGTCCCTCGCTGCACCGGCCACTCCTGGTAGGGATATTGAAATTTCGTCTCGGAGCTGAATTTCAAGAGTGGATAGCTGTATTGCGAAAATAACGCCGGCTTGCGGCCTAGTTCCGATGTGACGCGCGTATTATCGAAAACCGTGTTCCACGTGAGATATGGCATGAAAACCTTCAACAACGCCGCCCCACGCCCCATGCCGCCACGCTGGTTCGCCAACATGTTCACCGTGCCGCTGAATGGTCTCTCCAGCATCGGCAAAAACACCGGCCCACGTTTTCGTTGGGCGGCTGCCAGTGAATCCGTCAATTCCTTGAACGTCTGCGAACCCGTTCCGGACGAAAGATGGTAAGTGTCGTATTGCGGCTCTGCTTTCTGATGCAGGGTGGCAATCGCATCGGCCACAAAATCCACGTTTACGATGTCAATCTTGTCCGTCGCCCGAAATGGCAGCATCGGCAGTCCGGCCAGGAAAACGAACGAACGCACCATATCGAATTGCGTAGTCTCGGCTCGCCGGCTGTCCCCCAGCACAATGCTAGGCCTGAAGAAAGTCAACGGGATTTCCGGCAGCAACTGCCGGATCATGTGCTCATTAAACTTCTTCGTTCGAGCGTAAGGATCGTAATCCGACCGCTCCCAATCGAGCGATCCGTCTTCGGTCACAACTTCATTCGATCGCTTGCCGCACACCGCCACCGTACTCACCTGGCTGAATCTCCGCAGCCCGTGATAATGGTGGCAACGCCGGGCCAATTGCACCACTTCGAGCGCGCCCCGCAGATTTACATTCAAGCAGCTCTTTTCCGATTTCCGGTTCAGCGACGCCGCGCAATGAATCACCGAATCCGTGGAGTGAATTAACCGGTCATAATCGTCCCGGGGCAATCCGAAATTTTCGAGCGTAATGTCCCCGCGAAAAACTCGAACCCGCGTCTGCAAATGCTCATAGAACGTCGGGAAGTCCATGTGCAGTTGCAGTCCTTGCCACAGCCGCACCTCCGCTTCATGTGGATCGCGCGCCCGCACCAGCAAGTTTAGCGCGGCCCCATCTTTGAGCAGGTTGGCCGCCACGTGCGCCCCGATGTATCCCGTCGATCCTGTAAGAAAAATCGCCATGTCTTCGCTTAAACTCTCATTAGGTGCTTGTCATTCCGAAGCCCCGCGCTTTCGCCGGCGGGGCGAGGAATCTCGCGCGCAGCTCTAAAAAACCTGGCCTCCCGAGCAGAATTGCGGATCCACTTGTGGATTCACTATGCGTCGAGAGCCTGCCCTGAGCGAGCGTAGCGAGTCGAACGGGGACCTACTGATTACCCCGCCTTGACCACTTCCCCCGTCACGAAACTCCGTGCCGCGCGCGCCTCCAACGGCCGCCCTTCAATCAGCGGATACGTCCACTTCCGCAACGCCGGAATATGCACATTCACCCAGTAATCCCACCAGTCAATCGAACGCGTGTCGTACCCGAAATCCGCCCGTTCTTCCGGAACCAGCGCATAAGCCAGCTTCTCTATATTGTCCGCCACAAAATCATGCTCGTTCAGCAGGATGAACGGCTCAAACAACTGGATCAGCTTGCCCACTTTTTCCAAGCTTCGTTCTGTCTTCACCAGCGGCGTCTTCTTCAGCGGTAGCGGCGACATAATCCGCTGGATGGCTTTAATCATCGCCATCTGTGCCGGCGCCGACATCCGGCGATATCTTTGCTTCGAGACCGGAATCGCATCCAGCCGCAGGCGCAGCCAGTACTCCAAGCCTTCCTGGGCTCGGTAATGCTTGCGGTGGGCCAGCGATGTCAACTCAATCGAACGCCGCATATCACACGGATTCGTCACCGACGTCGCCAGTTGATATACCTTGTCATTACGCCGTTCGATAATGGCCGCTGCAATCAGGGTCATCCCGTCACAAACCGAATCGACCGGAATAATGTCCAATCGTTTTCGTTCATTCGATGGCAATTGCCGGAATGATGTTCCCAGCAAATATGACAACGATGCCGACGTGTTAATTCCCTCATTCCATCCCACGAATGGCTTCGCCACAGAAGTTTCAGTAATCGCGGGCCGCACCACCGCGATTGGCAAGCCTGCTCCATGTTTCTCAATGAGCGACTCAGCCAGTCCCTTCGTCAGCGTGTAAGTGTTGGGCCAGCCTAATTCCGCCGCCCGCTTCGTCCCTGCTTCTGTCAGTGCATTCCGTAACCAACGCACCCGGTTCTTGCGAATCTGATGTTCAAGCGCCGCCCCGCCCAGGTCTTTCGCCGCGTGTTCCTTGGCTAGTGCTTCGCGCCGCAATTCTGCGGTAACCTCTTCACTCTCCGCCCGCTTCTCCGTCTGCCGGATCAACTCATGCAGTCGCCGCCACTCCGCTTCCGCGTCAAAGTCCTTGATGCCCGCCGGAGTGTAATTCGGCCGCAGCTTCTCGCTCACCCGCCCATCGCGCGCGCCCGCCGCGTAACACGTCGAAAGGTGCATTAGGCCCGCATGGTCCGTGCTCCGTACAAACTCCAGCACATGCATCGCAGCATCCACATTGGAGGCCAGTGCGTCCCGCAAATCGGGATTAAAATCCGTCAGCCCCGAGCTGTTAACCACCAGGTCGAGTCGCCCACGCAGCCGCTCAGCAGTCGCTGGATCGATTCCCAACCCATCGCAACCTACGTCCCCCTCCACCACTTCCACCCGCTGTTCCAGAAATCGCCCCAGCGCCGCGCCATACACCTCATAAAGAGGATCAAACACCGGCGACTCCGCCACCACTTTCTCCCATCGCCGTACCGCCGGATTCGATTTCTGCCTCCGTATCAGCAGATAAATCCTGCCAATCTCCGGCAACTGCATCAGCGTATTCACCAGCCACACCTTGCCGATAAATCCGGTCACGCCGATCAGCATGATGTGCCGCCCTTTCAGCGCCCCACGCACTGAGAGCGGTTCCGATGGCCGTCCGCTAAACCGCACTACCGGAGCTTCCCTCACTACCCGTTGCCGCTCCGACGGAATCACCGCCGTCCGCAGCTCCGCCTCATCTTTTAATCCCAAATCCCGAACCAGCCGTCCTGCCTCCTGCCGCCCATCCGCCCCTGCTCCGGTAAATCGCGCCAACACTCCTCGCGGCCGGATCACCGGATTCCGCAATCTTCCCGTCGCCATCCCATCCCGGAATTCCATCCGGTTTGCGATCATCCACTTCACACCCAGATATCGCGCCAGCGGCCCCATCACCTGTTCCAAACCCTGGCTCACCAGCACCACATCGGCTCCCGAATCCACCAGCTGCTCCAACGCGCGCACTCCCTGCGGCTTCAAGTGCGGCTTTAACTTGTAGAGGAAATCTTCTTCACCCAGCGTATCCAGCCGGTCCCGGCTAATCCCCCGCAGCACCGTGTGCACCACCCGCGTCGCGAACTTTCGGTTGAGCGCGTACAAAATCGGACGCAGCGCCGCCATCAACAGCACCAACCCCCGCCTTACCCACCGTTCGCTGAACTTCTGCGCGTTCCACGTGAAAAACGCCATCGGACGCACCGTCGTCCACTCCAGCAGGCTTCCTTCCACCCGCCAATAGACGTACTCCGACCGCTTCAGATTGTGATTGGGATTTTCCAAGTAGTCCTACTATTTTCGCAGCTTACCGCTCTCCGCTCAACCCTCGCCGCCGCCAACAGCGCGACGGCCTCTAAACGGAGCCACCCATTGTAAACAATTGCCCCGCCCCGCAACAGCCACACTTCCCGGCGGTCGCGGTGCAGTTTGAATTGTCATTCCGAGCAAGTGTTCTTTACGCAGCGAGGAGCCTGTGCGGGCCCCGCGTAAAATCGCGCGTTTGGCCCGCTTCCTTATCAAGATGCACCACACTTCCGCCCTCGATGCGCATCCCCTTTATACTCGTCTCCATGCCTTACCACGTAGTCGCCCTCACCATGCGCGAAGTCCGCAGCGGATCCCTTCTCTTCCAGCGCGTCCTCGGCTCGCTGCTCAAGGAATCAAACGACATCAAAGTCTATTCCGCCAGTCCCTTCGATCTCGAAGAACGCCGTCGCCTCAAAGATCGCTTCGGCGGAGACATCGTCTACTTCTTCAATCCCGCCGCCCACGCCGCCAGCCTCGCCCACGACCTCGACCTCACCTTCGCCGCCGAAGTCCCCGACACGGATCTCCCTAAACGCCGCACACTCGTCGTCGGCCTCCCCGAATAGAAGCGGGATCCCCAACCTCCGTATCAGGGCATGGCTTCAGCCATGTCGCCAACGCTCCTATAAGGAATTGTCATTCCGAGCCGTTCGCAGCCGCAAAGCGGCGAGAACGCGCGTAGGAATCTGCTTCTCCTCGTGTGGGACAGCCGCCCTCGGCTGTCCAGCGGAGCGCAGCTCCGCAATCCCACCACCTTGTCATCCTGAGAGCCCGCGCTTGTCATCGCGGGCCGAAGGACCCCGCGCGCAGCGTCCTCACTCTAACCACTTGTCATTCCGAGCCGTTCGCAGCCGCAAAGCGGCGAGAACGCGCGTAGGAATCTGCTTCTCCTCGTGTGGGGACAGCCGCTTTCGGCTGTCCGGCAGAGCGGTAAAATCCTGTCTCGTCACTTTTGTTTTCAATAACTTACCTCCTTTTAATCCCCTCCCTTCCCGTTAAACCCCGATTTTTGCCCGTTCATTGGTTCCTTGTGGGTTAACCCCCTGATACCTATATAAGATACGATTTAGTAAACCAAAGGCAGAACTCCATCTATATGGGCCTCATCCAAGGAGGCCGATGGTGGTTTTGTTTTGGAAAAGCAGATTCCTACGCGCGTTCTCGCTGCTTTGCAGCTACGAACGGCTCGGAATGTGACAAGTGGTAGGAAGTAAATTTGCAGCACCCAGGGCACGTTGAGATTTCAACTCCCAGCAACACGAAAGTGAGAACATGCACAAGCCAGTGAAGTATGTGGAGAAAGCTGTAACCGTCGCCGCCAAAGGCGCATGGGTCGTATTCGACCGTTTTAACCGGATCAACCAGAATCCTTCTCCCACACCCAAGTGGTCTGACAAGCCTCTGCTCAAGTCCTACGAGAAGTCGAAGCCGCCACTCGGCTGGCCGCGCTCGACTGATTCGCTCTGCCCCAAGTGCGTGCCTGAAATCCGCCAGCAGATTCTCGACGGCAAGCTGCCCTACGAAGTGCTCATGAACGAGAAGGTCGGCGAAATCAAAGCCACCATCGTCGAGCGCGACGGCAAAATTTTGATGGTGAAAGACTGCCCCACGCACGGCCACTTTGAAGACGTGATGTCGATTGACACCGTCTTCTCGCAGCACCTCGAAGACGTCTTCCCCGGCCGCGACATCAAGGCCCACGCCGACGAAAAGCTGCATCACCACGGGTCTTCGACCGTGAAGTACGGGCGCGGCTCGGTGCTGACCATCGACCTCACCAACCGCTGCAACATGATGTGCGATCCCTGCTTCATGGACGCCAACCAGGTCGGCTTCGTCCACGAACTGACGTGGGAAGAAATTAAGACGATGCTCGACAACGCCATCACCATCAAACCACGCCGCCAGATGTCGGTGCAGTTCTCCGGTGGCGAGCCGACGCTGTCGCCGTACTTCCTGGACGCCGTTCGCTACGCCCGCAAAGTCGGATACAACTCCGTCCAGGCTGCGACCAACGGAATTGAATTTGCCAAGAGCTTTGAGTTCGCGCAGCAAGCGGCTGAAGCCGGCATGCGCTATGCCTACTTGCAATTCGACGGAATCGGCAACGCCGCCAACGCGCACCGCGCCGTCGGCAACTTGTTCGATGTGAAGTTGAAGGCCATCGACAATCTGCACCGCGCCGGAGTCGAAATCGTTCCGGTCGTGACGATTGTGAATGGAATTAATAACGAACAAGTCGGACGCATCATCAAGTTTGCGCTCGACAATCCGAAGAAGATCGGCTTCTTGTCCTTCCAGCCGGTTAGCTTTACCGGACGCGACGAAGCCGTCACCGACGATCGCCGTCAGGCGCAGCGCTACACGTTGTCGCACCTCGCGCACGACGTAAAAAATCAAACCGGACTCGGCGAGCCCGCCCGTGACTGGTTCCCCATCAGCTTCATGTCCACCTTCTCCGACTGGGCCGACCTCATGCACGTCGAAGACAAAAACAACGACTGGGGCCAACTCTCCTGCGGCTGTCACCCTAATTGCGGGACGGGAATGGCGGTCATGATTGACAAAGAAACCAAGGAAGCCGTGCCGGTGACGGCGTTCCTGAAAGGCGACCAGCTGGCGAAAGATATTTCGCGGGTCAACGATGCGGCGCGCGGAAAGTTCCTGACTGTGTTTGGCATGGCGCTGTGCTTGATGAAGAACTACGATCCCTTCAAGTCGCCGACGCACTTCAAGCTGATGGATTTGCTGAAGAAGTTCGACAAGAACTTCAACGCGACCGGCAAGAACTACGGCAAGGTCGGTCCGGACCGCACGATTGACGACGTGATGAAGCGCCGCCAGGACCGCTGGAACTTCCTGTTCATTGCAGGCATGTGGTTCCAGGACCTGTTCAACTATGACTTCCGGCGCACCGAGCAGTGCATTATTCCTTACGCCACGCAGGAGGGCGAAATCAGCTTCTGCGCCTACAACACGGGCGTGGGCTGGCGCAACATCATCGAGAAAATGCACATGACGGCCACGCTCACCAAGTGGTACGAAGAGCACGGACGGCATGAAATTTTCGCCGGCGGCAAGAACGTGAAGATGGAGTCGGTCGAGCACACCCTGGTGCTCAAAGACGAAATCGTCACCAAAGACATCCAGCACGATCTTGACAAGCTGGGCATCGCCAAGACCGCGCGCGAAGAAAAGACGCGGGCGCGGGATGCGAAGATGAAAGACGACGGATTGCACAACGCCAAGATGGCGGCGCTGTATCGCGAAGTCGTCCTGAAAGAAAAACCAGCCGTGGCCGAAGGCGGATTCATTCCACTGGGGTCGTTAACTTCAACGGCAGGCAATGCGAATGGCGGCATCGCTCCGGCTCCGAAGCCAGCAGTGAAGGAAGAAGAAGCCGAGACGGTTGCGGGAGACTAGTGTAGCGGCGGGCGTCCTCGCCTGCCGGAGTTTTAATGCTTCAAAAAAAAGGCCGCCGAAAGGCGGCCTTTTTGCTTGGACTCGTTGGTTCCCAGGTTAGCTCGCTTGCGCTACGCGGAACCTGGGGCACCGGGCCGGGCGGCCCGACACGCGCAAGAAAATGGGTCACTTCCGTCTGTCCCCGCATTTCCCCGATGGTGAGGCCGCGCCGGTCGCGGGTTTTGGTAGAATTGGGTCGCTTTAGCGGAGGGTGTTTATGAGCCGATTTGCTTGCTTGACAGGACTTGCGGTCTTCGTCCTCGTAGCCATTAGCTTTGGGCAGAGACCGATTGAAGCTGTCGCCGTTGTTTCTCTCACCAACCAAACCGGTACCACCCAAGGCACTTTATATACGCCGCAGGAAACAGGGTTGTTCCGGGTGACCCTCATGTTGCAGTGTACGGGAGGCCCCGGACAGCAGATGAGTGACCTCAACCCCTATTTCACATTTGTCGACGATAACGGGCCGGAGTTCTATTTTCCGGGAACCGGACAAGATGGTCAGCCCTTGCCGCCTCAGAGCTGGTCATTCGTTATTAAATTGATAGGCGGAAATCCGCTCATTTGGAATGTTCAGTTGGCAGCCAACGACACCAGCACATATGAGACCTACATCCTTCTAGAAAAAATCGAGACTAAAACGCAATAGGTTCGTCTGGGAAAGGAAAACTATGCACCGCGCGCTATTCGGACTGTTTGCTTTTTTCTTGTCAATTTCTATCAACGGTTTCAGCCAGACTCCACAATGGAAAGTTATTAAGGAATTCCATGTGTTCGGCGGCTCGGCCGGCATTCCGCCAACCGTGGTATTCACGCCCGAGTCTAATGGACTCTATCGCGTCAGCGGATACTTCGCTGTTTTCAGCACTGTGGTGCAGGACAATGGATGGCTTACCAAAATTTACTGGACTGACCAAACCGGGCTTCCGGGGAGCGCTAGCTTGGCGCTCTATCTCAATAACGGCAACTACTACACTCAGGTCGGCCCAAAGATTTTTAGCCCTCAAGTTGGAACGCCAGTGTATTTTGTTGTGCCTCCAACATCTCCGCCGCCTATGGACGCGACCTACGACGTTGCTTTCACGATTGAACAATTAACGGACTAGTCCGACTAAGGAGACCCGGTGCGCCTATCAGTTCTTTGCGTTTTCGCTGCTGTTCTTGCACCCAATGTTTTGCGCAGACAACCACAACGCCCGATTCGCAAAACCTACCTTCCATTCCCGTGATTGTGGCGAAGAAACAGTTCGTCAACCAAGTGGGGTCAATTGACCCTTTCATTCTGTACACCGCAAACGAGGACGTGGTTCTAATTGCTTATGGCTACATTTCGACCCCTTCATGTCCTGTCGGCGGGGTCGTCGGAAGCGCATTGATACTTTGGACAGACGATTACGAAAGCTCTGAAAGCTATATCGCTCTCCTAGATTGTGCGACCGGCGGCGCTCCGATAATTGGCTATGGCTCACAGATAATTCACGCTAAGGCAGGCACGCCTATTCGTATGGACATCTCTGCCAATGCCGCCACGACGTTCAACCTTTATATTGTCTTGGAACGGCTATGAGTGAGCTTACCGGGGCGCGGACCCTCCGCCCGGGCTAGGCTCCGTGTCCGCGCCACACGGCAACAGCAGGTTCCTCCACTCGCCGTCGCTTGCGCTCCGGCTTCGGTCGGAATGACACGGGTGGCCAGGATGGTTAAGATGCGCGCGAGATCCTTCGGCCCGCGATGACAAGCGCGGGCTCTCAGGATGACCAGCGTAAAGCAACGCTAAAAGCAGATTCCCTTCGACGCTTCGCTGCTCAGGGCAGGCTCTACGCGCGTTCTCGCCGCTTTGCGGCTGCGAACGGCTCGGAATGACAACGTGGTGAGCGTACGGGGCCGGACAACGGCGGTAAGTCATTGTTTACAAGAGCCTTATCTGTCATGACAATATCGACTATACGGAACTGACATGACGATGTGTTCCGCAAGGAACATTAGGACGGAATGGGACCGTCCCCAGTTCTCGCAAAACCGGCGGGAAATGGGGCACCCAAAACATTACAACTCAAAATCAAAAGCGGCGGACAGGAATGTCCGCCGCGCACGATCAGTCACTAAAAACTCAGTCTTTAATTACTTAAAAAACTCAATCATGGGGACGGCGGTATCGGCCCAGCCCAGGTTGGTCGTAGGCAGTCCGAGGCCCTGGGCCATGGTGCGAAGGATATTGCCTTCGTCGTAGCCTTTGTTGTAAGCCTGAGGATCTCCCTTGGTTTGCTTGTGCTTGAGCAGGCTGTAGTTGCTGACGAGGACGGCTTCAACTTGTCCGCCGCAGCCGAGTCCCTCGGTGATCGTATCGCAGTTGGGATTGCCGTCGCCGGCGTTTTCATCGAATACGACGATGAGCAGGCTGTCGCCGCCAGCTTTGAAATAAGAGCTCTCCAGCAAGGGCCCGACTTCGGCCTTTAGCCAGCCGTCAAATACGGTCGCGTTGGTGTCATGCGCGTCGTCATAGCCGTTGGGCGCGAGGTAAGAGAAAGTGGGCAGGGCTTTATTCTTCAAATCGGTGGCGAACTGGCTGAAGCAGACGTAGTTGCTGGTTTCAGTGTTGATGTCTGTCATGTATTCGAGAGGGTCGTGGCGAACGTAGTAAGCGCCGGAATGGTATCCGCTGCAGCCGGGGATGTTGGGGTCGCTCTCGACGTAATCCTTCCAGGTTTTGCCGGCCTGCTGCACTTCGTAGGCGATGTTGTCGTTGCTGACCGGGAAGGTTTGGGGCGTTTCGCCGTCATTGTCGGTGAGAATGTATCCGGTGGTGAGGTTGAAGTAATTGCCGATGGAAGGATGGGTGGAGGAGTAGTAGTTGGTCGCCAGGCCGTAACCATTGGCGAGCGAAGTGAGAAAGGGCATGTTGGTCGCGTTGTAGGTGGTGCTGTAATCCAAGTTTTCACCAACAACGATGAAGATGTGCTTCAAGGGTGCGGAGGCTGGCGCTTGTGAAAGGTCTTGCGCGGCGGCGGCTTGAAGGGCAAGAAGCGACGTGCAGAGCAAAAGGGCGAGGCGAAATGCGAGAGCGTGACTCGCAGATGTCTTTTTGATGGTCTTTGTCATGACTGATTTCCTGCTCATGGCTGATTTCCTGGGAATCGAAGTTGACTACGGCGTTGGGGACATTGTACCGCGGATGCGCAAGACGCGAGATATGCGACCGTGGCGCGTACAATTTCCCTGTGAGCAACCTGTTGTGGATGACCGTCCGGGTGTTGAGCATGATTGCGCGCGCGGTGGTTGACGGCAGTGTGTCAGCGGTGATGCTTCACGGGTGGTGGATTCTGCTAATTGTGGTGGCGGGTGTGCTGGTGATTGCTGGCGCTTTTCGGATTAGGGCCCGCTGATAAGTGGGACGTGGGTGAGCGCACGGGGGGTATAACTCCCCTGGGTTGCCCGTAAATTTCAAGCTATTCGTGCGGGGCAGGCGCGCCATGCGCCAAGCAGGCATTGGCTTCCCGCGGCGTGCACACCGAAATGCCATGCTGCAAGCGCCGTTCACAGGTCGCGATTTGTTCGGGCGAGCAATCCGTTTTCTTGCAATCGAATGCGCACGCGGCATAGTCGTCCGGGACCTCCTGAGCAACCTGGGTTTTGAGCCATCGCCAAACTCTGTTGACCGACATTGAAACCTCCCTGTCTTTCATGGGCATTATTCGCGTTATGAGCGGCAGGCGATGTGATGACGATTACAGGGGGACGTGACCTAGTTCACGAATAAGCCAGGCCACGGCCGCGAAAACGGCAAGGTTATAATTGGTGAGTTTTTTTTGCGGGGCGAGGAGATCCGGTTGGGGCAGCGAGGACGGCATGGAGTGGCGGTTGCGGTCAAGGCCGAAACAAGTCAGCGGCAGCGGGACTTGGCGCAACCCGCGGCGGTAGCGCCGTTTCGGCTAGATCTGGCCGGTTTCGTTGGGATTTTTGTGGCAGGGCTCATCGTCTACTGGCCGGCGCTGCACGGCACGCTGCTGTGGGACGACAATGCGCACATCACGTCTCCGGCGCTGCAATCGCTGCACGGTTTGTGGCGCATCTGGTTTGAGCTGGGGGCGACGCAGCAGTATTATCCGCTGCTGCACTCGGCCTTCTGGATCGAGCACCGGCTCTGGGGCGACGCCGTCGTCGGCTATCATCTCGCCAATCTTTTCGAACATTGCCTGTCTGCCTGCCTGGTGGTTCTGATTGCCAAACACTTAAAGCTGCGTGGGGCGTGGCTGGCGGGATTTGTATTTGCGCTGCATCCCGTGTGCGTGGAGGCAGTGGCGTGGATGTCGGAACAGAAGAGCACGCTTTCGGGCGTGTTTTATCTCGCCGCCGCGCTGGCGTATTTGCGCTTCGACCGCGACCGGAAAAAATCGCAGTATTTTGCCGCGTTGGGATTATTTGTGCTGGCGCTCGCGAGCAAGTCGGTTACGGCGACGCTGCCGGCGGCGTTGCTGGTGGTGTTGTGGTGGGAGCGGGGCAGGTTGGAGTGGAAACGCGATGCGCTGCCGCTGGTGCCGTGGTTTGTGATTGGTGCGACTTCCGGCTTGTTCACGGCGTGGGTGGAAAAGACGTACATTGGCGCGCAGGGTGCAGGGTATGAGCTAACACTCGGGCAGCATATTTTACTGGCGGGGCGGATTGCGTGTTTCTACGCGGGGAAAGTTTTGTGGCCAGTGGACTTAATGTTCTCCTATCCGCGGTGGGACGTGGATCCGCGGATGTGGTGGCAGTGGATCTATCCAATTATCGTTATCGCTGTGGCGATTGGGTTGACCGCGTTAGCGCGCAGAATGCGCGGGCCGCTGGCGAGTTTTCTTTATTTTCTTGGAACACTATTCCCTGTACTCGGCTTCATGCACGTCTTTCCGTTCAAATTTTCCTACGTGGCGGACCACTTTCAATATCTGGCGAGCTTGGGAATTATTGTCCCCATGACATGGTTGATTACTACGGGCGCGAAGCGATTTTCGCACAGCAAATCTGCTCCCCTTGCGATTGGCGGCGTTTTGGCGGTCATTCTCGGCATACTCACGTGGCGGCAAAGCAGTCTTTACACCGACGCGGAAACGCTTTACCGCGCGACGTTGCAACGCAATCCCACAAGTTGGATGACGCATAACAATCTGGCGGGTGCGCTGGCGCAGATGCCGGGAAGGTTGCCGGAGGCAATCGAGGAATACCGGGCAGCGATTGCAATCAAACCTGATTATGCGATAGCGCATGACAGTCTGGGCGGGCTGCTCATGCAAGAGGGGCGGTTGCCGGAAGCGATGGCGGAGTTTAAGGCGGCGTTGAAAGCACAGCCCAACTTCGCGCTCGCACACAATAATCTGGGAATCGCTCTGGCGCAGACTCCCGGGCGACTACCCGATGCGATGGCAGAATTCGAGACGACGATACGAATTGATCCGAAATATGCGAAGGGCCACATGAATTTGGGCAATGCATATTTGCAGACGCCGGGAAGACTCGCGGACGCGATAGCGGAGTATGAAACCGCCATCCGCCTGGATCCGGATTACGCGAAAACCCACGTCAACCTGGGGATTGCGCTCGCACAGATGCCGGACAAATTGCCTGAGGCAATCACGGAGTTCGAAACCGCGCTGCGGCTGCAACCCGATGATACGGACATCCATATGTATCTGGGAGATGCGTTCGCGCAGGTCCCGGAGCGGCGACAGGAAGCGATTACGCAGTACGAAATTGTCTTACAGCAACGGCCTGACTCTGCGGCCGCGCAGCAGGCGCTGGCTCATCTGCAAAGCCAAGGCTCCGTGCCCCAAGCGGCGAAACGGTAGTCGCCGAATCGCGTTTTGTTTCCCTCTCATATGAATTTTCTTAGGCCTGACTTAGCGCGGCCTCTATCGAGGCTCAATGGGTGGTCGCAGCGGGAGGCATGATGCGCAATTTTTTATTGATGGCAGGCCAGTACTGGCGGAGAACGTGGCCCGCGAATTTCCAGGCGATATCCGAGCCGTAGCGTGTCATCGTGCGCTCGAAGGTGCGATCAGGTTCGGGAAAATAAGTGTTGGCCAAAGACTCGCTGGCCAGCGGCCCGAGGAGTCCGGCGAGGTTGACGGTCGGATCGCCAGCATCGCTGCGGGTGACGGCTATACGCACGGCGGCATATTTCAACGTCTGGGAAAACGAAAGATGATGGCGCACGAAGAACCGCGGATCTTCGTGGAAGGCTGAGGCGACGAGAAATGTGCCGAAGATGTTGTCGGAGGCTGAGCGGGCCATATTAGCGCCAAAGCGTTTGCCGAAGGCTTCGCCACCCTCGCCGTAGCCGGAGGGATGGTCGAGCGCTTGTCCCCAGCCCGCGCTGATGATGGCGACGCCGAAGGTCGAAAGCGAAACGCTGTTATTGGAGGCCAGCTGAAATTTCTGCCACGTCGTGAGGCGTGTGGAATTGTAAGCAAGATCGGGAAATACCCTTGACTTCGCGCTCACGAGTTCCACGATGGCTAATTTGCCCTCGGGAGATGCGGGCGCTTGCGACGATGCAGCAGCGGGCGATGGAGCGTCGGGGGGGCTTTGTTGGGCACAAGCCGCCGCGGTGAGAAGCAGGCAAATGGCCGTCATGCAGAAGTGGTGCTTGATGGTCCGGCAGGATTTAATAAGCAAAAGCATTCTTTCGTGGCACGCCTTAACAGATTAGCAGGCGAGGCGCAAAGAGAACATACAGGAAGGGCAGCAGAGAGGATCGTATTAGGCACGAGGGCGACATCCGGATTCGCCGCAACGGCGCGCGTGACACGGGTCACAGCGCATTGTGCCTTCGGTCACGGCGGGCTATTGTGGAAAAATGGAGAATACTCGCGCGGAGCTATGAGGTCATTTCCGTGTGGGAAAGGCCATCTAAACGCAAGGCAGCCAGGGTGCCAGTGAGATGGGGCATGGAGTCTTTCTTCTCCGGGGCAAGATACCGTATTGACGGGGCCTATCAGGGGAAGTCATACTTTTGGCACGGTATCTAGGCTCTTACTCCCCGGAGTGGTATTCAGCGTTTATGCAGCCACCCTTCAACAGTAGCGACTACTCGGAGGATTTTTCATGTCAAGTCTCAGATTGGGCCGCGCGGCTCGAGTTTTAGTTATTTTTGCCCTTACGCTTTCGGCTTATTCGGCATTTTCGCAGACGCTCCAATCGATCACGGTGGCGCAAGTCTATGATCCCAACGTTTCGACGCTGCTGCCGACGTATCAAACGCGGCAATTCACAGCCACAGGAAACTACTCGGACGGCACCCAACAGTATTTGACACAACAGGTTACTTGGAGCTCGGCGGATACGACGATCGCCACAGTATCCCCGATCGGGCTGGTGACGGCTACGGGTGTGGGTACGGTAAATATTACGGCCACCTTGAGCGGTGTGCAGGGATCAAGTTCTTTGATGACAATTGCGTCGACGCTCACGGGCGTGGTGATTACGCCGGCTGCCTGGACGATGCAAGCGGGTACATCGCAGCAATTTACGGCGACGGCAACGCTAGGCGCCAACGTCATTATGGACGAGACGCAGGCTTCGAAATGGGCCAGCTCGAACACCAGCGTGGCGACCGTGAACTCGACCGGATTAGTGACTGCGGTGGGACCGGGGACTGCGACGATTACGGCGGTCTACACCACCCGCAAAGGAAGCGACGTTATTACCGTGACCTCAACGGCCCCGCCCAATCTCGGGCAATGGTCGGCCCCGCAGAATCTCGGCATTGTTGCGATTCATATGGCGCTGCTTAACACGGGTAAAGTACTGACCTTCGAATATCCAACGGGCCGCAACGGAGGCCCGACGCCGGCGCGATTGATCGATCCAGTGGCGAACACAGTAACGGATGTGACCCTGCCCTGGCCGTACGATATTTTCTGCGCGGGCACGTCGTTCTTGTACGACGGGCGGTTATTGATTTCGGGCGGATTGGACGACTTTCATTATCCAGCCGACTCGGGCATTGCGAATACGACTTTCTACAACCCGGCGACTAATACCTGGACACAAGGGCCAGCGATGAACCTGACGCGCTGGTATCCAACGACGGTGCCGATGCCCGATGGAACGATCTTAACGGCTTCAGGCACGGCCAACGATGGCGAGCACATTCAGTTCCAGATGGAGTCGTACAACATCAATACGAATACCTGGACGCTGCTTCCGGCATCGGCGAACATGCCCCAGCCGAACGATACTTATCCGCTGCTGACCGAAACACCGCAAGGCAAACTCTTCTACTCGGCGCCGCGCATCAGCAACCTAGGCGGTGAATTGTATGATCCCAAAGCCAAGACGTGGTCGTTCGTCAGTAATTTGAACTGGGGACCGCGTGGACATGCAGCCACCGTGTTATTGCCGAAATCTTCGCAGGTCATGATCGTGGGCGGGGGGGCGGCGAAAAATGGCAATGGTGAGCCGACGGCGACGACGGAGATTATTGACTTCTCGCAACCGAACCCGCAATGGGTTTATGGACCGTCCATGAACATAGCGCGTTACGACCACAACCTGCTTTATTTGGCAGACGGAACATTGATTGCGGTGGGCGGAAACCAGAACTCGGAATACAGCAATCCAGTGTTCCAGCCTGAGCTATACAATCCGGCTACTGGAGTGTGGACGCTGGGACCGCCGCAAGTGGGCACTCGAGCCTACCACTCGACCGCGGTTCTTCTGCCGGATGGACGGGTGCTCTCCGCAGGCTCAGACGCAGGCATAGCCTTGGAGCAGACTTATGAAATTTATAGTCCGCCATATATGTTCGCGCCATCCCGGCCAGTGATTACGCGATCTCCCAAGATTGCGACGTATGGCAAGACCTTCAAAGTAACCACGCCGCAGGCGGCGAAGATTACGCGAGTGGCCTTAATCCGCGCGGGAGCCACAACGCACGCGGTTCACATGGACGATCAGTACTATGTGGACTTGACGTGGACCGTTTCCGGCACAACCCTCATTGTTAACTCGCCCACGACCTCGAATGCAATTCCGCCGGGGTATTACTTGCTGGTGATTCTCGACCAGAACAATATCCCGTCGGTGATGCCTTTCATTCAGCTCACCTAGAAATAAGGCAACTAAAGCTTTGGGCGGCCCGGCGAAATCCGGGCCGTTTTCTTTTTGCAACGTCAACACCCGATGTACTTCGGGCAAAGGCGGAGTTACAATCTCGCATTCAGAATCGGGCAATTCTCAAATCTCAGTTCTTTTCAGGAGGCAGGATGAAAACATCACGATGGCTACCGCCAGTGGCATTGGTGATAGGGCTAAGCCTTGCGGGATGGTCACAGCAGTCTGACCAGGGGTCGAATGCGATTATCAACATCAACGTCAGCCGTACGATTGAGACGGTAAACTATTGGGCTCGCGGCTCCACAAAAGTGGATTTTACGGGCACGGCACTGCTTCCACGGGCATCGGGAAAGGCAGATGTCAGTGCGAAAAACGGGTCAATCTCGATTGACGCGCAGTTTGATGGATTGAGTGATCCCTCAACTTTTGGGCCCTCCTATCTTGTGTATGTGTTGTGGGGAATAACGCCTGAGGGGCATACCACCAATCTGGGGCAGCTTCCGCTGAAAGATGGCAAAGCAAAGCTGCAAGTTACTACGAAGCTGCAAACATTTGGAATGATTGTTACGGCCGAGCCCTATTTCGCAGTAGCGTTTCCGAGTGAGGACGTGATCTTGGCCAATACGATCCGCCGCGACACGCGGGGGGCTGTGACACCGGTAAATGCACAGTTTGAGCTGTTGCAGCGGGGAAAGTATTCCACGGCGAATCTGCCGGCGCTGCCGAATGACGGAGCACCGCTGGATTTGCAGCAGGCGAGAAACGCCATCAACGTGGCGAAGTGGCAGGGCGCGGATAAATACGCCGCCGACTCGCTGGCGAAGGCACAAGCGTCGCTTGATCAAGCGGAGGATTATTTCAAGCGGAAGCAGAAGAACTCAATTTCAACGATGGCGCGGCAGGCCGTGCAAGCGGCTGAGGATGCTCGGGCCATTGCGGTGAAGCGGCAAGCCGACGAGAAGGTCGCGCAAGATCAAGCGGCGGCGGATGCGGTGGCGGCAAAGGCGAAACAACAGGCTGATGAGGAAGCGGCGGCGCGAGCGCAGGCAGATGCGCAACGGGCCCACGCCGAACAACAAAAAGCGGCGGCGGATGCTGCGGCAGCTGCATCCGCAGCGCAGGCACAGCAGGAAGCAGCCGCGCGGGCGCAGGCAGAACAGCAGAAAGCGGCAGCGGATGCCGCCGCAGCTAAAGCCGAGCAAGAAAAGCAGGAGCTGCGGGCGAAACTACTCGAGCAATTCAACCGCGTTTTGCCCACGACGGACACGCCACGCGGCCTCGTCGTGAATATGGGCGATGTCCTGTTCGACACGGGCAAAGCGGATTTGCGGCAGGGGGCCCGTGAAGCGCTGGCCAAGTTATCCGGCATTGTGTTGAATTATCCTTCGCTGCAATTGACGATCGAAGGACACACGGACAGCACGGGCACGGAAGCGTTCAACCAGACGCTCTCAGAAAAGCGCGCCGACAATGTCCGCGATTATCTTGTTGCGCAAGGGCTGCCGGCGACTTCGATTTCGGCGCAAGGACTGGGCGAATCGTCGCCGGTGGCGGAGAACAGCACCGCGGCCGGGCGGCAGAAGAACCGGCGGGTGGAGATTATTGTTTCCGGCGAAGTAATTGGAAATAAGATCGGGCAATAGACGAAGTCCACATGAGGGGATTAGGGCCGCCGCCAAGCGGCCCTTTTTCGCTAGCCTCGCTAAGTGGCTCAGACTCGCCAAATCCAGTGGGGATTCAGGTAACATGTTGATTCCAATCTGAGGACTCGAAACAAGAAGAATGAATCGCGAATCTCATAAAGGCTTTAGCCGCGAAATGCAGCGCGAGACCGAATTGCTGGTCTTTGGTCATGCAGGCACGCCCATGATCGTGTTCCCCAGTTCTATGGGCAAGTTTTTCGAGTATGAAGACCGGGGCATGATCCAAGTGCTGGCGCCAAAATTGGACCGCGGGGACCTGCAAATCTTCTGCCCGGATAGTATTGACAGCGAGAGCTGGTACAACAAACAAGCACACCCGCGTTACCGGGTGCTACGGCATTTGCAGTATGAACGCTACATTCTGCATGAGCTCCTACCCTATATAAGAAGCCGCAATCAGTCGGCGCAACTTGCGGTGACGGGATGCAGTTTTGGAGGATACCACGCGGCAAACTTCTCATTTAAGCATCCGGATGTAGTGACGCACCTGGTAAGCATGAGTGGCTCGTTCGACATTCACCAGTTTCTGGATGGGTATTATGACGACGATTGCTACTTCAATTGCCCGATGGATTATCTGCAAGGCATGTCCGACGAGTGGTTTTTGAGCCGCTACCGGCAGATGCGCATCGTTCTGGGGTCATCGGATTGGGACATGTGCCTCGATGCGAATGTGAAACTGTCAGCGTTGTTGAACGCGAAGGGTGTGCCGCACTGGTTGGATGTTTTCAACGATAATTCGAAGCACGACTGGCCGTTGTGGCAGAGGATGGCCGCGAAGTATTTTTAGTAACCTTTCGCCGCGGAATACGCAGAGAAACGCAGATAAAGAAATATTAACGGTAGGCGGGCACGACGACTTCTGGAGATGGAGTTATGAGCAAAAAAATCGGCATTCTATTTGGAATGGAAAACACGTTTCCTCCGGCTTTTGTGTAAAAAGTCAATTCCATGAAGGCGGCGGGAGTGACCGCTGAGTTTGTGAAGCTGGGCGGAGTTAAGATGGCCGACCCGAGCGGATATCGCGTAATTGTTGACCGCATTTCGCAGGACATCCCCTTTTATCGCTCTTATTTGAAGAATGCGGCGCTGAGCGGGACGATTGTTATCAATAACCCGTTCTGGTGGACGGCCGATGACAAGTTTTTTAACTATGCGCTGGCAACGAAACTGGGCGTCGCGATTCCGCCGACGGTGCTCTTGCCGCACCATGACCATCCAACGGGCACGACGGACATGTCAATGCGAAATCTGATCTTCCCCCTGAATTGGGAGGAGATTTTTGATTACGTCGGCTTCCCTGCTTTTCTCAAACCATATGATGGCGGCGGATGGCGGGACGTTTATCACGTTCATTCGCGGGAAGAGTTGTTCGAGGCTTACAACAAGAGCGGCAAGCTGTGCATGACTTTGCAGCGAGCCGTGAAGTTTAAGGAATATTTCCGGTGTTATGTAGTGGGGCAGGAGAAAGTCCACATCATGCAGTATGATCCGCGAGCCCCGCATCATGAACGGTATGTGAAAAACGCGCCTCCGGTCGACCCGAAGTTGTTGGCGCGAGTGGAGAAGGATGCGCTGACGCTATGCCGGGCGTTGGGATACGACCTGAACACGGTCGAGTTCGCCTGCGAGGACGGGATTCCGTATGCAATTGATTTCATGAACCCGGCGCCGGATGCGGATGTAAATTCCGTGGGCCAAGCGAATTTCGACTGGATCGTGAACGCCGTGGCAGAGCTGGCGGTGAAGAAAGCTCTCAGCGATGAGAATCCGGCGAGCGAGTTGCGTTGGGCGGCGTTTTTGGCGGGGTCAAAAGCGCCAGAGCAGATGAAGAAACTGGCCTAGCCTAAATTGCTTCGCCACAATCCACCCAGCGGTTAGATATACGCAATCTGTCGCCCGTGCCGGGCGCCCGCGCATTTCCGCGCCAAACCAGCGAAATTGCTATACTAAACCGATTAGTGTTGAGAGGCTGTGCCGCCATGCAACCCACCTACACGCTCGGGATCGAGGAAGAATATCAGACCATAGACCCGGTCAGCCGGGACTTACGGTCGCATATCCATGCGGAAATGATTGAGAAGGGGAAGCTGATCCTGCAAGAGCGGGTGAAAGCGGAAATGCACCAATCAGTGGTGGAGGTCGGTACTTCCGTTTGCAGCAACATTAAAGATGCGAAAGATGAAGTGAAGAAGCTGCGCCGCAGCATGATTAAGCTGGCGCGTGAGAATGGATTGGGATTGGCGTCGGCTGCGACGCATCCGTTCACCGACTGGCGGACACAGGAGATTTATCCCGACGAGCGCTACCGCCAGGTGGTGCAGGACATGAAGATGGTGGCGCGAGCGAATCTGATTTTTGGACTGCACGTGCATGTCGGAGTGGAAGATAAGGAAACGACCATCCACCTGATGAATCATGCGCGGTATTTTGTGCCACATATGCTCGCGCTTTCGACGAATTCGCCATTTTGGATGGGCATGAATACCGGGCTGAAGTCGTACCGGTGCAAGGTGTTCGACAAATTCCCCCGAACCAACCTGTCGGATTACTTTCCGAGCTGGGGCGAATATGAAAACTTCGTCAAGCTGCTAATCAAAACCAACTGCATTGATAATGCGAAAAAGATTTGGTGGGACATTCGGCCGCATCCGTTCTTCAATACGCTGGAATTCCGGGTGTGCGATATTCCGATGCGGGTCGAAGAGACGATAGCATTGGCCGCGCTGATTCAGGCAACAGTCGCGAAATTGCACAAACTCCACGCGGCCAATCAGGGGTTCCGGCTGTACCGTCGCGCGCTGCTGATGGAAAACAAGTGGCGGGCCGCGCGATATGGTCTAGATGGAAAGATGATCGATTTCGGGAAGCAGAAAGAAGTGCCGACGCGGGACCTGATTCTGGAGTATCTGGACTTTGTGGATGATGTGGTCGATGAATTGGGATCACGCGAAGAACTGAACTACATCCACGAGATTCTGGAAAAAGGCACAGGAGCAGACCGTCAGTTGAAAGTCTATGAAGAGACCGGCGATCTAAAGAAGGTTGTGGACTATATTGTGCAGGAAACGGCAGCGGGACTGGAAGAAACGGAGACTGCGGCCGAGCGGAAAGTCGGGTAAATCGAATTCCCCACCCTGTCACAAAAAACATGACGAGGGTGGGGCACATAATTATTGAGGAAAGTTGGAAGCGCGAAGAATGAGTACGAACGTGAATGGGACAAAGACCATGCTCCGGGGGATGGAGTTCGATCCGGAGCTGACGGCGGGAGCGCGCAACGCGGTGAATGTTTGCCTGCGCATTCAGCCGAGCGAAAAAGTTACGGTCATCACCGATGAGGCCACAAAAGAAATTGCCGCGAGTCTGGTACACGAACTGGAATCGCTGGGTTGTCGTTATAACTCGTGGGTCATGGAAGAGCTGGCGCCACGGCCGCTGAAGGATTTCCCGCGAGAAATTGCCGAGGACATGGAATCAAGCCAGGTCAGCATTTTTGCAGTGCAGGCGCAGAGGAACGAACTGCAATCCCGCATGCAGATGACGGACATTGTGAACCGGCGGCGCATCCGCCATGCGCACATGGTGAACATCAACAAGCGCATCATGATGGAAGGTATGCGGGCGGATTTTATGAAGGTGGACCGCATCAGCGTGAAAGTGATTGAGATGGTGCGCAAAGCCAAGCGCGTGCGGGCGAAGACGGCTGCGGGAACGGATTTCGTGGGCGAGCTAAATCCAAATTATAAGTGGGTAAAGACGAGCGGGATTATAAGTCCGGACAAATGGGGAAATCTGCCGGGCGGAGAGATTTTCACCACGCCGGGCGAAGTGAATGGAACGTTCGTGATTGATGGCGTGGTCGGGGATTTTCTTTGTTCGAAGTTCGGTGATTTGGCGCCCAATCCTTTGACGATTCAAGTGAAGGGCAACCGAGTGACTGAGGCGCACTCCGACAACAAAGAACTAGAGAGCGACTTCTGGAATTACACGCACACCGATGAAAACAGCGACCGCGTTGGCGAATTTGCCATTGGCACGAATATCGAGTTGAAAGACGTGATTGGCGAAATTTTGCAGGATGAGAAGTATCCGGGGATACATATTGCGTTTGGGAATCCGTATGGCGCGCACACCGGGGCGGAATGGTATTCCGGAACGCATATTGATGTGGTGGGACGTAAGTTCGACATTTGGGTAGACGACGAGCAAATCATGAAGGGTGGGCAGTTTTTGGTGGAGGCGTAGTTCCTCGCCGTCGCTGGTGAGTTTGAGGTTTAGCTTGGCGGCCTGACCAAAGCCGTGGTTCTACTATCTTCTCTCCTCTCCTCTCCTCTTCTATTTCGCCTTATAGATGCCATCGTGGAAATTTAGCTCGCGGGTTTGGCCGCCGGGGAGGGTCACGATTGTTTGCACGATCTGATTCGCGGAATTCCGTGAGTAGTTGTATTTGTAGACTTTGCCATCCGCCAGATGTTGCTCTGAGACCAAGCCTGCGCGGTAAGTATTTTTCAGCAATATATTCCAGTTTCCGTCCAGGATGGCCGTCATAAGGTAGGGGTCATAACCCGCAGAGTTGAGAAGCCGGGTGTACTCGAAGCGATAGAGAATCCGCGATCCGTCGGATACCGACTCCAGATGTCCGGTCGAATCATAGGTATAGGCGCGAGTATTGCCAGTATCGTCCTCGGCCTCCGTGATACGGGCAGAGCCGTCGTATTTGAACTTAATAACGTGGGCTGATGAGGAAACCAATTCCTGGAGATTGCGATCGGCATCGCGCTTGAGGCGGATGCTGTGCCCTTCGCCGTCGCGGATTTCCCACGCGGCCCCTTGTGCATAACTCTTCGCGTGGTAGGCTTCGGGAAAAATGAACTGGCGATGGTCGCCAAGAGTGAGGGTCCAGCCGTTGCCGTTCCATGCATCCTGCGCACCATAAAACTCAGAGGAAGTACTGCCGTGGCGAAAGACCGCGTCAGCGTATCCAGAGCCCTTAGATATGCGTCCAAAGTGGATTTGGCGTCCGTCTTCGAGATTTAAGTCCTGATATGTGTAGGGAAATCTTGTCCCGGTTGGGCAAATATCGTAAGGATGGTTGGTTCCCACGCCAAAGGCACGGCTGTTGTAATCCCAAGCACGATAGGTACGATCGAGCGCTAGTGGCATCACATCGGGAACGAACAGGTCGGTCTGGCGAAGCACGAACATTCCGGTATCAAGATTGACGTCAAATTCATTGACCGGCGCAGGATGACGGACTGAGGGCTTCCTCATTACGATGGTGCCTGTGAACTGTGTTTGTCCCGAGGCTTGCGGAGCGATGGCGAGGACAGGATAAGAACCATCCCAGGTGGGAACAGTCGAATCGTAAGGCAGCAGCTCTACTTTGATTGCGGGTGGGGGCTGATGCCATTGGCGGTATGTCTTCCAGGCAACGCCGATCCAAACGCTACATGCGACCACGAAGCCGATTCGTATGAGAACTTTCATGGAGCAGGCTCAGTATTCAGCATTTGGTGCATGGCGACAATGGCATTTGAGGGGAGATGCAGTGTGACCAGTGGGACACCGGGATTGCATCCAACCGCTTTGCCTCCGTTGGTTCCGTTATAATCTAGGCCATCCATGATTCCCGCGCTGCGGCAGAAATTCAATGCGAATTTTACGCCTGAGAAGTACCAGACTTTCCTGAAAGTCATGGACGAACGGTGCGGAACGCCCATCAAGTTTCGCATTGCGGAAACGCCGTGTTTTTTCCCTAGAGACCTGATGGATAAGATGGTTTCTTACGGGAAAACGCTGATCCGGCAGTTGGAGAGCCTGGAATACCGCAAGGTTTCATTCGAATCCATCCCCGAAAAGTTCAATGTGCCACGCGAGACATCGCACCCTATGTTTGTCGCGGTGGACTTCGGACTGATCAGGGACAAGCATGGCAACTTGGAGCCCAAGCTCGTGGAAATGCAAGGGTTTCCTTCGCTTTACGCCTATCAGGCGATGCTGTCGCAGGTTTACCAGGAGGTCTTCGAGCTCGATGGAAGCTTGCAATATCTGCTGGGAGATTTGGATTGGGAGGGCTACAAGGCGCTTTTGAAAAAGGCGATACTGGGCGAGCACGGCCCTGAGAATGTGATTCTCATGGAGATTGATCCGCTCAATCAGAAGACGCTGCCCGATTTTCTACTCACGGAACGGCTACTAGGAATCCAGACGGTTGCGGTGACCGACCTGAAAAAGGTCGGTAAGTACTTGTTTTACATGAAAGACGGCAAACGCATTCCGGTGCACCGGATTTATAACCGCGTCATCGTGGATGAACTGGTACGCAAAAAGGTAAAGCTGCCATTTGAGTTTAACGAGGATGTCGAAGTGGAGTGGGCCGGGCACCCGAACTGGTATTTCCGGATGAGTAAGTTCTCATTGCCATTTCTAAAGCACGAGTCTGTACCCCATACGAGATTCTTGCATCGCGTGGAACATAATCCGAAAGATCTGGCGAACCACGTGATTAAGCCGTTGTTTTCGTTTGCCGGCATTGGCGTAATCATGAATCCGACAAAGGAAGACCTGGCAGCGATTCCGAAGAGCCAGCATGCGCAGTATATTTTGCAAGAGAAAATGGAGTTCGTGCCGGTGATTGAAACCCCTTCGGGGCCCACGAAAGCGGAAATAAGGATTATGTACATCTGGCTGGATGAGTTGACGCCGGTAATGACGATTATCCGCATGGGGCGCGGCCTGATGATGGGCGTGGACCAAAACAAGAATATGGATTGGGTGGGGGCGTCGGCAGGGTTCTGGCCGGGCGAGTAGAATTCCCGAAACCCCCACCCTGTCACAAAGAATGTGACAAGAGTGGGGCACCCATAGCCGAACTTTTCTTCAAAGAGTTTGCTTCCTATCTCGCGGGAGAATAGTCCCATACATATATGACCTTATCCAACCGTAGAGGGTGGGCCGGAGCGGCGAGGAAAGCGCTCTGGCTTTTTGTTTGTGCGCTGCTGATTTGGCCGCTGGTTTCGGGGCCTATGGCAAATTTGGCGGGTATTGCCGCAGCCGAGGAAACTCCCCCGCCCCGCGTCGAGACTCTGGCGCAAGACACGGGTGCGATGGGCTTGCAGGAGGTGCTTCGTCGTTTGGGAACCACCGCACGGCTGATGCAAACGGTTGCGCATCCGGATGATGAGGATGGCGGCATGCTGACCATGGAAGCCCGTGGCAAAGGCGTGAGTACGGTTTTGCTGACACTAAATCGAGGTGAAGGCGGGCAGAACAAGCTGGGCAGCAACCTATTCGATGTGCTGGGCGTGCTGCGCACCCTAGAACTAACAGCCGCCGACCGTTATTACGGAGTTGAGCAAAGGTTCACACGAGTAGCGGACTTTGGGTTCTCGAAAACCGCAGACGAAACATTTAAGAAGTGGGACGGCGGCGAACCCGCACTCGCTGACATGGTTCGGGTCATCCGAACGTTTCGACCCGATGTCATCGCGGCGCGATTTTCGGGAACTGACCGTGATGGGCACGGGCACCATCAGGTGTCTTCGTTGCTGGCGCGAACGGCATTTCGAGCGGCGGCAGATCCCACAAAATTTCCCGAGCAGATTAAAGAGGGCTTGTTGCCGTGGCAGGCGAAGAAACTCTATATCGGCAACGTTTGCGGGTTCAATGCGCTGACTTGCCCGGCTGCCGATTACACATTGAAGCTCAATACCGGCGTGAAAGACGCTGTGCTGGGGACTTCGTACATTCAGTTTGCGATGGACGGCTTGCGGCATCAGCTTTCGCAAGGCGCAGGCGGATGGACGGTTGACCCTGGCGACCGTTTCACATACTACAAGCTGGTGGATTCGACATTGCCGATGCCGAAAGATCATGAAAATGATTTCTTCGACGGCCTCGATACTAGTTTAGTTGGGCTTGCAGGGCGGCTTGGGGTCGAGGAGAGCAAGGTTCCGTATTTGCGGCCGGATCTCGAGCGGATGCAAGCGCTGGTGACGAAAGCACAGGATGATCCGAAGAACGCTGTGGAACCGTTGCTAAGCGGCTTGCGCATCACGCGCCAATTGGCGGCAAAGATTGAGCGAGCGGCGATTTCGGATGCCGCCAAAGAAGATTTACTGGTGAATCTTCGAACAAAAGAAAAACAATTCGCCGAGGCGGCCAACCTCGCGGGGAGGGTCCAATTTACCGCGGAGGTCGAAACATCTCTGGCGAGCAGCCCTGAAACCGCGTTCATGGCAATCAGAGGCCAGAGCTTCAAAGTGCGCACGCGATTTGCCAGCGCGGCCACGGCAAGAAACGTAAGAATCACGTTGGAGGCGCCTTCGAGATGGAAAATCGAAAAGCTCGGCGAATCTTCCCCAAGCGATGCCACCTTTAAAGTGACAGTTGCGGCGAACGCTGAATATACACGCCCCTATTGGCACCGAGATAATCCGGAAACAGATGCGCTGAATATTATTGACGATTCTAAGTCCGCCACGCTTCCCTTCCCGCCGATGCCGTTACAAGCGCAAGCGAGATATGAAGTTTCGGGCAAGGAAGGCGCAATCGAGGCGAGCGTCAACGTATCGTACAAGGGCGACGCGGGCGAGACATTGGAGCGCGCGGTTGCGGTGGCTCCTGCTTATTCCGTGATGATGGACCCCGGTCAGCAAGTGATCGCGACCGGAACGACAACCGCGAGGCCGGTAACGGTGACGGTGAGCTCGAACTTGCCGCAGGGCACTAAAGGTATGCTGCGATTGGAAGTCCCACAAGGATGGCGGGCGGAACCAGAGCAGATGGCTGTAGATCTTCCAGCGCGCGGTACAACAAAGAATGTTTCCTTTCACGTTGCTGCGCTCGATACACGCGAAGGTAAAGCGCAGGTCAAAGCCGTTCTTGAGGTTGGCGGCGAGAGTTTCAGCGAAGGTTACAGTGTGGTCACGCGCGATGATCTGAATACTTTCTATTATTACCAGCCTGCGATTCAGCGAGTAAGCGTCGTGGATGTGAAAGTCCCCCAGGGTATCCGTGTTGGTTATGTGATGGGAGCGGGAGACGAAATTCCGAGTGTGCTTGAGCAAATCGGAATGAACGTGACCGTGTTCGACGCTGAAAAACTCGCGAGCGACGACTTGAGCCACTATGACGCGATTGTCCTGGGCATTCGCGCTTACGACACGCAGAAAGATCTTGCCTCCAACAACTCGCGCCTGTTGGATTGGGTAAAAGGCGGGGGAACACTTCTTGTCCAATACAACACTGGGACCAGCGATTTTAATGCCGGCAAGTACACGCCCTATCCAACCACTCTCGGGCGCGGGCGGGTTTCTGTCGAGGAAGCGCCAGTGAAGATTCTGGCGCCGGAGAATCCTGTCTTCCACTCACCCAATGAAATCACTGCGAAAGACTTCGACGGCTGGATACAAGAGCGCGGGCTCTATTTCATGAACCAGTGGGATGCAAAATTCACGCCTCTGCTCGAGTCGCATGATCCGGACGAGCCCGAACAAAAGGGCGGAATGCTCGAAGCGGAATACGGCAAGGGGATTTATATCTATACGGGGTATGCATTTTTCCGAGAATTGCCGGCTGGAGTGCCGGGGGCTGTGCGGTTGTATGTGAACTTGCTTAGCGCGAAAGGCAGTGGTCGGCAATCCGCCAGCCAATAAGAATGACCGACGAGACACAATCGCCCGAGTTGATTCGCGGCCTTGGCCTGGGCGGCGCAACTGCACTCAATATGATTGACATGATCGGAGTGGGCCCGTTCATTACGCTGCCTCTGATCATCGGCGCAATGGGTGGACCGCAAGCGATGCTGGGCTGGATTCTCGGCGGGCTGTTCGCTTTGTGCGACGGCCTGGTCTGGGCGGAGTTGGGAGCAGCGATGCCGCACTCCGGCGGCTCATATTTTTACTTGAAAGAAATCTACGGGCCGCAAAAACTTGGGCGGTTGATTTCTTTTTTGTTCATCTGGCAGCTTTCGTTTTCGGCGCCTCTGTCCATTGCGTCGGGAGCCATTGGATTGGCCGAGTACGCATCGTACTTTTGGCCTGGGATGGGGATATGGGGTAGCCGCGCGCTGGCGATGAGCGTGGTGATACTCGCGACGGCTTTGCTTTACCGGCGGATTACGCGAATAGCAGCAATTTCAAAGCTGCTTTGGGTGGGCGTAATGGGCACAATCGCATGGGTCATCTGGGCGGGATTCACGCATTTTAATTCCCGGCAAGCGTTCGCGTTCCCGCCGGGCGCATTTACGCTCTCGCATGGATTTTTCCTGGGGCTGGGGTCGGCCATGTTGATTGCAACCTACGATTATTGGGGCTATTACAACGTAAGTTTCCTCGGCGGTGAAGTGAAAAATCCTGCCACCACAATCCCGCGCGCTTTACTGCTATCTATTGGGTTGGTGGGATGTCTATACATCTTGATGAACATTAGCGTGCTCGGCGTAATTCCGTGGCGGGAGATGGGAAACAAGTCGGACGGTTTGCACATTGTCTCCACTTTCATGCAACGGGCATACGGCGCGTGGGCGGCAAGTTTGGTTACGGTGTTGGTGATATGGACGGCGTTTGCCTCGGTATTTTCCCTGATGCTTGGCTATTCACGGGTTCCCTACGCTGCCGCCTTGGACGGAAATTATTTTCAAGCGTTTGCGCGTGTCCATCCGGAAGGACTCTTTCCCTACGTCTCGTTGCTTGCACTTGGCGGCGTCGCTGTGCTGTGTTGCCTGTTCTCGCTGGCCGATGTGATTGCGGCGCTGGTGGTCATTCGCATCCTGCTGCAATTTCTGGTGCAAGCGATCGGTGTCATCGTATTGCGTGTCAAACGGCCTGACATGCAGCGCCCGTTTCGCATGTGGCTATATCCCGTGCCTGCGTTATTGGCAAGCGCAGGATTCCTATTCATATTGTTCTCGCGGAAGAACTTTGAGCGGGAAGTCCGATATGCCGCGATAATTCTGGCGGCCGGATTGACCACATATATGTTACGGGCATGGCGTAACGGAGATTGGCCGATGCATCGGCGAGCCGAGTTGGTGAAGTAAAACCATGGCGGATTCGATTCAAACACCGCTGCCGGACATTCAAACGTCTTCCCCACAGCACCGTTCTGCTTGGGCGCCCTTGCGAGAACCCCTCTTCCGCGCCCTCTGGGGTGCAGCAGTCGTATCCTACACCGGCACATGGATGCAAAACGTCGGTGCCGGTTGGTTAATGACGCAACTGACGATGTCTCCCCTGATGGTAAGTCTAGTGGCAGCAGCAACCACGTTGCCCGTTTTTCTGGTGATTTTGCCGGCCGGGGCCTTGGCCGACTTAATGGATCGCCGGCGATTGCTATTGCTCACCCAAGGCTGGATGGTGGTCGCGTCCGGGCTGCTTGGTATCTTCACTCTGTTAGGTCATGTGACACCATGGATCCTGCTGGGATTCACATTCCTGCTCGGACTAGGTGGCGTGATGAACGATCCGGCATGGCAAGCCATCACGCCCGAAATCGTTTCGACCGAGAACCATGCGCCCGCCGTCGCTCTGAACTCAGTCGGATTTAACGTGGCTCGCGCGGTCGGCCCCGCTCTGGGAGGCATGGTCATCGCTGCCACGAGCTCGGGCATCGCATTCTTGCTCAACTCCGTTTCATTCTTTGGCGTCATTTTTTTTCTTTATCGCTGGAAACGCAGGCCTCCTGAACGAGTAGAGAAAGGCCGGGTCCGGGATGCGATGGTGGCCGGATTTCGCGAAGCACGCAGCTCACACAACGTTCGTTGCGTGCTCGTCCGCACAGGCGCCTTCAGCATCGGCGCCAGTTCGTTGCTTGCGTTGTTGCCGATTTTGGCGCGACCGCATGGGCCGACTGGGTTTGGCCTGTCCCTCGGCCATTTCGGCTTGGGCGCGCTGGCAGCCGCTGCGTTGCTTCCGCGATTGCGGCGGCGGCTTAGCGTAGATTGCCTGGTGATGATGGCGACACTTCTTTTCGCCGCCATGACGTCAGCCGCAGGCTACGTTAAGGCTTTCGTCTGGCTCAGCGCAGTGATGTTTGTCGCCGGCGCCGCGTGGATTGCGATTGTGGCCTGCTTGAATGTGGCGGCCCAAACCATGCTGCCGTCATGGCTGCGGGCGCGTGGGCTCTCCATGTATTTGCTGGTTTTGCAGGGCGGGATGGCGGTGGGCAGTGCGGTCTGGGGCGGATTAGCGAGTAAAATCGGCGTCCCTCTCGCTTTGCTTTCCTCCGCACTGACCTTGGTCTTCGCCTGGCTGGCGGTTCGCGGGTTTCCCCTCGAGCATCGAGGGGTCGCAGCGAGGATGAGCTGAACAAGCGATGCCATTCGTGATACAGTCGGTTCGCAATCCAATTCACAACACAACTCTAAGGAGGCAGTATGGGGCGTAGACAACTATGGCTGGGAATTTTTGCGGCCTTACTATGCACGGCAGGAGCATGGATGCAGGCCAGCGCAGCGGAGAGTCGCAGCGTCGCAGCAGTACTAAATGACAGCGTAACCAGGGGCGAGAAGGAATTGATGTCAGCGGCGAACGCGATGCCAGAAGATAAATATTCCTTTGCGCCGACCAGCGGAGAGTTCAAGGGGGTTAGGACGTTCGGAGATCAAGTCAAACACGTGGCCGCGGTGAACTATATTCTCGGAGCGTCCATACTTGGCGAGAAACCGCCCGTGGATGTCAGCGGCGAATCGGGCCCGGCCGCGATGAAGTCAAAAACTGACATTACAAAATTCGCAGCGGATTCCTACGCCTATCTCCATAAAGCGATTGATTCGATTAATGACAAGGATATGCTGGAGCCGATTAAGAATCCCTTCTGGGATGCTTCTTCTTCACGTCTTGAGCTGGCCGTTCTCGCGGCGCAGCATGAATTCGATCACTACGGGCAAATGGTTGAATATTTGCGTATGAATGGAATTGTCCCTCCAGCCAGCCGATAACGGGGAGACTATGTTGTGTGGGGCCGGCGAAAGCTGGCCCTATTTATTTGCATGATTGTAGATGGCTGTGGCGATGAGCTCGGCTGGCAAGCAATGGTTGCGGAGATGCGCAGCAACTTTCTCGCGCACCCGTTTTATATTCGCATTGGGATGCAAGAAAATGAGGACCGAGGGCCCAGCGCCGCTTAAGGCCACTCCGAGTACTTCCTCCGCTCCGGCGAAAAGCTGCATGGCAGGTAATAACGGGCACAAGTGAGCACGATAGGGCTGATGCATCCGATCGCCAAGGGCCGCGGCCAAGAGTTCAGGCCGGCCCTGGGAAAATGCTGCCAGCAGGAGCATGGAATTCTGAATGTTGTTGACCGTGTCAGCGCGAGAATAGGTTTCAGGAAGAATGCTGCGCGCTTGCGCTGTGGAAAGCGATTGCTCGGGCACTGCCAATAGCAGCGGCCAATTCCCTTTCGGCTTTACCACTGCAACCTGGGCTTCTGATTCGCTGGGGATGCGCGCGACGGCCAGGCCTCCCATCCAGCAGGCCGCCGCGTTGTCCGGATGGTGCTCGCGGCGGGCTGCCTCACCGATAATGCGGCTAGCGTTCCAGCGCAAACGCCCGAAATGGTTGGCCAGAGCGATGCCAGCCAGCACTGCGGACGCCGAGGAACCGCAGCCTTTGCCGATAGGAATCTCGTTCTGAATGATGAGTGCCACAGGTTGTGCTGCTTTACCCTCGGACGCGAGGACTTCGCGATAAGTGGTCAGAATTAGATTATTTTCGATACGGCCGCAAATCTCGGCATCCCGGCCTGTCGCGCGAACCGAGAATTCACTCGCAACGCGCGCACGGACTTTGAGAAATATCTTCATCGCGAGAGCAGCTGCATCGAAGGCGGGGCCAAGATTGGCGGATGTGGCCGGAAGGACCACCTCCAGAGGCTTGGCGGCAGCACCTTTTGTTTTTCTGACGCGTAAAAGGGATTTTGGCATGGGAGAGTTGTCGGTACTTATGATTGCATATTCGGCGACGAATCGATCTCCCTGAGAAGCCTGGTCACCGCATCGGGACTGGCTTCGACGACGATCGGGGCGCGGCGGCTGGACGCGAGCATGGCCGCTTGCTTATCTTCCGCCAGCAATGCCCCGCGATGAAAATCCAGGGTAAAGTCTGGATCTTTGAGTAAGTGGCCGGTTAACACCATGACCACCGATTCGTTGGATTTGACGAATCCTGCGCGGACGAGTCTCTTCAGACCGGCTAATGTAACCGCCGATGCTGGCTCGCAACCTATTCCTTCCGCGCCGATTTCCGCTTTCGCCAACGCCATTTCCGCTTCGCTCACCTCTTCCGCGACGCCGCCGGTCGCTTCGAGAATCCGCACCGCCTTCTTCCAGGAAGCAGGATGCCCGATTCGAATGGCTGTAGCGAGCGTTTCTGCGTGTACGCCGATGAGCTCACGGCCTCCATTTTCTCGCATCGTGCGGACTAGCGGGTTGGCACCGGCCGCCTGGATGATGGAAATCCTCGGGACTTTTGAAACGAACCCGAGCGACTTCATTTCCAGAAAGGCTTTGCCGAGGGCGGAAGAATTAGCGAGATTCCCACCGGGGACGATAACGTGGTCGGGCACTTCCCACTCGAATTGTTCCAGTATTTCCAGAGCCGCCGTTTTCTGGCCCTCCAGGCGATAAGGGTTGACCGAGTTGAGAAGATAGATCGGCATCTGCTGGACCACTTCATTAAGAACTCGAACGCAACCGTCGAAATCCGTCTTGAGCTGGCAGGTGACCGCGCCATAATCAAGAGATTGCGAAAGCTTGCTCCAGGAAATCTTACCTTCGGGAATCAGCACCAGGCTACGCATGCCAGCCCGCGACGCGTAAGCGGCCATGGATGCCGAAGTGTTCCCGGTCGAGGCACAGGCGACCCAACGATAGCTGGCGGCGCGGGCTACCGATGCGGCCACGGTCATGCCTGTATCTTTGAAGGACGCAGTCGGATTCATGCCCTGATGTTTGGCGAATAGATTTTTCACACCGGCGATACGCGCACAGTGCGGCATTGTATAAAGCGGGGTGTTGCCTTCACGCAGCGTAACAATGCTTTCCGCGTTAACCGCTGGCAGAACTTCGCGGAAGCGCCACACGCCGCTTTGGTCGAGAGGGAGTTGAGATGAACGTCGCGAAAGCCATGCCTGCTTGACCTTTTCTGATCCGCCCACCTCGCGCAGAAACTTGTCCAGCGCCGGATAGGTAACTTCCAGCAAATCTCCGCAAGAAGGGCAGCGAAAGTTCTCGCTCGCCTTCTCAGAAATATGGCCACACTCGATGCACTGCAACTGAGAAGGCGGAGAAAAGGCTGAAATGGTGGTCATCGGCCGAGCTATTTCGCTCCGCGAAGATATTTATCAGTTTTCGCAATCCAGTCGGCGCGAGGCGGGGTGAAGATGTCGAGATCCACAGTGTCTTCAAGGGCTTCGGCCTTGTGGGGCATATGCGGGGGAATTAGCAAGACCTCGGCAGCGCGGACTACGATAACGCGGCTATCAATCCAGAACTTCAGGCCGCCGTCTAAAACATAAGTCACCTGCTCATTGTGATGGCTATGTTCCGGAACGATGCAACCTTTCTTCAGCAGGACTCTAGCGAGCATAACTTGCTGGCCGACAACGAAATGACGTTGTAACAGAGGATTTAAATCTTCGAGAGTAATAGCGTTCCATGATGCGTGTCGAGCGGCAAGTTTTGGCACGTGGGCAGATCCCTTTTGCCCCGCGGCCTTCTTTTTTTTGAAAACGCTTTTCTCTTTACCAGGCATCAGTGGACTTTCCCGCCGTAGAGCGCGACTGCGTTGTCGTGCAAGAACCCGTGGGCCAGTTGCAGAGCGACCGGTTCGCTCACTTCCCCTTCAGAAATCATTTCTGCCAATGCCGCAGCCAACGCGGTCCGCGTCGTCTGAACCCCAATCCAGTAGCTCTCTTCTGCGCCCAACGCTTCATTGTACGGGAAGCAGTCAGTACCAAACGTGATCTTGTCCGGAAAAGTCTCGAGCCATTGCTTGAGCGTGTCTTTCATAGCGGCAGGGTACATCACCATTTCCATGAGCGAAGAATCCATATACACGTTCTTGGCGGAAGCCAGCCAGATCGCCTGCCTCTCATAAGGATAACCGCCATGGATCATGACGAAGCTTGTGCTCGAATAATGAGGGTCGCGCAAAATATTTTCGAGGTTGAAGATATTCCCCTCCGTCATATTGAAATAGTCGCCAATGCCGCCCGCCGTGTGGATGTGCACCGGGAGGTGCAGGCGCCCGCCCTCGCGGACTAAATAGCGGAAGATGTAATCCTGAAAGGTTCGGTATTCTGCCTCGCTGGGTACGCCGCCCGTCACATATTTCCGGTAAATGGCTTCTGCCTTCACCAGTGGCGGGTCGGCAAACGTAAGCGAGCGAAAATATGAAACTTCGAACTTCTCGGCAATCCCGCCCTTTTTCTGGTTGTCTTCAAGTGTGCGCGTAACAAACTTCAGATAATCGCGAAAGGCCGCGGGTAGTTTGCTCACCCCTTCTTGCCGCATCCAACGGTGCAGCATCTTCTCCTGCAAGGGCATGTACACAGCCTCGTCTGGATTGCGCGCGGCCTCACGCCGATTATCGAAAGGCCACATAAACGAATCGGCAAAGAAGACCCAGACAAAGCGCTTGGGATCGAGGTAGTCGGCCATCATCGCGCGATTGGCCACACCCTGCTCTATATTTAACTTATCGAGAATATCGTCAAAATAAGCTCGCCCTTGCGCCTTTCTCAGTTCAGCCTTCTTCTCGGCGAGCCACTTGGCATGCTCCGAGGAAAAATCGTCATAAGGGTAGCCGAAGAGCGCTTTAGCAGCGGCGACTAGTTCAGGGTTGGTGTCGCGTTCACGCAGAACCGTGCTGCCTTCCGGCGGCGACGCCATGGCATCCACATCGGGATCGTCATAGAACCCGGGATGAGCATGATGATCGAAAATAGGTATCTTTTCGATTTCGGGCAGCAAATGCTGATAGATTTGCGTAACATCCGCGCCGAGCAGGGGACGTGCCTGCGCGAGAGCGATGCTACTGAGGACGGAAAGACATAGAAGAGTTCGCCCAAAGAAGTTCATCTTCGATTGATACATTCCCACCCTCGCAGAACGACAATCTTATTACGTATCGAGCTGCCCTACAACGCGTGCGCACCATCGTTTGACCGGCAACGAAGCGTACGTAATACGGACCCGTAAGATGAAATCAAGCTTGCCGCATTAGCAGGCCGACAGTAACCTAGTGACAAGCTCGTTTCGCAGGAACTGAACAGAATCGATTCAGGGAGCAGCGCCGTCATGAAATCTCACAAGCATCGCCAGGAAACAGAAGTAATACGCGCAGGCGCGGACCCGGGTAAAAAGACTGGGCCCCTGGCGACTCCGATTTATCAGACCGCCACTTTCGAGGCCGCCGACTCCGAGGAGCAGGTCCGTGTCATTCCTACTGACATGTTTTACACGCGATACGGAAACCCCACATGCACCGTGGCCGAAGCGCGAATCTCCGAACTCGAAGGCACAGATGCAGCCTTGTTGTTCGCCTCTGGCATGGGAGCGATTACGGCCGCCATTCTCGCGCTGGTCAAGGCCGGCGACCACATAGTAGCGCAACAAGATATTTACGGCGGGGCGGTCAAGTTCTTGAGTTCGTGGCTACCGAAGCTCGGGGTGGAAACCACATTCTTCCCGACTAATGACTTCAAGGAATGTGAACGCGCCATTCGCCCGAACACGAGAATTCTATATCTGGAATCGCCAACCAATCCAACACTAAGGTTGGTGGATTTACATCACGCGGCAGCCGTCGCCAAGAGGCATAACCTGATTTCCATGATCGACAGCACCTTTGCCACCCCCATCAACCAACGGCCCGCGGAGTTTGGCATCGATCTGGTTTTGCACTCGGGCACGAAATACTTTGCCGGACACTCGGACTTGATTTGCGGGATCGCAGCCGGAAGAAAAGACTTGATCGAGCAGATTCATGCGACGCGGACAATAATTGGCGGGACGATGGATCCTCATGCGGCGTGGCTATTACTACGCGGCATCAAGACTCTCGCCGTGCGCGTGGCCCGACAGAATGAGAATGCTTTGAAGATTGCGGAGTATTTAGCCAGTCACGATCGAGTTGTGCAAGTGCATTATCCGCTAGTCACCTCGCACCCGCAGCGTGCATTAGCGATGCAGCAATTAAACGGAGGCGGAGGTGTGTTGAGTTTTGAAATAGATGGGACCGCCGAGGATGCTCGGCGCGTCGCTGAGTCTCTGAGCTTGTTTACGCTCGCCCCCAGTCTCGGTGGGGTAGATTCGCTGGTTACTCTCCCAGTTGTCACTTCCCATGGCATGATCGCTCCCGAACATCGCGCCAAAATGGGTGTGACGGAGCAACTTATCCGCCTTTCCGTAGGCATCGAGAGCATTGACGATTTGATAGCTGATCTGGGTCAAGCCCTGGCAAAGGTAAGTGCGAAGCAAACCGCGGGTGTGAGTTAAAAGAGCAAAAAAAGTCCCGCCACCGGTGTCTCACGCCAGTGGCGGGCTAGCCTTGGAGGAATTACTAGGAAAAACTAGAAGATAAACTTTGCTCCCAGTTGAAGAATACGTGCGTTGTGAGCTGTAAGAATCTGCAAGAAGTTCGTCCCGCCAAAACCCGACGTCCCTGAGTTTAGGTTCGCGCTGTTCGAAGCGCTGGAGCCACCATCGCCGTTAATGTAGCCGAGTTCGGTGTGGTTGAATACGTTAAAGGCTTCCGCGCGGAATTCGAAGTGCATCGATTCTTTTATCGCGAATGTCTTGAAGAGCGCCATATCGAAATTCGTGCGGTTCGGATTCGTCAGTGAGTTGCGTCCCGAGTCGCCAAACGTCAACCCACGCGGTGCAGCGTAAGCGTTGGGATTGTAGATCTGAATCCCTTGACCGGGAATTGTAACGTGGCCACCCGCGTTCGGATCGCCAACGATATTGGCATAAGCGGCAGTTGTCGTTACGCCGTTCGCCACGCCGGCGTTGTCGCCGGGGAAGGTCACGGTAAAGGGCGAGCCTGTGCTGAACGTAAAGATTCCGGAGTATTGCCAGCCTCCGAGCAATTTGCCGCTGAGGTTGTTATTTCGCAAGAATGGGAGGTCATAGACATAGCTCAAGCTGAGGTTGTGCCGCTGGTCGAAGTTCGAACTGGCGCGGTTGAGCGCGGGATCGTAACTGTTGACGAGGTTTCCATCCTGGCGACTGGAAGAGTCATCGATGGAATGGCTATAGGTGTAGGAGAAGCTTAGCGTCAAGCCTTTGGCCGTTCGTCGCGCACCAAGTTGCAGAGCGTTGTAATTCGAAGAGGCGGCGTCTGCGAGTTTAGTTATGTCTCCGTAACCGACGTAGGGACGCAGGCCATTGGGGTCGTTGCCGCATGCCGTGCTGAGATTATTGGCCCAGCTGCCGGTAACGGTTTGCCCGTTAAATGTCGCGGTCGCGACTCCTGTGGGGCTGATATTTGTAATTGAGTTGCAATCGCTCTGGCTGAAGGCCTGGTTTATGCCATAGGGGTTTAAGGCCAGCGGAACTGGTTGCAATTGATTTAGCTCACTCACCTGAGTGAGGTGCGTGCCCACGCTGCCGACATACGACATCGTCACGACTGTACTCCCGGCAATCTGATGCTGCAAATCGAGATGCCACTGCTGCATGTAGGGCCAGATCGCTTTCGTGGGGATCGAAACCACGTTCAACGGAAGCTGCCCTTGACCGCCGGTGTTTCCTTTGCCGATGTTCGAATAACCGTTGATGAACAGTTGCGTTAGCGTGGTGGCGAGGGGTGGCGAATTCTCCAGCGACTCGCTATTCCCTTCGTTGCCGTTGGTGTGTTCGAAGAAAATACCGTAACCTCCGCGCAGCGCCCATTTGCCGTCGCCGAAAGGATCCCATGCGAAACCAATGCGCGGTGCCGGATTGAATAAATGTCCCTGCATGCAGCTGTCGGGCACGCCCGGCGTGACGCCGCACTGCACGATTCCATTCGGAAGATTGGTAACGCTGGGCGTTGCATTATTCTTCGTCAGGTTCGTTACGTTCCCGGTTATGACCGAATAGGAGGTCTGTCCCTGAACATACGCCGCAGGATCAAAGTTGAACGCCTGATGGTATTTCTCCCGGTAAGTACCGAAGAGGCTCACGCGCAATCCGAGGTTTAGGGTGAGTCGACTGCTTACGTGGAAATCATCCTGGAAATACGGTTCGACGATTTTGTAGCGGTTGTAATACTTAATCTTCTGGCTCTGCTGGCCAAAGCTGTAGATGTTCTGCGTCAATAAGTCGGCAAAGGGGTTACCGGTTGTGTTCGGATTCAACGTAGCGTCGAAGGTGATGTATCCGGGCGTTGAACCCGCGGCTAACTCGCCACCCAATTCGTTCTTTTGTGCAAATACCAGATAGGCGCCAAACTGCAGATTGTGTTTGCCGATCAATTTGCTCATGTTGTCGCGATAGGTATAAGTCGGGTTCGAGTTGTAAGGCCCCTGCGGGATGTAGCCGGGGTCTTCGCCAAATCCGCCGTTATAGGCAGAAATCGAAACCAGATTGATGCCGGGAATGATGCCACCGCCATTGCCACCGAAAAGATCGCCAAAGGTTGTGTTGGCCGGACGATTCACGGCCCCGACGTTCGTGAGATCGATATGGTCGGTGGTGTAACTGAAGACAAATTCATTAAGCAGCGTTGGAGAGAACGTGGAGGTCAACCGGGCAACTGAGCCCACGCTCGGCCCTTTGAAATCAGTCTGGATCGTCGGAAAACTGCCGGCGTTCGTCCAAAGTGGCGTCGGGTTCACTGTGTCCCAGGAATCGTGAATATAGCGAAACGTCACCCGTTCATTGGGAGTGATGTTGTGATCGATGCGGACCAATTCTTCACGCCAGTTGGTGGGCTGAATCGGAGAAGCGTTATAGAAAGAATTGATGCCGGAACCTGCATTCGGGGCTGGAATTAAAGCGAGTAGCGCCTGAATATTGGGGTCATTGGGATTGAACGGCACCTGGTTGTTTGGATAAGGCTGCCCCGTCGCTGGGTCAACCGGGCAATCTCCGCCTTGAGTGCACTGATCCGTAAAGTTTCCCTGCCGCTCCTGTGTTGAGGGGACGTTCACGTTGAAGACCTGTCCGGCTACGCGATCGCGGCGCCACTCTTGCGACCAGAAAAAGAATGTTTTTTCTTTGTCTTTGTTGTAAACCCCAGGAATGTAAACCGGACCGCCGATGGTATAGCCGAAGTCGTTTTTCTTATAGGGCGGCACAGCCGTCTGAAAGTAATTGCGGGCGTTGTACGCGTCGTTGCGATTGAATTCATAAGCGTCGCCATGAAACGCCTTCGTGCCAGACTTGGTTTCGACTTCGACGGTGCCGGAGCCGTTGCGCCCGTATTGCGCGCCGTAATTCGAGGTAAGCACCGTGAATTCGCCGATCGCATCGAGGCTCGGATAAACGTTCAGCGTCGTGTTGCTGCCGTTATCCATATTGTCGCCGCCATCCAGTTCCCAGTTGTTGTACTCGGTGCGGCCGCCGTTGATGCTATAGCTGACATTGCCGGCTACGCCGACAGCGCCTTCGTCCTGCCCGGTTTGATTGCTGACGCCGGGAACGAGAGTAACGAGTTGGGTGAAGTTGCGCCCATTCAGTTGAAGTTGGCTAATTTCCTTGCCACTGACGTTGCCCGACAATTCCGAAGATTGCGTTTGCACTTGCGCGATGTTCGCGCCCTGGACGACAACTTCTACGTTCGCTGCCCCGACATCCATCGTGACGTTGTTGCGAGCTTTCTCACCGACACGTAGCACAATGCCCCGCGCTTCATATTTTTTGAAGCCGGTCGCTGCGACTGAAATGTTGTACGCGCCGACGGGCAGTGCCGCGAATAGATAATCGCCGCTGCCGTTGCTCTTGGCTGAGCGCGTAATACCCAAGGCCGGGCTGCTGATAGTAACTTGCGCGCCGGGAATGGCTGCCCCGGTCGAATCAGTGACCGTGCCCGTAATGGAAGCGGTGTCCTGGGCAAAAACCGCAGCGGTCGCACCCAACATTAAAACAACGATCCATAAGCAACTAAGCGGGGCTCTCATCTGATTGTCACTCCCAGTCAAAAGTATTGAATGAAAACTGCATTTTCCCGGTCCAAGCTACGGGCAAACCTTGCCAGACGAAACGCGAGCTAGAGTTTTATTAAAACGTATGAATAGTGCGTTATTTGCTTTTTTCTGTCAAGAACAAAATCCGGCGGGCGTCAGCGCGGCTTGGCGGTTGAATC